>Ga0116230_10004955_pt1 | contig 13030 bp, 6 predicted proteins | sample S1TSphfallax_3_FD_88678 | JGI IMG/M metagenome (GOLD analysis project Ga0116230, IMG submission 88678) | Host-associated microbial communities from peat moss isolated from Minnesota, USA - S1T2_Fd - Sphagnum fallax MG | ecosystem: Host-associated > Plants > Peat moss > Unclassified | place: USA...
AAATCGACCGTGCGGTGCTCGATCCCTCAATCAAGGGCGAAGACGCCGCCGTTGTTGGTACGCTGAAACTGATGTCGCGCAGCACGAAGGTGACTGTCCCGATCCTGAGCCGCGAATATTTTCTGGAGTATGACCGCCAGGCGTCCCGGCATGCCCGGAAGATCGCTCCCGCCGCCGCCGAGGCAGCCACATCGGACACCACTTCCTCCGCCGCGCCCACAACCATGCCCGCCAGGGGTCAAACCGTTGCTGGAAAAACGACCGCCATCAACTGGGATCTGTATTTCGCAGCGGGCAAAAAGCGCATTGCCCGCGGTCGCGGGGTGGACTCGCCCGATCAGGTGGATCTGGCGGATCTTCGCCAGGGCGCGCTGGGCGATTGCTTTCTGGTCGCGACCGTTGGTTCAATGGCTGCCCACCGTCCGGCGGAACTGAACCAGTTGATCAAACCAACGGCGGAGGGCAATTATCAGGTGACGCTCCCCGGAGTTGCCCCCTTCACGATTCACGCGCTGACCCAAAGCGAACTGGTTCTCAGCTCCACCAGCAGCGGTGAAGGTGTCTGGCTTGCCGCCCTGGAACAGGGATTCGGAAAATTCCGAGCCAGGCAGAAGGGCAGTGTTGACGAAGAAGGGACCGATTTGATCGCCGCCGGCGGTCAGCCCGGCGCGACAATGTCGCTGCTGACCGGTCACCGCTACAAGCGGGTTTTTCTGGCCGTCACCGCCGAGCGCCGCAAGACCGAGGAGGCGAAAATGCTCCCGATCCTCCGCGAGAATCTGATTGCATCCTTGAAAGATCATCGGCTGATGACCGCCTCGGTCACGCCGCCGACACCTCCAACCACCAGCCCGGCAATTAATGGGAACGTCGCTCCGTCGACGGGGCCATCAATGGGGCCATCAAGGGGGCCGTCAAGCCGGCCGGTGCTGACCGCAGCGATGCTGCCCAAGCTCCCACCGGACATCAACAGCAAGCATTCCTACGCGGTTCTGGGCTACGATGCCGAAACCGACATGCTGACGATCTGGAATCCGCATGGTCAAACTTTCAAACCCAAGGGACCCGATGGCCTTCAGAATGGCTACACCACCGCCCACGGCGAATTTCATGTGCCCTTGAAAGAAGCTTACAGCTTTTTCACCGAGTTCTATTTTGAAACCGGTGAGCCGGCAGCCCCACCGGCGACGGCACCGGTGAAACAGGTCAGCCGGAATCGGTAACAGCCTGCTTCAGCGGTGAGCGCTGCTGTCCGTATTTTCGGTGTGTCGTCATCGACGTTAAACTTCGCATGAGAGACGACCCTCTTGGTGCTGACCCCCGCATTCGACCTGACCTCGTCAGCCACGACTCCGCCGCGCCTCGACGCGGCGGAGTGTTCAGGCAAATCTCAATCCGACTCACACCCATCATAAAAGTTCGCCTGCATTTGCGCGAAGGTTAGGGTTGCGTATCCCTGGCTGTTTTCCAGTGAATCGCCGGACACACCCCAGGGGTTGCGTACGATGTATTCGGCTACGCCGTTCACCATGCTCACGCTGATCAGCGTGTAGGCGTGCCCGCTGACCAGTTGCGGGGCGTTGCTGGTTCCCAGCGTGACTTCCTTGCCCGCCGCCAGGTCGGCAGAAAGCTGGTTGTACAGCTGGGTCGCGGTCATCTGCGAAGGGAAGAATGCGTCGCTGTTCACGCCGAACAGTGCGTACGCGCTGCCCATCCAACCGCTGTTCAGCGAGGCATAGGTGTTGGCACCGGTGCGGAAGTAGGCGTACGCCTTCTCGAGGATCGGGCCCCACAGGTCGCCGTCGCTGCCTGGGCGAGCATAGAGATAACCGCCGCCGCCGTAGGTGCTGATTGAGTTGGACACCCGGATATAGGTCGGGGTTTGGCCGTTCATGAATTTCACAATGTACGTGCCATCGCCCATGTCAACGGCGGATTGCTCGAGCATAGCCGGGTTCTGACCGGCAAACGCCGCCAGCGAGGATATGAAGTAGCAGTCTCCCGCCTCCCCCTGGTTCAAGTCCGCCGCGATCGGCCCGGTGCCCCAGAGCGACCCGGTGACCTTCATCGTTGTGCCGGCATCGGAGGGATTGGGCAAGCTGGCGCCGGTTGCCTTGGAGACCCCGCCGGCCAGGCTGGTCACGGTGTGGACCGTGCCCGTCCCGGTGAAGATATCGGTTGAGTCATCCCAGACCGTCACGTTGGTGCCCGCGCTGGTGATCGAGTCCACCCCGGTGTCCACCGTTTCGACGGTGGTCGCGGCTGTCACGCTGGGGGCGATGTTAATCGAGTCGGCACCGCCGCGGGTGTAGACGAACACGCCCGCCGCCGGCGCGGGATCGGTGGTTGTCTGCCCGTCGGCGAGAATCGTGATCGTCGAACCGCTTTCCGAGACGGCAATGCTGTCGTCGGAACCAGTGGACGTGATCACAAGCTCATCGGTGTAGCGAAGGGCAATGGAAACCGTGTTCGTCGTGGTCGTCGGCGTGGCCATGGTGATGTTCGCCGTGTTCGACATCGCGGAAGTAAACCCGGTCGCGGTAGCCTGCACCTGATAATAATATTTCACGCCAGCCGTCGCGGTGGTGTCGTTGTAGTTATGGTTCGAGCCGCCGTTCAGAACCGCAAGCTGCGTGAAATTGGTCCCGTCGGTCGAGCGCAGCACGGTGTATCCGGTTGCCTGCGAATCCGCATCCGTCCAGTTGAGAACGACGGTGGTGCCCGCCGCCGTCGCGGTAAGTCCGCTCGGCGCCAGCAGAGGGGTAGTGATCGTCGCCGAAGCGCTCGCCTTGGAGGTGGCCATGCTGTTGATCGCCTGCACCTGGTAATAATAAGTATGCGCGGAGCTGGCGGTGGTGTCGGTATAGGTGCTGGCGGTTGTGCCGCTGATGCTGGCGATCTTGGAAAAGTTGACGTTGTCGGTGGAACGCAGAACGATGTAACCGGTCGCCGAGGGATCCTCATCGGTCCAGTGCAGGACCACGCCGGTGGTGCCCTGAGAAGCATTCAGATTCGCCGGGGCATTGAGCGGCGTGATCACCGAGCCCAGGCTCGACATCCCCGACTGACTGTTGGCCGACATTGCCATCACGTCATACACATAATCCTGCCCGGAGGTGACGGCATTGTCGGTATAGCTTGAGGTGGAGCCTCCCGTGACGGTCGTGAGCTGATTCAATGCCGATCCGTCCACCGAGCGGAGGATCAAATATTTTGTCGCGTTGGGGTCGTTGTCGGTCCAGGTCAACTTGACGCTGGTCCCGGTGCTGGCGTTGGCGCTCAACCCGGTGACCATAAACAGCGGCGAGGTCATGATCAGTGCGGTGGACGCCGCGGAGGTTGCGCTGCCGTTGACCGCTTCAACCTCGAAGCTGTATTGAGCATCGCTGATGAAGCTGGTGTCGGTCCAACTGGTGGTCTTGCCCGAGGCGATCGCCGCCGTCTGGGTGTAGGCTTTCCCGCCGATGGATTGGAGAATCTCATATCCCTTGGCCGATGGGTCGCTGTCGCTCCAGCTGATCTGGAACGAGTTCTGCCCGATCACGATCGGCCCGGTCCAGGTCGGAACCGCCAGCGGTGTGGTGGCTGTCGCGCTGGTCGATGCCGGTGAAGCGATGGCGGTGGTCGCCTCGACTTCATAGGAATAGGTCGTGAACGGCGCTACGGTCTTGTCATCGTAGCTGCTGGCCGACCCGGAACTGACCGTGGCAATCGTTGAGTAGCTGACGCCGTTGGTGGAGCGCAGGATCGCATAGCCGGTTGCGCTGGAATCGTTGTCGCTCCAGCTCAGATGAAGCCAGTTGCTGGACTGAACTGAAACAGCCAGATGCGACGGAGCAACGAGCGCGGTCACCGCGCTGGCGGCGTTGGAAAAGGGAGAAGTCGTGGTCGTGTTCTGGGCCTGCACTTCATAAGAATAAGCATGCCCGTCGGCGACGGTGGTGTCTTTGAACGTATTCGTCGCAGCTCCAGTCAGGGTTGTGAGCAGCACATAGTGAACACCATCCGACTCGCGGTAGACGTTGTAGGACCCGGCGGTCTTGTCGTTGTCGGTCCACTTGAGAACGATGCTGGAACCCGACACATTCGCCGACAGCCCCGATGGAGCAATCAATGGCGTGACCGTTGTCACTTTGGCCGCACCCACCGATGCCGTCTTGGTGGTCGTCTCAGCCTTGATCTCATAACTGTAAGTCGTCCCGGGGGTGACCGACTTGTCGGTATAGCTGAAGGTCTTGGCGGAATTGATCTGGGCAATCGGTGTGAATTGCCCGTTCCCTTTGGCCCGCAGCAACTCGAATGAACTGCCCGCCGAGGAGGTGCTCACCCACGTCAGGCTGATGCTTGCCGGCGAGGTGGCCGTGATCGACAGCAGGCCCGGGGTCGTTGGTGCGGCGGCGGACATCATCGTCCGCGCTTCCAGTTGCTCCACCGCATCGGCCGAACTGAATCGGCTGAGCTTCTTGACCGTGCGGTATCGCTGCCCGCTCTTTTGTCCGCCATTTGTCAACGATGCACGAAATTGTCTTCCGGCGTTTTGAGTGTCCATTGTCATAATCTCCGAGAAAGCTATCGAAGAAGAGAGGGGCGGGATTAACTGCGTGAATTATTTCAGGCTTGACCAAGGCCGTTATTACCGGTCTGCCTCGGTTACCAGACCGGCCCAGCCATACGGTGCGGTATGCGCCTCAAAGCCGTCCCCATTTCCACGCCCTACACTTGGCCAATGACCAAAATGCTGGCCGGTGTCGAGCATGTCTATTCGTATGTCCGAATCATCAGTCTGGATGTCGCGGCGGCCGCGCTGGCGGGGGGTATCCTTGCAACCCTCGTGATCGGAAGCGTGCCTCGATCCAGTTTTTATTGGCTGCTTCCCACCGGTGTCTGGGTCGCCTACACCGTCGATCATCTGCTCGATGCCCAGCGGATGGGACCCAATGCCCGCAGCCCCCGGCATCGGTTTCACCACCGGCATGCCAGGGCGCTATGGACCTGCGTGGGTATCGCCAGCGTGATCTGCGCGATCGGGGGTTGGCTCAGCCTCACCTGGTTCGGATTGATCTACGCCGGGGTGATGTGCGGGCTGGTCATCATTCACGAGACGATCATCAAGCTGACGGGCAGCCGGGTTTCACCGCTGCTGGTGAAAGAGCTTGGTGTTGCCGTCGTTTTCACCGCTGGGGTCTGGGGCATGCCGTGGCTTCGGCATTATCTGGACAGCGGCCGCGTGTTCGGCTGGCCTTGGATGATTCTGCTGCAATATTTCCTGCTCGCCGCGGTGAATCTGATTGAGTTTTCAATCTATGAGGTCAAAAACGACAGAGCCGACGGCCAGACCAGCTTCGTCCGCGGCGTCGGTCGGCCGATCGCCCGCCGGATTGTCTGGGGATTATTGATCCTCCAACTCCCGCTTTGCAGTCTGGCGTTCTGGCAATCGTCCGGCTGGATCATCATCAACGTAGAGACAATTCTGCTGCTCATGGCAGTTGGGCTGTTGACGGTAATAGCCATGCCCCGGGCGATGCTGCGCGCCGAGCGGTATCGGACGCTGGGCGACGGCGTGTTTTTGCTGCCGCTGATTCTGCTGGTGTGCCGCTGATCGAGCCGTTGAAGTGAAGACAGAGCGGCCAGATTCTTTCCTGACTTCGATGTTGGAAGTTGGACGTTGGCATATTTCGGGGTGCGGGCAAGCCCGCCTACTTTGCCAGTACGCTCCGTGTGCGGCTCTTTAGTCAGGCAATCTCTCTAACAGATCCGCCAATTCGCGCGGGTGCGACCACTGGGCATTGTGATCGCTGGTGAATGTTTCGGTGTGCCATCCGCGCGCGATCGCCCTCTGGTAGAAAGGGTAAAAATGAGCATTTCGCAACTTTGTTCCCTTGGCGACAAAGAGAATGAAGCTGGTCGGGATCGCTCGGGCGACGGTCTGATTCTTCAGCGAAATCGGCTGGCGAAACGCGCCGGCGGGCATCGGTTCATCGTGCGGCAGCGGTTTGCTCATTTCCTTTGCCGTGGTCGGGATCGACCCATGTACGTCCAGCTTCACAGTAGTGGAGTGATGCAGAATCCCGTTGTCAGCCGTGTCGGCGCTTTCGCCATCCTCCGGCAAGATCGCATCGAGATAAATCACGCACTTGATCCTCTGGGGAATGCGATCGACAACGCCCGTAATCACCATGCCGCCGTAGCTGTGACCGACTAACACCACGTTGTCGAGTTTCTCGAATAGAATCGTGTTGACGATATCCTGGATATGGGTTTCCAGATTCACATCCGAATTGGCCAGGTGCATCTTTTCGCCCTGACCGGTGAGCGTGGGGCGAAACACCCGCTGCCCGTCGGCGGTCATCATCGCGTCCACTTCGCCAAACGCCCATCCGCCGCCATAGGCACCGTGGACGATCACGTACGTGAAGTGCCGCCGGTGCGTTTCGCGGTACGTGCTGTACGAGAGTCCGGCGATGACTCCGGCTACTATCAGAGTCAGGCCAATTCGTAAAATGAGTCTGCTGTTTCCCATCGATGTCGGTATGGTAATGGAAAGCGATAACTTCCCTGATGGCCCTGCGGCAATTGCTCAAGTGTGACACGCGTGTCACGATTAAGTCTTTCTTGATGATCCAGCGTCGCAATAACTCCGCCACATCTTGTGATACGCACCCTCCAAATTTCGCGTGAAATCGGCCGCATTGCAGAGAGCCGACTTGGTTAGCCGATCCCGCAGTCCGGGTCGTAACTCCCGCAGCTGGGTCAGATCCGTCGCCAGTGAAACTGCAATCTGCTCATATTGCTCGCTCGTCTGGGCGACCAAATCCGCCAAACCCAGATTTTCATGAATGACCTTCCCCACGCGGCTGCGGAAACTTTCCCCGGCTCGGGTGACCATCGGCACACCCATCCAAATCGACTGGCAACTGGTGGTGTGACCGTTGTACGGAAACGTGTCGAGCATCAGATCGATCCCGCTGCCCAGCAGTGCCGTATGCTCCGCCAGACTGACCCAGGAGCGCAGATCGAGCCTGTCGCTGCTGATTCCCTGGTCAGCGAAGAATTTCAGCAGCCTGGCTTTGGTGCTGGGATTGTCGATCGGTTTGGCTTTGATCAGCAGCCGGGAGCCAGGCACCTGGCGAAGAATGTTCGCCCACGATTCGAGCGTGGCATCGTTGAATTTTGTGAAGCTGTTGAACGAACCGAAGGTGAAACAGCCATTGCGATCAGCCGGCAGAACCGGATCAAACGGCTTTGCCGCATCATCGTTGTAGACGAAAAAAGCATCGGGCAACCGGATCAGTTTCTCGGTGTAGAAAGCTTCCGCGCCGGGCGGATCGCAGATCCAATCGGTGAGGCGACAATCGATCGCGGTCATGCCGGTCGTGGTGGGGTAACCCAGATACGTCACCTGCACCGGCGCGGGGCGGTGGGCGAAAGCGGGCAAGCGGTTCTCCGAGGTGTGACCCGCGAGATCGATCAGGATGTCGATCTGCAAACCGCGAATTTTCTCGGCAAGTTGCCGGTCGGAAAGATCAGCAATCGGATGCCAGTGATCGACCAGCTTTGCCAGCCGATCGGTCACCTCATCCCGCCGTTGACCGGCGGCAAAGCAGTGAACCTCGAATTGGCTCCGGTCGTGATGGGTGACGACCGGTTCGATGAAATACCGGACCGAATGCTCGCGAAAATCCGGCGACACATATCCGATCCGCAGCCGCCGATCCGGCGAACAATCAAAAGCGGCGGGAGCCAGCGGATTGACAATCCCGCCGACGTGTCGCCCAGCCCATGCGACATGTTCGTCGTACACCTGCTGCGGCGACAAATCCGGCGGTGACAGCGTCGACATCAGCAGATTGCTGCCCACCCCGGCAAAATCCGGTTTGATTTTCAACGCCTGCCGAAATGCGTCGATTGCCCGATGCGGCTCGGCAATCATCGCGTACGCGCCGCCGATGTTGCACCACGCGTCGGCGTAGTTGGGATCGATCTGGATCGACTTTTCAAATTCGCCAATCGCCTCATCAATCAGGCCGAGCTCTTTCAAAGCCGCCCCGACATTGTTGCGTGGAACAGGTGAAGTTGGTGCGCGGACGGCGGCGGCCCCGAAGCATTTTATTGCATCGCGCGGTCGCTGGCTCAGGACGTAGCAGCTTCCCAGATTGTTGAGTGCTGAGAGGTTGGCCGGCGCACGCTGAAGGGCCGACTCGTACAGAACAATCGCCGATTGGATTTGCCCGCCCTTTTGCAGCAGCTGCGCTTTGTCAATCAGCAGATCCGCATTCTGCGGTTCAAGCAGAAGTGCCCGGTCGAGCGTCGCCATTGCCGCGGCCGTCTGTTCCAACCCCACCTGCACGCGGGCAAGCGCAAGCAGAAAAACCGGCGATCGCGGATTCAATTCTGCCGCCCGCACGGCCGACGGTAGAGCGGCGGTGTGATCGCCGGTTTGCAGGAGCAATTGAGCGACCGCGTAATGCGATTCAGCAGCTGTAGGCCTGAGGCGGACTACTTCCCGCGCCTCGGTGATGGCTTCGGTCAATCGCCCCAGCGAAACCAGCACGCCGACCAGCGTCTGATGGATTTCAATCCGGCCCGGTTGCGCGGTGATCGCCCGCTTCATCGCATCAACCGCTTCGGCCGATCGGGCAGTCTCGTGCAGGAGCAATCCCAGCAGCAGCAATGCATCCGGGTCCCGCGGCTGATTCCGCAAAATCTGCCGATAAATCTGCTCCGCCTCGGGATACTTTTTCTGCTTCTGCAGCCGGGCGGCGTTGGGGATGCGGGAGTCCATGGCGCCGATTGTAACGGCGTCCCGCCGGTGGGAAACACGGGCGGGACGCTCGATGCCGTTTCAATCGGTCAGAGCATCAAATAGACCGAACCGCAGTCGGCTTGCGGCGCTTGAGAAGTCCGATTACCACCACGCCGACCAGTGCAATGGAGGAAGGTTCGGGCACGGGGGCGACGGTAAGCTTGCCCAGGAGCCCGTCAAATTCGCTGTTGGGACCCGCGGTGAAATAGAGGCTGTTGGTGTCGCCGAGACTGACACCATTCCCGAAGGTAAGGCCCCAGATCCCGTTGATGGAGATGGGGTCTCCGCTGGTGTCGTCCAGCTTGCCGACATAATTACCGGTGCTGGTGTTGAAGACGGAGATGGTTCCGTTGTCACCGAAGTTGGTGACCAGCAGATCACCGCCGAACGGTCCCCATCCCGCGGGGGCGATCGCCTCGCCCCATGGGGCGTCAAGTTGATCCGCGGGGTTGGTGGAGTCGGTGAATTGCCTGACAAATGATCCGTCTTCGTTGTACTCGACGACCGCCCCGTCGCCGTTCTGGTCAATTTCTTCAAATCCCTCGTCGCCGCTGGGGTTGAATGCGGCATAAGTGGCGAACAGGTGACCGCCCAGATCCTGGACATTGAAAATGTGCAAAGGCGCCCCGGTGGTGCTGAGCGTGGTGGGGGGCTGAAAGCTGTAACTGCTGGTTACATTCTGCCACTGGTCATTAAAGACGTTGATGTGATTGTTGCGGAAATCGGCGACGAAAATATGGTTTCCCTGCGGAGTCCCCACCTGGGCTGCGGTCACGGGGTTGGTGGTAATCGCCAGGCCGCTGTAGACGGGGTTGGCGGTGTCGCCAAGCTGGAGGTAGTTCGGATTGCCCGATGTGCCCGAAGCCTTGGAGTAGTCCAGCATGATCGGAGCGGAATACATGGCATTAGCGGTGTTGGCCGACCAGGCATTGATGCAACCGTCTTCGGTGCAGAAGATAAACTTGGCGGATCCCGAATAGGTTGATGTCACGCCGGTATTTGCGTTGCGGGAATTACCTGAGACATAGAACTCGACAGGTTGAGCTGTCAAATCGCTGGAAGAGTTGTAGACGATTCCGGTATCGAACGGAGTGCCGCGGTCTGTGAACGCCGGTGCATCCAGCGGAACGCTTGTGAGTCCGTCCTGGTGCAAAGGGATGCCATTGACGTCCCCGATGTATTCATCGGAGTCGCCGGAGAAACCGTTGTTGACCCAGATATGTCCACCTGCGCCAGGCGGCCGCAGCGCAATTCCCCAGGCATCGGAAAAGTCAGGGTTTACAATCTGCGGATTGAATGATGCGTTGTCGGCGACCAGATTGGTTTGAACAAATGCGTTGGGTACATCAGCCCGGACGAATACCGCCAGACCTAATCCGACCGAGACCGCGACCGATATCTTTAGCTTGTACATTTTCACTCCAGGAGAGATGGATAACTGTCCAAAGCCGTGCGGCCCGTGTTTACAGGCCGCACGGAGTTAAGAGCACGAGGTGATGTCAAGATCAGATGTTTCGACGACGGCGGCCCAGCAGTGCCGCCGCCACCACGCCAAGCAGGCCGAGGGTGGTCGGCTCGGGAACTGCCGAGGACGGGGTGATCGCGCCAGGAAGAAACAGGTCGCTCAGGTCGTTGGCACCCGCGACCGTGGCGTAACCGCCGCCCGCGTAGGTTTCGCTGGTCGGAATCGCATTGTTGAGGTAGGACAGGTTGTCAAGATTTTCGATGGTCTGAATGTCCGAGGAGTGGCTGTAAGGAATCGTGTTGGTGTAAGCATTCCCTTTGGCATCCTTGGAGATGATGATTTCCATGCTGGTTTCAGCCGTGGAATCGCCGCCTTCGGTTTCATCGTTCCAGATGATGATCGTGCCGTTCTGATGCTGGAACGCATAGGAGGCTTCGATCTGCGGAACCACAATCGACAGGAAGTTGTCGCCCTGGGCGATCTGGGCCTGGTCGCCGGTGAAATGCGTGCCATTGTAGGTGAAGCCGCCATTCAGCGCGGTGTGCATGTCGTTGTACTGGTTGGGAGTGATCCAGTTATATGCCCCAACCGTGGGGTTGGTGGCGCTGTCGTTGGCGAGGTCGGTTGACAGCTGGCTGATCGGATTGACGTTCTGGGTGGCGGTGTCCGCGAAAAACGCCATCGGGTTGTGCTTCTCGGCGTAGTTGTACTGGAGGCTGCCGTTGTACGGATTGACGGGGCTGCCCGCCGCCATCGTACCGGACTTGCTGGCCGTTGGGCTTCCACCTGTGAGCACGGTGGAACTTTGGATCTGATAATCTTCCTGGTAGTTCTTCCAGCTGATGCCTGCGGCATTCAGCTGCCCTGTCAGATGGTTGGCGGCGAAAGACGTCGGGAAGATATTTCCGCTTGCGGCGCTGGAGTCGTTGTCATTCAGGATGGTCGTGCCGTTGATGACACCTTGAGTGGTGGAGGTCACGGCCCCGGCAGTCGATACACCACCACCGGCCGCATTAGGGGTGGTTGGGTTGAAATTCGTGCCGGCTTCTTCCCAGACATAATTGGGTTCCGAGGGGTGCTCGCCTGCACCGGGCTGATAATAGCTGGACGCATAGGAGACGTATTGAGAATTGGGGTTGTTGGGGGTGACCAGGCTGTTGATGAACGGGGCAGCAGTAGTATCCCCATAGATCGCGTTAATCGTTCCATTCAGCGACGAGGGTTGGGTCCAGTTGTGATTCTCCATCGCGATCTCAAAGATCGGACCGAGATTTCCACCGGCCTTGGCAACCTTGGCCGAGGCAACCGACAAAACCGCGGCAGCGGCGGCCGCGATAACGAATCGACGTGCATTCTGAGGCATGGTATTGACTCCCTATTCACCGATGCGAGCGTGGTTCGCTTTCTGCAGCCCAACAACGGAGCTTTCACAGTTTGCGGTCAACCCATTCGCATCTTCCCGGAACTGCGTAGCAGCACCACTCAGGAATCAGCAGTCTCTCGTACCAACCATTACTGACGATTTGCGCAAGGTTCAGTGTGGACTAAATAAGCGTTTTAATCTGATTATGGGGATCTTAACGCCCCATTCGGGTCTTATTAGGATTTGGATGAGTGCGTCTGCACGAGGATAATCCTCAAACATCCAGCCGGTACTTCCTCATCTTCTTGTAAAGCGTCGTCCGGTTGATATCCAGTTCCGCGGCGGTGGATTGCCGGTTCCAGCTGTTGCGCTTCAGGGCGGTTTCGATGATCTGCCGTTCGGGCAGTTCCAAGGCTGCGGAGAGCGGCATGGCGGCGGTGGTGTAGACGCCGGGGGGGAGCACGTCGGTGTTGGCCGGGGGATGGATGCCCTGCACCGACTCGGGCAGATCCTCGACATCGATCTGCGGCCTGCGGCACAGGACCACCGCGCGCTCGATCGCATTTTCCAATTCGCGGACATTCCCGGGCCATTGATAGCGCTGCATCGCGAGCATTGCCGATTCACTGATGCCGATGATTTCCCGACCGCTCTCCTTCTTGAAATGGCGAAGAAACATCCCCGCCAGCAGCGGAATGTCCCCGAGCCGTTCGCGCAGGCTTGGCAGGCGAATCGTCACCACGTTGATGCGGTAAAACAGGTCCTGGCGGAACTTCTGCTCGGCGACCAGCCCGGCCAGATCGACGTTGCTGGCCAGGATCACCCGGGCATCGACGGTCTTGGTGGTGCTGCTGCCAACGGGTTCAAACGCCCGCTCCTGCAGGACGCGCAGCAGCTTGACCTGCATGGCGGGGGAGGCGGAGTTGATCTCGTCGAGAAAAATCGTTCCGCCATCGGCGGCCATGAATCGGCCGGTCTTGTCGGAGATCGCACCGGTGAAAGCGCCTTTGACATGGCCAAATAATTCCGACTCCAGCAGCGTTTCCGGCAGCGCTCCGCAGCTGACTTCGATGAACGGTTTGTCCCGCCGGGGGGAGCGGTGATGGATCGCCCGCGCCAGCAGCGATTTGCCGGTGCCGCTCTCACCGCTCATCAGCACGGTGGTCCGGCTGTCGGCGACGGCTTCCACCAGGTCGAAAATCTTGAGCATTTTGTGGTCGTGCCCGACTACATTCTCCAGGCCGAAGCGCAGGTCCAGTTGCTGTCGCAGCGTCTGGTTTTCAAACAGAAGCGATTGCTGCCGGGCCGCCTTCTCGACCACCACGCGGATTTCATCATCGACGATCGGCTTGGTGAGATAATCAAAAGCGCCCAGCTTGGTCGCTTCCACCGCCCCTTC
>Ga0116230_10004956_pt1 | contig 13030 bp, 8 predicted proteins | sample S1TSphfallax_3_FD_88678 | JGI IMG/M metagenome (GOLD analysis project Ga0116230, IMG submission 88678) | Host-associated microbial communities from peat moss isolated from Minnesota, USA - S1T2_Fd - Sphagnum fallax MG | ecosystem: Host-associated > Plants > Peat moss > Unclassified | place: USA...
AATACTATAAAGGGGAAGGTGGTGGCTTCCCCCAAGTCTAGGCCGTGGTGAGTCTTGTGAGTTCGAGTTGCCCATGGCTCATCTTAGCACCAAAATAGCTCTAATTATGCACTAACCACCTTGTGTTAGTTTTGTGTAGGCCTGTGTGAGTAAGTGAAGCTTGTCAATTCTTCCTAGTCCCATTTCGGAGTTCCAGCACGCCCTTCTACCCCTCCAAAGTGTTGCAAGCCAGGGAACGTGTTTCGACTCTTTGTTCTTTTGTTGTTTTTTGTTTGGGACTCACATTTGAGTCCCTCAAGGAGTTGGGAGCATGTTAGTGCACATTCATCATCCCTTATTCTAACACGAAGTTGTTAAGAACCCTTAATAACCTCACCACATTCAAATATCTTTAATGCAACTCTTAAAAATTGAGACTACCGGCCATGGCTATGTTGGTATGGCTCACAGTGGCTTCCCCCAAGTCTGGGCCACAATGAGTCTTGTGAGTCTGTGTATGCTCGTGGTTTGTCCATGCACCAAAAATGTTCCAACCACACATTAACCAACTTGTTTGGTTTGTGCAAGTTCATGTGAATAATTAATGTGCTTATCAATTTTCCTAGTCCCCATTTCAGAGCTCCAATGTCGCGCTCCCAAGCTCTTTGATAGACTTAAATGTGAGTTTGAGGTGAAAACAATGGAAAAGTAAGGAGTTGGGGCACGTTCCTTGGCTCGCAACACTTTGAGGGGTAGAGGGGCATGTTGGAGCTCTGAAATGGGACTAGGAAGAATGATAAGCAACCATTCACTCACACAAACTTGCACAAAACCAAACAACAAGTTGGTTAGTGCATAGTTGGAACACTTTTGGTGTTAGGACGAGACACGGGCAAATTCAGATTCACAAAATTCACCACAACCTAGACTTGGGGGGAAGCCATCACCTTCCCCCTTATAGTATACTTTATGCCTGGCCACGGGACCAGCATCCAAATGTCATTTTGTCCCGGGACTCCCAAATGGGAGTCCCAAAATTCCCATAATTAGCACTTCTGCGACTTTGGGGGCCCATAACTTTGCGTGTAAACCTCTGATTGAGGTGAGGTCTAAGGCAAAGTTGTAGCCCTTGTCAAGAAAAAATCCAACAATATGTGACACACAACCTGCACATAAGGAAATTGGAACGATTCTCAACTTTTAGTGGTCAGGAGCCAAATTGCTAATTTGACTCCCGACCCTTCTTTTGTCTATAACTTGTGTGTTAAGTGTTTAAATGGGTCATGTGAGCTCATTTTAGAGATATAAGTTACAAGAGATTTTCAATGATATGAGGAACTCCTCAATCTAATGAGTTTTGACCTTTGCAATTGCTTTCTGAAGATTCGGGAGTCCACCAAGATTCCAACTCCCAAAGTGGGAGCCCACTTGGGAGTTCGAGGGTTCATTCCCTCACACTCTCTTGCATTCCCAGGAGCATGAAATGTGACTCCCGGCTTTCACACTTGGCCCACACCTTTGCAAGCCCTTGCTTTGATCGTAAGCCCAATGCTAGGGTTGTGACATCCAGCATACCCTTCTACCTCTGAAGTGTTATGAACAAGGGAACGTACCACAACTCCTTTTGAAGAACATGTGTTGAAGGATAGAAAACCAAGGAAAGGAAAGAATGATGTTGACTAGGATAAATAAGAATGGTTGAATAAGTCAATGGTGGAGATAATTCAATAGATTCAAAAAAACAAGAACCTAGACAAAAGGGCCATCCACATCCATGGAGGGATGGAACACAATTTGGCCAAGTATGCCAAACATTATTCCTATAGAAGCACTGCAATTTTAGGAGGTAATGAATCAACAAAAAAATTGATTATAGTAGAAGAGATTTTTTAGGACATTGGTAAACAGATGTTGAAAACAAATTATACTTCAAACTTGGGACAATTGCTTAAAATAATTCTTGAGTTGAAAAGGTATTTTTGGTAGAAGCTAAAACCATTTTTTTTAAGAATTTGAACATAACAACCATAAATAAACAAAAGAATCATATATGGTAGTTATCCAAATACAAATTGGGAAGAATATAGTATAGGACGTGTTATTGGATGGAGGTTTTTGAGTTAATATCATCATAAAATAATTGAGATTGAGGTTGGGGCTTCCAAAGCCTAAACTTACATTATATAATTTGAGGATGGTAGATCAAACAACCACAAAACCAATGGGTTTGATTAGAGATTTGAAGACATATGTTCATAACATTCCTTATGTAATTACGTTTACTATACTTCAAAATAATTTGGTAAATTTTAATTATTCCATGTACAAAATTTAGATAATAATATAAATGTGATGATATTGATTTATGTCAAGGTGTAACAAAGATTGAGACTTGTAGTTATATTGAGTTTTGGTAAGGTGACAAGTGACTTATACTGTAACAAAAACAAAAAAACACATAAAACCATAAGGAACAAGTTTAAAGATTAATCCAAATTGATTTTTTGAAGCTTGTGCTAGCTATTGTTGTGGGTTGTAAGATCATTGCTTGTAGTTGAAGAAAAAAAAGAGATAAGTTAGTTTCCATCAACGTCATTATGGACCCAAGATTAGTTGGGCAATTGCAATAGCAACAATTAAAAGAAGATTCGTAATGTTCACAAATCCAGTGTAAATGATAGAAGGTGAATTTTTTATTTAATGTGTTTGGCATGGAAATCTCTCCCATTCCTAGACCTAAAATGCCATTCGGAGCCAAAACTTTGTTAGAACAAAAACCTGTATAAGTTTGTCCACATTTGTAGCTGCAACAAAAGTGCCAAACAACTAGCACGATATGATTAACAAGCCTACATGCGTTGTTTCAACTAGAAGAAAAAATAATCATGATATGCAACAAGTGAATGAAGAAGAAGAACCTTGTTTGTAAGCGAAAATGTTTTGCAAATCAAAACACCTATTGTTTGATCACTTTCACAATTGATTAATTGTTTGCTTATTCCAACTTAAACAAAGTTTGTCAAGTTCTTAGGTCAAAAAACCATAGGTCAATTGTGTATGTGCATACACATGAACCCCAACAACTTGCATGAGATAGGATGGATGAACAAATTTACTAGAAATTGCACCATTTATCCACAAGGAACCAACACAAGTCTTTATTAAGCACAAAAGAAATGAAGCTCACAAAATAATACCCCTCATGAGAATGGAAAAATTTACATACTCATGATTAAGAAAGCAAGAACAAGGTGAAGCTGATAAAGGCCTCTTTGTTGGGATTCTCTACACACTAGGTAACCTCTACAACATCAGATTTGATTATTGAATGCCCTTGTGCACAAGAGATCATGAATGCTTGCATCATAAGCTTTTGCATGGCCTACAACACAAAAAGCTTTTCTCCATGTCAAGAATTAGACATAAACATTACAATAACCTGCAATGGAGTTCATGAAGATGAACATGAGAGCTTTCGGCTGAGTTCCAACAAATGCAAAATCATTCTCTCGAGAAGCCCACCAATCAGCAACTCAACATAAACATCACTAATGCTACAAATGTAACACATTCTGACTGATCAATGCAGTCTTAGAGTATCCCATAACTCATGTCTGGAACAGAACCTGATGGACCCTTCCCAGACCCACTCAAAGCACTTGGCCAAACATTCAACATCACCTAATATGTGCTCATCTTCACCTTTCTGCAGACTTCAAGTTGGGCGTTCAGGAATGCGGCAGTCTGGAGCAGTGGTCATGTCCGGAATATCAATTACTTCACTAATCCAAGTGAAAATGAAAAAAAAAGAATTGCTTAAGGACTATTCAGAAGCCAGCGCAAGCCTATATGACTCTGCTGTGGGTGATGAGGATGATGGGCCAAAGCTAGGGGGCCGTGGGAACCTTAGTGTGAAGGATGCAATAAGTCTTTTTGAAGTTAAACGAAGGGTTCTCTGGATTCAACCAAGACAAGGTATCAAAGCAAGGGAGCTGCAGGGATTCCACTGACAATGTGGGTGCATTATAATTCTGGAATATATAATGTTATTTGGTTTATTTGGATGGACAACAATATGTGTAAGTACCGATATGGTGGCGCATGACAAATTGCCCACTCATAATTGGGTAATAGCAGCCCTAAACTTCCATGTTTTGAGGTCCCACTGCCAGGATGGCCTCGCTGTGGGACCTCAAAACATGGAAGAGCCGAGAGGGCTACCATTATCCAGCACAGAATGACCCAAGCATGATACTCTAATAAAAGCAATACAGCTCATAAGCCCTAGTTACGGACGTAAGTAGGTAGATCCCTTTTTAGGGTACGAAGGTACTAGATCCTTAGGTGGTGTGACACGCAAACGGACGGGAGCTTTGGTGCAAACATGGAAATAAGGAAACAAAGAAAAGCCGGAGACAAAGTGAATGCCACAACAGCGACAGCTTGAGCGGCGGGAAGCACAAGCGCTGCGAAACGGAGTGGCACTGGTCGGGTTTCAAGCGTTTATCATCATTATTAGCGGCAGTAGCAGTATAACGCTGGCGAAAGGAACCGGATACTTCTCTAGTGAGGTTATTGTAGTGTGCGGGAGCGGCAGGCGAAGGATCAGAATGGTGGTGCAGAAGAGCACGCGCCCTTGCGTTGGCGGGGTGCGGAAGAGCGTGAGGTGGTGTAATCGGCAATGGGTTGAGCGAATACAGCAGATTAATCTTCCTTGCTGTGGTTAGGGGAAGGGGAGGAAGAGGAAAAGGGAAGGAGAGCAGCAGGGAAAGAGGAAGAAGTGAGTGAGTAAGATATAGAGAGGAAGGGAGGGAAGGAAAGGACCAACAGGAGAAGGAGGCGATGAGGGAAGATACGGCCAGAGCGGTGTTGCGGGATGCCCGTCAACGAGGGCACGATCATGTCGAGCTTCGGCGCGATGGGCCGCACACAATCTTTTACTGCAATTTGTGTGGCACTCGGTGCTATAGCGATGCCGCGCTCGCCGATCACTTGAACGGAAACCGCCATGGACGTCGCTCCGCGATGACGCGAGCCTCCGCCCTGGTGGTCCGAGAGCAGCAGTTGCCTCAAAGCTGGCCCACCGTAGTGCCAGCATCACGGTCCCTGTTGAAAAGGCCTGGCGAGGAAACTGAAAGCGAAAGCACGGCTGTTGCCATGGTTTCGCAGAACGGCGGTTGTGACGTCGGGGGCAAATCCCGGGAAGAAATTGTGCCTGGGCTAACCGGTTCTGCGACGACTTCCTTGAGATGGATGGGGAGCGGTCAGCTGTTTCTGAAAATGCTGGGTAATGGCGGTGCCCCGCCAGTGGAGGCTGCTTGGTTCTGCTGGTACGGTATGCATAGGCCAGTGGAAGTCATTTGGCAAGATGGAAGTGCAGGGCGGATGGAATACGCCGTGGTTGTGTTTCCTTACAGTGATAGAATTGGTAGGGGTGGTGATTGGACCTCCTTGAATACATCAGATGAGAACTTGGATGTGTCAGTTGCAGGAAACAAAGGTGCAGTCGATTCCAGATCAGCACAATTGGAAAATTCGGAAGTTACGGCAAGCGAGGTGACGGCACCTCGTGAGATTGTTGTGCATACGCAGACTGCTCCGTCTGCACAACTGGACACTGCACCGTGTTCCTTGACTCTGACCATCAGGACAAAATCAGGAGAAGTACTTGCTGGTGACGCACGTCAAGAAGATGGTGAGCAGGTCAAACTTCTTATCAGTAAAGAAGAACCAATTACGACTTATAGAAGAGGCTGGAAGAGGAAGCAAGCTAAAATTGCTGATAGAATATGCTTCATCTGCCACCAAAAGTTACTTCCAGGCAAGGATGTTGCAGCTCTGGTGAATGTGAAGTCTGGCCAGATGGTTTGTGGCAGCCGAAACAGACGAGGGGTACTTCTCATGCATTATCATAGTTTGTTAGTTCAAAATATTTTCTTTAAATAATCTGTATCCAGTTCTCCTTCTGAGCACAAATGGTGTCAGCTGCACAGGGTCACGGAAAGTCTATACTGAATTCACTGCATACCAACTGGTGTTTGTCTTTCTTGGCGAACCCATCTTACTCACCTGCTATGTAATTAAGCAAACCCTTAGTGCTTAGGTGTATTCTTTACAAGATGTCTTGGTGATGTCAGGACTACTTTGAATACTTTGATCATCCTTTCCATTTATGAGAACTGGTTTTGTAACTTCACGGTTTTTCCTCACTACCAAATTGGGCTATACAGAGCTCTCAGGGTTCCATTAGGTCTATGGTGCTGTCAACCCTTTGTCGAAGATTGATCATCCACAACTATGTGCAGGTCTTTCATGTCTTCCACACTTCCTGCTTGATCGATTGGATTGCTTTTTGTGAAGCAAAAGCTTGGAAGGCATCCCATTCAGAGAATCGAAATAAAAAGGTACGTAGAAGTAGGCAAACTGTTGTGGATCAATCGCTTGACCCAAGCGGGAGACAAGATGTTGCTGGAACCAAGACAGGAATAGGGGAGGATGGAGTGATCTTTTGTCCGGAATGCCAAGGGACAGGTGTTAAAGTGCACAGTGCACAATTGGAGCGCCCTCGCTTCCGCTTGGCTCAGGTAAAGTATTTGAACAAACATTTAGATTGTGGCTAAATCGGGGTGGATACACCAGATCCCATATGAACTCTGAAGTTAAGCACCTCGGACTGGATTAAATTACTGGTTTGGGTGACCAACCAGGAAGCCCAGTGCTGCAACTATATAGAGCCCACCTCCAGGCATAGGGAAGAGGCTCCCAATTGTGCACCAACTTTGGCTAGCACCAATGGTTTTTCCTCCTTGCAAACATTTGCGGTGGAAGATGTCCCAGAATACAACTAGTTCGAGATGGAGTCTTTGGGGTAAGGTTTAGTGTAGGTAGTATTGACAGGTCTGGTTTATGTTCTCATTGTGTCTCTTTTGTGCACAATTGCTGGTTATCATCAGGTACTTGTTAAACTTGCTTCAATTTAGATATCAGCATGTATATCTGATCTCACAAGGAAATGGGAGCACATTTTATTGTAATCAAGTTCCTGGGTTGTGTTTGGAAATTTGCAACATGGTACTGAGCATCTATGGATATCAATAATCTCTTTCTGTATGCTTTTGGGTTTCCAGCCACTTTCAGTACCCAGGCCACATGTATTGGCTGGGCTCCAAATTCTAAGAGCCAGCCATGATAATTTGGCTGAAACCCACTTGATGTCTGCAAAGGTTTTGATACTCAATATAAGGTGGTTGAGGATGGGTTCTGCCTGTGGAATGTTTTACGATTTAATCAATCACTTTCAATTTCCTACCTCCATCCTAGAAACTGTTTTACATTTGGTGGCTGTTAGGCTTTGAGGGGTCTGTATATCTCTAGGCCTCTCACCAGAACTAATTTGATGCTAGCCATTTTGGAGAATACAACAATCTGTCATGACTCTAAAGTTGCAACAAATTCTTGAAATAATCTGCACAAGCAGAAGTTGGAACATGATTGACATTGTGCTAGTGATCTAATTGATTTGCACTTTGGATGATTTTACCTTTGAGGATTTTTGGTCAAACAGGAGACACCCTGTGTCAGTTTATTGGAATTGCACAAATCATTCTGACCCCAATATGTGCTCACTTGTCTTGTATGCAGGTCTTTAATTGGCTTCTGGAGTTGATTCAAGCTAGGAAATCTTGGATTGACCACCCCATACAGCAGGTCAAAGGTGCCTCAGGTCTTCTGTTTGTCACACCTGAAAAGACGAAATCTCAGGTTTGTGTCTTCCGAAGGCACACTCTCTTATTGAAGGACCTTATCATGGATGGATCACACTTTTGGTGTTTGGTTTGAGAAATTCCTGTCAGATGAGATCAAGATTTGCTGGTACTTTCAAACTCTGCAGTTGTCCAATGTCTTTTCATTACAGTGCTGTATGACTGATGGATTCTGGCACTGAAATGTATCTGCACAGGGTGTGGTGCAGTCACAAGGCTTAATTCATTGCTATTCTGCTGGAAGCTCAGGAGATCTAGCAGGAACTGTGCATAACAGGTTAGCACCACTTGTACCTTTAAGCACGAACATCCATCGTCTGCTTAAGTGCTATAATACCCATTCCCATACTGATAATACTGATGTCAAATAATGCACTGATGTTAATCGGATAGACTGCTGACCTATAATTTTCCAGGGATGTGCATTTGTTTTCATGCAAATATCTTTCCAAGATCTAACTGCCTGTGGAAATTGTGAGGGATGTTGCAGACCTGTCTGAAGGAAAATAGAGTGTCACCACTTACCCTTTTTGGGGACATTGATTTTAGCTTAAAGTTTGTATACTGATGCTGCAATACTAATATGTCTCTTTCACTTTTGCTGCAGGGAAGTCACATGATGCATTACAAACACTCACCACATCAACAGAACCCCTTCTCTAGCATGTAAAGTGTTGTATATAGAATCCACTGTCTGGTCTGCTGTGACAGTTTTCCTTGAATTTGCCTAAGGCAGCTATTTGTCAGTGAGAAATTGTTTGTAAACTGGTTGTCAAGCTGTGTGCTACCAGCTGCTCTGCAATATGCTTGTTTATACCATTGTCTGTGCAGGCTGCAGCAAGTGTGCAATTGAGAAGTCCTAGGTATTGGAGGTCTTGGTTGTCTTTTGAAGTGTTTCATCACAGTTCATCAGGAAGATTCACTTTTATGGCATACAAGTTGTTATCAGGTAGGCAGCTTTGAATTGTCCACTATGAACATACAAATTCATGCAGGGCTATCACCCTGGGGACATTTGTGGCATCATATGCTATTGTTGTTTACATGTGTCATGTTTGGTTTAGGTAGATTGGGTCCCCAATTAAAGTAACAGATATTGTAGTAATCTTTTTTGGTAGATGTTTTGTGTTTTTTGGAGAATCTTCCATCTGATAATACCCTAAGGTTGAGTGCGAAAAAAAATTATGTCTCATCCTCATGCAACCACCTTATTGGTTTCTTCAACATTTAATTAGGTGGTGCACTCTTTGTGCAGTAATAAAGCAGCTGGAGACTTTGTGACATGAGTTCTATCACTTCCAGCAGAGATTCCTGGAGTTCCAACAAAGGATTATGAAGTCCACAAGATTGTTTGGGATGTTTTTTTGATCACAGTTGCTACAGGCATTCTTTAATATTTTGCAGGCATTTTTGAGATGGCACTAGAGGTCTCAATCTCTGATCACCTCTCTGATGAAATGTGTTGAAAGGATGGTATGGAAATTTTGTATGTTTGTGACACCAAATTGACTGTGAGAATGACAGGAAGGAGAAGAAATGTATTCATGTCCATGGGGACGTTTTGGTTATGGTGTTACATTGAGAGCCTCTTCTCTGTTTGCCAAACTCATTTTTCTTTTGTGACCTTGATTGTGCAATCACCTGCAGCAAAATGAAGCTTGTGGCAGATACCTGGTTTTGGAGCCTTTCTACAAGGCTATAGGGGTTTATTGTGAGCTTGACACACAGGTCCACCCCTCTTTATCTTCAAATGCATGGAGGCGGGGATTTTGAGAATATCATCTGTGATTACAATGAGAAAAAGTTGATTGTGTCCGGAGAGCTGGGGTTTGGGTGTCCTAACTGCCTGGGAGTTTTTACAGTAGGCTCGGTCAGTTCATCAGCCCTCTGACAGCAGGGTCAAGAAATTTGGTGAATCTTGCATTCTTTGACTGTGTGTGGTAGGCTGAGTCACAATCCACTTGGTCATGCCTGATGTTTAAGGCATGGAGGGTGTATGAGTTTAAAATTCTTTGTTTTGGACTGGGATGATGCAGAAGGTAGTTTCTTTTCAACAGACCTCTTTAGGGATTAGTTTATTGATGGCTGAGACGCAATGACAGATAAAGGTAGTAATTAGAAACTTCTATTCAGAGATTTTAAAAGGCAAGCGCTGTCTAGACCAGTGTGGGGTGGGTATTTGTTTTTTTTTTAACAATACTGTGGGTATTGCCTTGGTGCCAGTCGGACACTAGTTATATTATTCATAAAATTTTCGAATTTTTTAATAATTACTACATGGTTTTGTCAAAAATTTGAAAACTCTAGCTGTCACATGTTAAATGTGTTGGAAATCCTAGCTGTCACTTTGGGTTTTTGTTTTCTTCTTCTTGTTGGTTATGATAGTTGGAACCAGCTGTAGTAGCTACTGTTGCTCACTCCAATTTGCAGCAATGTTGCACTTGCACTACTTGCAGCTGCTTAGTGGTGGTTGCGCTTGTAATTGGGTTTGCCGACTCCAATTTGCAGCAATGTCACACTTGCACTACTTGCAGCTGCTAGTGGTGGCTGCGCTTGTAATTGGGTTTGCTCACTCCAATTTGCAGCAATGTCGCACTTGCACTACATGCAGGCTAATGGTGGCTGCGCTTGTAATTGGGTTTGTGAAATTTTATTCCTGTAGCTCACTGTGGTGGGACAGGAAGTAGTTGGGGCTCCGCTCATGTGACTTTCTATAGTGGTACTGATGCTTTTGGCACAAAAGGTAAACTACACATAAAACCTATGAACTCAAGATTGGACAGACCAATTGCAGCGCTTGAGTGGAGTTGAGTCTTTTTTTCTTTTTTGGGTCTTCTGATTTTGGTGATGATCTAGAGCTGACGGAAGTAATACTAGTTTGTTTTCTCTACTCGTTTGGTTTTGTTCCATTGAAAGTGGTTCTTCTTGTGCTACTGCAGGTGGAGCTTATGGGTATGGCAATACTTATAGTATGGGCTATGGAGTGGACACTGTTGCTTTTATTAGCTCCTCTCTTTTCAACTTTGGTCTCAGCCGTGGAGTGTGCTTCCAGCCAGTGTGCGTTGACTCACAGTGTCCTTGCAGAATCCTGGAAGGATTACAGTCAACAGGCAAGTCTCTGTTTTTAATACTTTCATCAAAAAACTAAACTCCATCTTTGTGCTTTTGGTTCACTTAGATTTTGTCATTGTTGTTGTTGTTAGAGCAGTGAGATTTTGTTCTTATTCTCTTTCGTTGGTATAGAGTTGTTGTGATGGCAGTAATGGCAATGGGGCATGTGCCCTCACTGGCGGTGACCAAAAGTTCAGCGGCATACCATCATCACCTTGGAAAGAGGACAGCAGTCTTGAGGATGGTAATGAAGAAGCAGGTGGGAGGGATGCGACAGTCTAGTGGAGTTGTGTGTGCTGTCTGAGATGTTTCTGAAGAAGGCACTAACTACTTGATTGCTAGAGTTGCTGCCATTGCCATTGTTGAACTGCTTTGCCCATTCTCTTCTCCTGGAAGGACTTGTAAGCCCAAGTGCTGATGATTCTTCTTCTTCCCTCACCCATTCAGCAGAGCTTTACAGAAACTCCTGATGTGTTTTGTTCATGTGTGAACTCCAGTGCTTTTGAAAAATTAGGGTTTTTTTTTTATAGCAAAAATCCATAGCAATTTCAGGGCTTGAAACTACCTACACAGATATCCAAGGTTTTTTTTCTTCCAGTGATTGTTTTTTTGGTAGTTGTTGATGGAGGATGCATGTGCTTATGGAGTTGCAAAATTTGCAGTTTTGCTAACTTTTGTCTTTGTTATTTGACATGTGGGGGTGTGGGATGAATGGGCAGGAGTGAAGATGCTCATAGTGTGATGGGGCAGGTTTTATAAGCAATCCAGGAACTAAACTCAATGCAAATGCTGCAAGGAAGGACTTGTCTCAAATTGTATGGAAACACTGCAATGGGCTTGGCAAAATTGGTAATGTCTTGTAGTTGTTCTTTTCACAATTTTTCTTTGATTTTTTGTGGCAGTAGATTGAAGATTTGAGATTGGTCATGTATGTTGTCCTTTCAGGTTTTTAGCAGCACGATATCTTTGATTTACAACCCTGCTCACAAGGGATATCACAGGTTTCAAGAATGGCTAGATTCTGAAGGGAGAGGATTTTGGAAAGACATCGAAAGAGAGAGAGAAACAAAGTCTGGAATTCATACATTATATCTGTGACTCCAACTGCATGTCAAATTGGCAAAGCCTGATTTATTGATGTCAAGCACCACCCCTGATGGGTGGATTTTTGGTTGGGGGACGGGGTGGGGTTTGAATAATCTTCGTCCTTGTCAAAATGTTAAAAAATTGTTAAATATTTTTGATGAAAATAATTTTAATTTTTTCTAAAACGTGGAATTGAATTTTAAAAAATTAATTAAATATTCAACAGTTGACTCTTGAATTGGCCAAGTGTCCTAAGGTAACTGTCTGGTTTCCAGAAAAAAAAAACTAGAAGCAGTTGGGTTTGGTTCTTTTTAATTTTCAATTTTTAAAAATTGTCTGGTTTTTGGGTTAAGAAGCTTATTCAAGGTGGATATGGAGCTGCGCACAGGGTTTGAAAATTATTTCAACCTGGTATATGTCATGGTCATTTGACAAAACCCCTTGTACATATATCCTCAGATTTTTAGGGCCTTTGGGTTCTTTGACAAATACTAGTGGGTATATCTTTGAATGTTTGGGATTCTTTTATTGAACCCTGATTTTTTGAGTTTTTTTTATAGAACTTTGATATTAATGCACTCTAACCAACTTCCATAACCTGAAGACATAAGATCAGAAGAGCAAAACAATAGCAAACTAGTGGAGTATAAAGTCTTATCAGGACAACTTTAAAACAAAACTGCAATACAAATTTTTGTTTTGCTCCATTAATTTTTAAAGAGGTAAGTGGATCATACTCTCACAATGCCCCACTCTTTGAGCTTTTAAAAATCCAAGATATCATCCTACTTATTGTACTAGCAACACTTGGAAAACTTTTGAACCTAGGATTTGTCATCATTTCTTCTATCCATTTTGTATGAAGGAACATTACAATTGGTATTCTTGCATGTTATTTTATGAAAAGCCTAACCCTTTGTAGGGGGAAAAAAATGGATACAACACACCTATGATGACTATTCTTGAAAATCGTCATATGAATCATTTAAATTCTACTACCAATCACAAGATCAAACCCAATTTTTTCATGCTCCACCTCCTATTTAGATTCAACATCTATTTTTTCCTTAGAATTGATTCAACCTCACATG
>Ga0116230_10004959_pt1 | contig 13028 bp, 9 predicted proteins | sample S1TSphfallax_3_FD_88678 | JGI IMG/M metagenome (GOLD analysis project Ga0116230, IMG submission 88678) | Host-associated microbial communities from peat moss isolated from Minnesota, USA - S1T2_Fd - Sphagnum fallax MG | ecosystem: Host-associated > Plants > Peat moss > Unclassified | place: USA...
CCTATGTCATTGTAGAATACCTTTAGGATGTAACTAATTTGGTGACTATTGTGACTAATGGGACATATCAACCTATTAATGGATGAAAATAAATGTAAAATCAATCCAACCAATAGGATGAAAGTTCTAATAGTTGCATAATAGTTGTGAAAATGACCAAAATAGTTGAAATTTGATCTTGTAGTTGCAATATTCCCAAATCTAGTCGCAAATGAACAAGTCGCATGTAGTTGTAAATGGATTGGTTACAATTTGGCTGATTTCTACTAGTGATTACCCCCAACCACTCACTACCCCAACCTACCTAATCCCACTAGCTTTAACCCTTGGGTAAGGGACAGTAAGTCTACCACTAATAACTAGTAGTCACTAGGAGGCCTATGGAACTAATTAGTCTAGAGATTTCTACCCATTAACATTTATGTCCACAAAGGTAACTATTTTAACCCAGATACAAAAATTATTATACTTAATATAATTGACCTTAGGTTTACCCTAAACCAATGTGACATAAGATTGGGTTAGTGTTTAAACAAATGTGATTGATGTGACGTGACAAGGTCGACACTAATAACCCTACATTCAACTCAAAGCTTGGACACTTCCAACTCCATAGATGCAAGTTGTAGTAATTGGGCCACCTCACCCACCAACTTCAAATTCCACTCTTTCAAAAATTATGCCCATTCATGCACATGAGATGTTTTTATAATATTCAATTTCTCACCTTTCAACGCAAAATCAACTTATAACTACTTCATAACTTTTGATGTGCATAACCACCTTTGAGTTGTGATTCATGTTTAACAATTTTTACCCGATTCAAATCTTTTTGTTGAACCTCCCACTTAAACATCCTTTTGCAAAAACTTGAATGTTTGGTTTGTATTTGGTTTTTCAACAAATGCCACCCAAGAGATACCCTATTCAAATTTCTTTGCAACAATGCCAAGTGCAAACTTTTTAACAATAAACTTTGAATATGGCATTTTTGCCTTCCCATAACATAGTGACAATATCATCTCCATTTTGGCCTTGATGTTGGGTGCAACGTTTGATATAGCAAAAGTTAGAGCAAGGAGTGCCTTTACCAAAAGTTTCCACAAGCTTTTCATTAGACACATCCTTCTTAGCCTTCAATTGATGAGGATTAACTTTTGCCTTTGTTAACCTTATTTTCATGAAATATTCAAAGTTTTTTTAGAGGTGGTTACATAATTCTCTCCATTCTACCCTCTATTTCATTCAAAGAATCTTTGTTCTTACTTTTAGAGTCCTTTCAATTTATGTCCATTGTAACATGTTTTCATTTTCTGAACCATCATCCTTAACATCCTCATCAAACTCTCTAAACCTCATGATGCTCAATGTGTAAGATGTGTCACACAAGAAAAAAAAGGGTATGAAATTTGCAACATGCTACAAAAACAGAAAAAAAAACATAAATTACATCAAACTTTGAACTATAGTAAAAAGGAAGCTCAAACTTGCAAAAGGGCATTTGGGAAAGTTGGGCCAAGAAGAGATTCAATTGAATGAGGTGGGTTAGAAGGGATGATCTAGATTTACCTACCTAATCCTAGGATGCAAATTAATTAAAACTTAGTTAATACCTCATTACCTAGCTAGAATAGGAAAACTTTCAAGAACAAGCTTTGATGTAGCTTTATGATCAATGGTTTATATTATTGGATGTCAATGTGCACCATTATGAATAAATTTTTAAAAATATTTCCGACCAATGATTGATCATGTGACTAAGTTCATTTGAAAGTGGAATAATTCTAAAAATAAAAATGATGTCAAGTTTAATGATAGATAAAATCAAAGGCTTGGAATGATTACAACCAAAATGTTTGTGTGCATCTTATGTGTTTTTGATACACTCAATTTTGACCACTTTTGGGTGCATTGTAGTGTGCAAACACCCTTCTATTAGTTCAAATTAAATTTCTTTTCAATATTTTGATTGGGTTTATGACATGCTCCCAACTCCTTAAGGGACTCAAATGTGAGTCCAAAGTGAAAACAGTGGGAAAGTAAGGAGTCAGGGCACGCTCCCTGACTCACAACACTTTGGAGGGGTAGAGGGGCGTGCTGGAGCTCCAGGATGGGAATAGGAAGAATTGACAAGCTTCAACTACTCACACCAACCTGCACATCCATCTTTAGAATTATGAGGCACACTTCTTTCAAACCTTTCTTTCCTTTTCCAATCCCTAAAATGCAAATACTTGCAATACAAGACTATTTAATTTTTCTTGTACAAAAAAAGTCATGGCTCATGACACATGTGTGAGATAAATTTCATGTTTTCATTCATTACAATGTACAATATGTGATGTTTATTGTGGCATATATTTCAATAAAATGCCAATTTCACATTAGGTAATGATGCATATCTGTCACACATGTTGTCACCTTACACCACCTTCAAACATTGGTGCATCTTCATTCTAGTATAGACTCAAGATCCTATGATCCTCAAGTCCAAAAATAGAGAAAGCCTCATCACCTACACAAACTAAAGACAAAACACAAAAGAAAGCAACCACATCCCACTCTGGAATTCTTGATCCTTTCTCCATTTTGAAGCTCCCATCTTAGAATGACAACAATCATTCCAACAACCTCTGTCCTCCAGCAGAACGGGGGATTTGATTAGTGCAAACCCTAATCAGTCGCTCTTCACGGTATCTCATAAGCTCCTATGCCACATTCTCAATTTCGTTTTCACACCACTTCAGGTTTAAGGGGCTCCTTTTTGAGTTCTGTCTAGCCTGCAAAGTCACGTTAGTCCTTCGGATAACAACAGATAAGAACAAGGATTGCAGCCATATCTTCAACTTTAAATGACAAGCAAAATCCATGACATGCACATAGAACGATGCTGCCTCAAGGAAACACAGGATTAAGGAAACCCAGTCCTACATCGATTTCAGGGCCAACAAAATCCTTTGAAGCAGAAAAGGGAAAGTAGTATTCACAAATTATCATTCATGGAGGCCGTGGAAAGTTGGGTTGTTTGGGAAATGGAAGCAATTGTTACAGCCCATTGAATTTGAGCAGATTAGTATGTTAACATCCTTAGCTAGAAAACATCCATTAGTGTCACTGACCCATGTCTCTTGGTCAAATTTTAGTGGGTTGAATATCAACAAGATGCTAACAAAGCTTTAGCAAAAAAATTCACTGGTGTCACACCAACCCATATCTACCTATTGGTTATCAATCAGACATAAAAATTATGCTTAAAATTATTATTTAACATATCTTTGAGATGTATTAGTATTAAGTCTGCAAATAAAATTTACCCACCAGCTGATCTTGATTTCTAATTACCTTAAACAGTGTTGAGTCAGCAGACAGCCCCACCACACTCACTAGTACACAAATCCTTGTAACCAGACATATGCATCATGCATATATGCTGTGTCAGGATCTTCAGGTCTTGCACATCCGGGTAATTGACATAGCGGCATACCGCAGGTAAAATTGAGGTTCAAGTTGTGCTTGTGGGCCAATGAGAGAATCAACCATCACATGCTAGAAGGTCGGCTGGCCAATCAATCAACAGCAGCTGCATTGGCACAGGTTTTCCGTGTCAAGACAACTGTGATTTATTGAGCCATCAGTTTTTCTGTTCAATAATTTTCAGAGGCCCAAGAGTGCCCTGGGCCAAGCTTCCAATTGGGTTTTTTTTTTAAATTATTTATTTTTAGACTATGGGCCCTGAATATGGTGTACCTACTCTAACCTATTTCAGATTGTCCAGGTCTCCGTGAAAGAAAATACAGAGGGGGAAAGATATATCAAATTTATGATTACCCTATCATAACACTACACTTTTGAAATGCATTACTAACTAAAATAAGTAATATGTTATGTGGTTGTAAATTGTGTAAGAGAGCTTTGAAATGTAATTCCTCTATGTCTTTCTCTTATAAGGTGCTTTTGAGTTTACATATATTGGTGAATATACCCATCCAAAAGGTTTGTAGTTTGTACAATCTTCCATTTAAATATATATAGTTTTTAATATCCCCAGAGCAACACAAGAACTACAAGAAAGATAACAATTAAGTTAAACACTAATAGAAGTTGAATTGATACTGGTACTGGTTACTGAAAATCAAGTTCTGAACACATTAGTGACAGAAAACTTAAGCCTTGTAAGTTAAAAGTTAGCATTTCCATCTATTTGACAGCCTATTTAGGTACAGAGGTGGAACCAATGTTCATAAGAATTATGTCATTTGGTCATCCCTCTAGTGGGTTGATATCTGGGGCTTATCCATTTGTGTGTTTCAAACATTTTGTTGTTAGTATTTGGCTTGTGTAGACCATAAAATATTTAAAGTTCAAGGATGATGTAACTCATAAGTTCCAAATTTTTGGGGATTAGTAAAATGAGAGATCATCATCACAGTTGAAAGCATATATAGGAACAAATTATTCTAGCATCAGACTTGTATACACATAAACTAATAGTAGGTTTGGTTTAATTTTTGTTCTTGGTAGGATTCCGTCAACCCTTGTGTTTGAACTTCAAAGATGATGTCTCTGGAGAACCAGGGTTTGGAGTATAGTGATGAGATCACAGTTGGAAACAAATTGGAACACATTATTTTAACAGCAAACTGTAGACACTAGTGGTAGGCCAGGAGTAGTACGGTGTCTTTCTTTTGAATTTAGGTGAAGAAAAAGCCCACATAACTACCCTGAGGACCTGAAGGTGGTCACGTGCCTAGCAGGTGGCACAATGTTTGTGCTCCAAAAAGATGCTAGACAAATGATTTGTATAGTAAGTAATAAGCAGACTTTTCCACCACCAACATTGCCTGTGGAATCTGTTCCCTTGGCTGATTCCGGGCTGCTGATGATGATGATACGTTATGATGTGAAAACTTGTCAATTCGGTGTCATTGGCTCCTCCTTGACTCACAATTCAATTCAACGGGGAAAAGAGAAGGCAACAAAGGATGATGGAAATGATGGGAAAAAGCTATTGATGATGTAATCCTTCACATTGGGTTCCAGCGAATTCCGCATTGGTGCACACCAAATATAGCAGTACAACTTGTACTAGGTCATTGGTTTGGAACTTAAGCTTTAACAGCCCAACAAGAAAATATTGCAGGACGTTAAACACCCTGCTACTTTCCAAGTTTGGCCGAGCCACACAGAGCTACATTGGACACTGTCCCAGAAACTGAGGTTCAAAGTCCAAACGTCAATCTGACACAATGACAAGTTGCTTTTGGAAAATCCAAATTTAACATGATAAGATGATCAGACCCCCCCAGACAAAATGTGGGCCAAGGGCCTCTTAATCACCCATCCTAGCATCAAGGAGGCTTGGGACGTTGCATGATGGAAAAAATTACAGTTTTTGGGCTGAGTTTTCCGTCAAGTCAGGAATGCCCAGAATGCAGAAGCAGCAAGCTTATTTCTAAAATCTAAAACAAAAAAGAAAAAACAACTCTTTCCTTATATTGGTCTCACATATGGAAAGCTATCTGGTTGGTGTTTGAACTTTGAACTCCATACAAAGTTTGAAATCTAGAACCTTGCTTCATATTATCTTGAGGTATGGAGCAAATCATCAAATCTATAGAGAGTGAGTGAGAGAAAATATGCAAAGTTTTTTGGTGCTGTATCCTCATTCTTGATTTTCATTAATTGAAAAGGTTACACAACATTCAAAACTGGAATATCAAATGTTCAAACTAGTAAGTATATGGGAAATTTCAAATTCTCCTCTTTGCTCTTTGTCGCATGTGTCTGCCTCCCTTTGCACACCACAGTCCAGGCACTAAAATAGTAGTATACACCTTCATACATACTTATGGATTAAAATGCTGTCTGCTGAGGTTCCCTCCCCTTTCTCTCAAAAACTGAAAGAGAAGCCAGAGAAGCCAGGGTACGAGGGACAGGGTGAACCGGCACCGACACTGGTACATTCACCTTCTTGAAACCTATAGTAAGAGAGAATCAATTCTCCCAGGATATATATACCTCAGGTTGTAAAGAAAATAATAACATTCACTGTGGTAGGACTGAGGGAGGTGATGTGGAGTCATAAAATGGTTATATAGAGATGGGCGTACCCAAATCTCAGGTTCCTCCTGGCCGACAAGTGCATAGCCTGTGGACACTCAATCAAGGTTGAGAGGTAAAATTTCCATCATTTTCCACAGGCTTATAGCTAATTAATATCTGAATCCATACCTGTGGTGAAGATAGTAACACCCTTTGGAACCTAGACTGCGATCTTTTCAAGCATCTCTGTGAACTAAAATTCCTGCCTGGGCTTAGAGGAGGCATTAACACTGGCTGGGGATTCCAATTCTATTATAAGTAAAAGAAAAGAAAATCTCTTCTCTGTCCTCTAGTCCAAACTTTTGCTCTTCCCTGAGATAAAGGGGAAAGTGGGCACAAGTACAGAACAAAAAAGAAACACGCAAATTCCCTGTGCCACAGTTGCTGCTCCAGTTCTCAAAGGTGGATTCTACTTTATCATGGCAATTCACAGTTGAAAAGGGATCTTAGCCATAACCCAGATACTGGATATATAAAGAGCTTATGTATATCCAGGAAAACTCGTGTCTAACAAAGCTCAAAGGACTGCCATCCAGAGTTTAAACTTGAGCCATCACAAGTTGCGTCAGCAGGTGTCCATAATCAGCAGGTGTCTGTAATTATAGTGTGGGATGCAAGCTTAGACTGGGGGACAGTAAGCCCAGAAGCAGAGCATACTCAATGCTCACCTTAATAGATAAGCAAATGTGGATATGGCTCATTCAAGCCACAAACAAGTTGCAGACCCACAATCACCATCCCAATTTGACAAGTAGTTGGACAAAGTTACCATCTTTGTCCTGATTCATATGTTCAAGAGAAACTCCCTGTAAGTATAATACAAAGATAATTACAAATATTCGTCTTCTGTGTTTGAAAGTTTCTTCCATCTTCCTACATTTCTTACTCAGTACAGTATTAGTATCTAGTCGATGCCAAGCAAATAGAAGGCTTAAATGTTTTCCTCTTGCTTGATGAGGAATACCATAGTAACCTACCAGGTTTGGCACTAAATAATTGTGAGGATAAAAATTCAGGACTTTTGGAGAATTTATTAAGATGCACTGAACAGGTAAAAAATTGCATCTTACTAATTTGTTAATGATTATTCCAAAATATTAAGAAAAAATATATTAGATATTCAGCATCTAAGTGCCAAATCTGCTAGGCTACTACAGTTATAATATAGGCAATATTCAAGCCTTTATCGTCTCCACTTTACGAAGGCCTAATAAAAATAGAGAGCTCAGGCCCTGAGCATGAAGCAATTGTTTAACTTCAGGAAACATTTTTCCATTGGGTTCCAGTTCCCTAACTTATCTTAGTGGTTAGCTCAGTTTCTGTTTTATTACCTACTTAAGAAGAACCCGGTAGCTTTTACCTATGTGCTAACCATCTACATGCATCTATGTATTTAGTACTAAATACCCGCTTACTTACAAGACCTACCTTTCAGGATGGATTACCAGGGTGAAACCTAACATCAACTTTGTTGCATTTCATCCACAATTGGAAATATCTTTCACAGGATGGAGTACCAAAAGTGAAACCTCACATCAACTTAGTTGGGGTTCATCCACGTCTGAGTCATAACCGGCTTCCAATAGATCGCGTGCTGGTGGCTGTTGTTGGTTCACGCCAGCCTAAGCATGACGTAGTTAGCCCCTAAGATAATAGTTGGGATGAATGTTGATTGAAGAAACTATCACTCCCCTTCAAGTGCATGAGGCAATTGCAGGGCAAAGCCAGAGGCTGCAGGCTTAACTGGGTGTAAAGACTAAAGACCTGCTCCAATTTCTGGGGTACCCACCAGCATCACAGTAGAAACCAGAAACGCCTTCCACGCCAGCATTACATTTTTTGAAATGCCAGTGAGCATTCCACTTTCAGAAACGCTCTCCAAACAGTGGAGGAAAATTTACACTGGGTAATATGCTCTCCAATTACACTCAAATAATCAGAGCTGGTCTTTATGACAGCCATGATGATTTCTATCATTTGGCCAACTTATCAGAGATGCAGAGGTAATGTGATTGTGGTGGTGACTGGTGACCATCTTGTTGTAAAAAGCAGCAAGGTAGGGGGTGATGATGCTACATGTGACCCATGATCAAGCTCACAATCTGAATATTGCAGCTGGGCACCGTTTTCTCCTGTGGGGATGATTGATCTGAACTCCTGAAGTGTTAATTTGCTTCCATACAGACAATCAAGTAGAAGAAAAATCTTGTAAATAAAAATCAAGGATGGGAACCCATCCATCAAAAGTACAAGGCAAATGAGAACACAAGTAGACACAACCCAAAGAGAAAACACAAGCAAACAATCAACAAAAATTTGGTAAAGACGTTATGCAAGGAAGACGCATGGTTAGGAAATGACAATCAACAATAACAAAAGAAGATTTAAGATGAAAAAGCTGTCATTTGCCACAAATCAGCTAGTGATAGAGGTGCACTAATTATGATGTGTGGAAGAGATGAGAACCCCAACCAAGTGAAACAACCCATTGAAGAATCATTATGACATGCACACATTGTAGGGCTATGGACACGTGTTATTGATAGCAAGAAACAAGCATCAAGGGGACTAAAGAAGACCGTTGATGATGCATAATAATGGTCTGTGCACAAGTAGTAAAAAATGAATCAAAACAAGGATGAAGACACCCATATGTCTCAATAGCAAGGGGAATGAAGTCATCGCTTGGTGCTCATTCAACATATGATCATGTCTTTTCTTGAGTAACCATCATTGTTGTATGTGTTGTTGTCATTGATGTTTGTTGCACCATATTTTTGCAAATCGGGCCAACAATGATAACGTCCATCAAGGTTCAAAAACTATCTTTGGTGATAAGGATATTCATTTGTTGTTGGGTGTGGTGAGGGAAAAGGTGGGAAACCTACCTTTGAACATGTGTTTGACTTTCTAAAACAATAGTTGTGACAATATCTCAAAATGTATTGTGGGTTCCTAGGTGAAAGCATGATTAGATGTCTCAAAAGTGGCGTTTGAAAATTCATAATCTAACACTAGCAAGTTTTTTTGTAGTTTTAACAATTATCAAACCATAAATCATATAATTATCCTGTATGATTTTAATTATAAATATTAATAAGCAAATCTATGAATATCCTTAAACATGTGATTGATAAAAAAATCCATGCAAAAGATTTTTAAAAATGTGAAATGGACTTTCAAAAATAAAAAATTACAACAATCGTGTCATTTTAAAATTTAAAAAATAAAAAATAAAAAAATTAGGAAAGTTTCAATGCACTTCACTAATAAATTTTTCATTTGTTGATGTTTTATTTTTTAATTTTTCTTTTGACATTACTTTGGTAATTTTTTTATTCCACGTTTTTCATTTTTGTGTGACAAACATAGTGTTATCATTTGAAAAATTCATTATGAGTTCATAATCTTTTTAGAATTCATCCAATTTTTTAATGATGATTCTCATTAAAGTCTATGACAACATGAATAATTCAAAAATTGATTAATTTTGAATATGGCTTTAAATTTTATTTTTGTATGTAGTCCATAAAAATTACAAGTGTGATAGTTTAAATAGTCCCCTCTATTCATGTTTTCACCTTGTTCTACATTCACTCCCACATGGGCATTTATGCAAATGGGTACATATTTTGATCGTCAATGGTATGAACACATTGACACTGTGAAATATGGGCAACCGTAGGATGTGGTAAGCCAAGATGGGTATGTAGTGTTGTAAGGAAGTGGGTTGAAGATAAACAAAATGTAGATGTGGTAAGATGAGCTAATAACCAAGCACCTACCTTTAGACTTGCACATGAGCAAAGATGTGCTCACATGATATCTGAAGGATCGTATACTAAAAGTGAAACAAACTCTTGCTCGTGTAGTCAATTTGCTAAAAAAACTTCCAACTAGGGATAAGATTGAACTGTTAGGCTTTCAAAAGGTGGGACTTAAAAACGGACAACTTGGGTAAACATGGCTTAGGTGTCTTGTAGTACCATTTGGAACAAGGAAATGTTAATCTTAACATGTTTTATTACATCCCAAATAATAAGGTGATAAGTGATAACTGCAAAAATGACCAGTGCCCAACATCCCAAAAATGCGAGGGCAGTAATCCAAGTTATAAAAGGGAGGTCGAGCTTGCCAGAAGAAGCACAAATAGTGATATGATGAGTTAGTTGATCGATAGAACCACCAAAAGATCCTGCACCAAATAACTTTTCCAACGTAATTATGGTATGAGTTTGAACTTAACATAATGCTTCAAAATACCTAAAGATGGAAACACTGTGCAAAACGATTAGCCAGGGCATTAAACATAACACAACCAGAACATCACAAAAGCCACTTGAGTATTTGTAAACATAAAAACATTATATATCATCCCAAGATCCTCATGAATAACTTTAATCACAAATGACACAACGAATGATTTGGATCCCACTGGTGTGTTCAAAATACTAAAATATGAGTCGAAAATAAAAAAGCCAAGAAGAAGTGATATAAAATGGTCCAACCCCTATGGAAACCAAGCTGCACATTTCACTAGTTGCACTAAATGCCCTAATGTTGAAAAACTCTTGTAGTAATCGTAAAAAAATAGGAACCACATCTAATGCAAGACCTATTATATACACATCATCCACCAATGAAGGGAAAACACAAGTAGGGTGGGTTGTTTCTATTAGGTGAAAAGTGTGAAAATGAGTTTGAACAAACAACATTCCTGCCAATAGGATCCCCTGTCATGTGCCTAATTTCGACAAAATGATTATGAGATCTTCATGTCAGGAAGTTTGAAATATATATAATGGGGATGGATGTGTATAAAATTGTTGAACAAATGGGAAAATAAATCCAAAAAACTAGGCAAAGATCGTAACTCCTAAAAAATGACTAATTGTAACACCAAATTGAGGGCATCACGAACATCCACTTGTAGCACCACTCAATTTGAGTGCAAATCTAACATCGTTCAAACGTTATGAACTATTGTTTCACACCCACCATGAATTACTACACCAAACTAATGAAGATTAAAATGTTCCACAAGAATATTTTTAAATTGAATAACAAGTGTGTGAACAATTAAGCAATAGATAGCTTCACTCATCGCAATGGGATGTATGCCTTTAAACTACTTCTCCAATGTTAGAAGTCAAAATGTAAAAAGCAAACACAATGCTAAAAATGCAACATAACCTTGAACAATATGCCCACATACCTTTAAAAAAAAGACAAAACCACTCGCAAAATCGTCTGGCTCAAAACAAACTTGAAAAAGCCATAGTGAACTTGACTTGTTGCTATCGATTGGGGATGCTAGCAAACTTCCATCCTTCATCTGCTGTCAATAAACTCCATGGTGTGTTCAGAGTTCAAACTGGAAAGTGAGGAGATTTCCTACCAGAGAAAGTAAGAATACCAATCCCTTCAAGGGGTAGATAAGTGTAGATTAACACCCAGAGAGAACGGCATCCCCAAAATAAGCACCCCTCAGCTCCACTTAAGTGAGAGCTTATTTCCGAGGGGTTCTTATTTTGAGAATGCCCCATTCCAAGGTCTTACTTGACATAAAGCACTGGCAGGAATTTATTTGACTTGTTTTCCTATGATGACCAATGGTATCACAAACAGAAACACAAAGTCACCGGCCAGAGTGGGCATTTTGCATTTGGAAATGCCCCACCCTTTGCCAAGGACAAATTCCACTCGATAAGGTGCCCTCCAAATACACTAGAAATTTTCTAGTAATGCTTTCTCTCAAGGAGAAAAATCTGATTAACTCTTAAACGTCCAATATGGGCCGCCACCTCACCGTTTCTCCTACCCACAATGAAGGAGGCCAAAAACTGACACTCCTATGGTTTAAGGGACATGTCAGATTATTTTTTTCACACTTATGATGTCTCATTTGGATTTCTTGAGGCACTCTGACAGGTTTTTTCAAGTTTGGGCAGCATCTAACAACTCCACTTCCAAATTTTGCTCTTTGCCCAGGTTACAAAACTGAGGATTATGTGAGAGGGGTCAGCTCATACAAGACTTTGGGGCACATTTGTTGAGGCTAGTTCAACTTTTGTATTGGGCTGTTTTGGTCAATTGTCAATTAAGGGGTAAGGTAAAAGTGATGTGGGATCCTAGACGGGCCCCTCCTTTAGGTTCTTACTACAGGGGTGAACAGTTCCTAATCAACCACTATTGGTGGCCCAATGTTCCAATCCTTCTTCCAATGACTCATCAGCAACCGTCATTCACCATTGAAGTGGGGACTAAAAACAGAAAGTAGAGGAGGAGTAGAGGAGAAACAAACTGTGAAAATGAAAGAGAGGATGGTTGGCTTCTCTGCACTGTAGAAGAAACAGAAGCATTTGAGGGGAAACACAAAAAAAAGAAAAAACCTCAAAAGTTCATTTGTTGTTTGCCTAGTTGATGATGATGATCCCAACCACTGGCCATTCTACTCTTGTCGTACACTTGCTTCACCTAAGGGGGGGATGTCATTCACCTCCCAATCTGCCCTGCCAATTTGGCTATATATGGTATTAGATCAGTTGTTCTTTATAAGAAAAGACTAACAAAATTAGCAAGCTTTGGTGCATTTTGGACCCATTAGCTGCTGGACACTTTCCAATTACTAAAACAATTGACTCATGTCTTGAAGGAAAATGTCTTGCCCACCTGCTTCCAAAGTTGTTAAATTGGCTGAAAAATGTACCATTTCTCTCAACAAAAAAAACCTAAAAAAAAGCCTGATGGAAATGGTGGTATCAAAATTTTCGCCCCTTAAGTAGGTAGATGATTAATTCATATTATAAATCATAAAGACATCATTCAGAGAATCCCAGTGTTCAATACTTTCCAGAATGCCATGTTCTTGTACTATTCTCCATACAATCCAATCTTCTTATACCAGTTCCAAACTACTGAAACAG
>Ga0116230_10004961_pt1 | contig 13026 bp, 13 predicted proteins | sample S1TSphfallax_3_FD_88678 | JGI IMG/M metagenome (GOLD analysis project Ga0116230, IMG submission 88678) | Host-associated microbial communities from peat moss isolated from Minnesota, USA - S1T2_Fd - Sphagnum fallax MG | ecosystem: Host-associated > Plants > Peat moss > Unclassified | place...
CCGCGTGCAGATCGAAAACGGCGCGCCGAACACCGTGCGCTGCGTGATCGTCTTCCACGTGCTCGGCAGCACGCCGGATCAGCCGCCGGTCGAGCTCGTGGTCGCGCCGGGCGAGATCGGCGAGATCGAACTGCGCATCCCGCTCGGGACCGCGCCGAAACGGCTCGCGGTGCTCGTGCGCGGCGAACGCATCGCGTACAATTCCGAAGTCACGGTTCCGGCGATCGACGCCGCACCGCCCCCGGCGCGTCCTGCGCTGCGCGGCGCGGTGACGATGTTGCCGATCGCCTTGCCGCCGCTCGAACCGGACGCGAACGTGCCGGCCCTCGTGGGCGAAGCCGCGCCGCCGGCGCCACCGCGGACCCCGCCGTGGTTCGAGGCGGGTGCCGTGCGCGACGCGATCGCGCCGGTGCCGCGCACGCTGCTCTTCGGCATCATCGCCGGCGTCTGCACGGGCGTGACGCTGCTCGCGGGCTTCGCACTCACCCGCCCGGCGGTCGCCCAGCTCGCGCCGCCCTCGCCGGTCGCCGCCGGGACGAACGTGGATGTTCCCTATCGCCTCTCCGGCGCCGGCACGGCAACGTATCGCGTCGTCGACGCGGCCGGAACGATCGACTCCGGCACGCTGCGCAGCCGCGACGGCAGCGTGCGCTTCGTGCTGCCGGAACACGTGCACGGCCGCACGTTGCACATCATCGTCGAGATCGCCGGCCCGTTCGGCAGCGCGCAGCGCAGCGCGGCATTCGACGTGCTCGCGGCGCCGGTTGCCGCGCCGCAGGCGCCGCGCATCGCGATGCTCGCCGTCGATCGCGCGACCGTGAATCCGGGCGATACGGTGAGCGTGACCTATCGCGTCGATCCGCCGCATGGTGACGTCGCGCTCGTCGATGCGTTCGGCGATGCGCTGGCCACGGCACCGCTGAATGCGTCCGGTCACGCGATGCTGCAACTGCCGGCCGGCACCGCCGGACGCGAACTCGCAATCGTCGTGCGTGCGCGCAGTGCGAGCGGCGTTGCCGAGTCGCGGATTCCGCTCGTCGTCGGTCCGGCGCCGAGCGCGACCGCGTCCACCCCCGCCCTCGATCCGCACGCGGGGCCGATCGCCGGAAGTGCCGGCCTCGACGTCAGCGATCGGCGCGTCGCCTCGGGCGACCGCATCGTCGTGCGCATCGAGACGAACTACGATGCGCTGCGGCTCGAACTCTTCGATCGTGCGCATCGCTCCGTCGCAGCGATCGATCTCGGGCCTGGCCTCCACGAAGCCGGGTTGATCGCACCGCACGTCACCGTGCCGACCGACTACACGCTCGAGGCGACCGAGGGCCAAGGGACCGCGCAAGCGACGTCGATCTTTCCGGTCACGGTCGTGCCTGGGAGCGCACGAACACCGTAACCCAACGATCGGCCGTGTAGGGCCGCCAATGCGGGGACTGACTCGCCGCGCCCGCGAGCGCACCGTGCGACCACGCGACGATCGTCGTCGTACCGGATGCGGCAAGATCGTCATCCCAGCCGGGCACGGCGTCACGCACGTGCGCCCAGGCAGCGAACACCGAATGCGGATACGCATCGGTGCGGCCGTCCAAGAAGACCCGGACGGCATCATCGCCGGCAAAGAGCGAGCACCACGAAAAATCTTCACAATACACGCGTTGCGGTCCGGCGATCTGCCTCGTCGCCGCGATCTCGGCGCTGGCCGGATACCACGGCACCGGTGCATGCGCCGCACGAATCGCGACGATGACTGCGCCGGCCGCCGCGATCGCGACGAGACCCGTATCCGATCGTGTCCAGCGACGCGCGGCGAGCGGGCGCGCGAAGGCCGCGATCACGGCGGCCGCATACGGAATGATGACGATCGCGCCCGTTGCGATGTTGCGCGCGTGAGCGACCATGGCAGCGAAGGCGAAGAACGCGATCGCGCGCCGCGTCCAGTCGAGGACGCGCGCCCGCACATCGGCGAGTAACGCGATCGCGGGCAAGACGCCGCCGACGATGAACGGCCAGTCTGCGAATTGCGGACGTGCCCACTCGGTGATGTCGTTTGCGTCCGGATCGAGCGACCAGCGCAGCGCCATCTCCGGTAACGCGATGCCGAACGGCGTGCACAGCGTCGCAAGCGCGCAGCCTGCGAAGAACGCTACCCGCTCGCCCAGGGATCGCCGCAGGTCGACGAGGGCGATCGCCCCGATAAACGGGGCGAGCATCACGCTCGCATGCAGATTCGCCCAGACGATCACGACCGGAATCGCCAAGAACCGCGTCCGATCGCGACGCTCGAAGAGCAGCAGAAACACGGCGAAGAGCGGCCACGCGACGACCTGATCGCGGACGCCGAACGAATCGATCAGCGCGGCGCCGCCGATCACCGCCGCAAGCCCCGCAAACCGCGCACCGCCGAGCGCGTCCGCGCGCACGGCGATCAGCACGACCGTCGCCACCGCGCACGCCGCGACGGCGAGTTGGAAGAGCAACGGAACCGCATGCGCCGAGCACCACGCGTACGCGACACTGAAGACCCATTCTTGCGCGACCCACGGCGCGCCGGGCGCCGTGTACGTCGAGGGGCCGAGGACGTGCGGAATCATGTGCGTGCGCAGGATCGATTCGCCGAGGACGCGCTGCCACCAGAGATCACCGTCGGTTGGTTCGTTGCCGATGGCGCGCGCGACGAAGAGCGCCGACCACACGGCAACCGCACACCAGACGAGCGGCCGTTTCACCGCGTGAGCAGCGACCCGCGAACGATTCCGAGCCGGCGGACGCTGCCGGCCGCCAGTTCGATCACCGTGCGCGCCCCCGGCGTCCAGGCGATGCGCCACGGCGCGAGCCGCTCGACGACGCGCAGCACGCGCCCCGAGCGGTCGAGAAAGATCACGTCGATCGCGAAGCGCATCGCGAACGTATGGATCGCGTCGCACGGTTCGAGGACGAGCCCCTCGTCGTCGGCGATCGGCGGTCCGGCGAGTAAGCCGACGAGACGATCGCGGGACGACGCGGCGCGACGCAACCGCAGGCCGCGCAGCGGATCGTCACTCACGGGATCGTTACACCGGCAGCCCGGCAGCGAGCGTGATCGCCATCGCACCGGCGAGATACGGCGCAAACGGAATCGGGTCTTTGATCGCTTTGCGCCAGACGGCGACGAGCACGGCGACGACGCATGCCGCGAAGAACGTGATGATCGCACCCTCGAGGCCGAGGACGGCACCGCCGAGGGCCACGAGCTTGACGTCGCCCCAGCCCATGCCGCGGCCCTTCGAGAAGAGCGCCGCGAGCGCAAACGGCAGCGGCGGAATGACGACCGCGATGAGCAACTGCGGATGTCCTTGCGCGAGCGCGAGCACGATCAGAAAGCCCAGCGGAACCAACGTGAAAAAGTCCGGCACGATGCCGCGCGCGACGTCGCAGTAGACCGCACCGACGATCGCATACACGGAGATACCGGCGATGAGCAGCTGCGCGGGTGAATCGCGATGCGTCGCCACCAGGCCGATCCCGACCATCGCCGAGACGGCGATGAGCACCAGCTCTTGCGGATGCCCGATCCCCGGACCATCCTCGAACGGATCGAGCCGTTGGACGATGTTCGAGCCCAGGATCATCGCAACGATCCCGATGACGGAGAATCCGGCCGTGACGGCGACCAGCCGCAGCAGTTCGAGCGCAACCGTCACGGTTGCATCACGGATCCCGCGACCGCACCAAAAATGATCACGAAGAGTGCGGGCAACATGAAGAGCGCAAGCGGAAAGATCAACTTGACCGGCAGCTGGGCGGCGAGTTCCTCGGCGCGCATCATCCGTTTATCGCGCGCATCGGCCGAGAGTTCCTCGAGCACCCGGCCGATGTTGCCGCCAACGCGCTCGACCTGGTTGAGCGTCGTGACGAGCAGCGTGAGATCTTGCTGCTGTTCTCGCACCGCCATCGCCGAGAACGCCTCGGCGCGTGCTCGACCCATGCGGATGTCGGAGAGCGCGTGACGAAACGCGTCGGCGAGCGGCCCGGTCATGTCTTCGACCGCGGTGTTGAGCGCGCCGTTGAGCGCGAGGCCCGCCTCCACCGCGCTTGCGATGAGGTCGAGAAAATCCGGGATCGCGCGATGGATCTCTTGCGCGCGCTTCTTGATCGCCGCGTTGAGCAGATAATTCGGGAACGCCGCGCCGACCACGCCCATCACGATCACCGCCCCGATCGACGTGAGATCGATCGACGAGAACACGAAGAAGGCGAGCGCGACGCCGACGGCGGCCATGCCGACCGCGGTCGCCACCGACCAGATGATAAACTTGCGCGCCGTGACGGTAAACCAGCCGGCGCGCGAGAGTTTCCGGGTGAGATCGTCGCGGCGATCCTCACTCATCAGACGTTCGATCAGCGAGGGCTCGTGGCTCTGCAGACCGCGCGCCGTCATGTCGAGATCGCGCAGCCGGGCTTCGATCGGCGATTCACGCTTCATCAGCACGAAGCCGAAGAGCCCGAGCAGGATGATCGAGATGCTGAAGACGACGACGGTGTAGAGCATCGTTCAGATGTCCAGTTTCAGCATCTGCATGATGCAGAACGCACCGATCGCTTCGAGCAGGATCGCGGCACCGACGGCGTAGTGGCCGACGTTGGTCGCGATCAGCGAATGGCGCATGTCGGGCATCAGAACCATCAGCAGAACCGCCACACCGACCGGCAACGCGCCGATGACGTAGCCGCTCGCGATCCCCTCGGCACTGATTGCTTTGACCTTGCGCGCGATGCGGCGCCGCGACTTGATCGTCAGCGCGAGTTGTTCGAGCAAACGCACGAGGTTACCGCCGGTCTGCGACTGCGTGCGCAGCGACCGGCTGAGAATGACCATCTCTGGACACGGCATGCGCCGTGCGAGCGAATCGAGCGCGTCGTAGATGCTCAAGCCGACGTTCGTCTGCGCGATCAAGCGGAGAAATTCCGAGCGAATCGGTTCGGGCGACTCCTGGCCGACGACGACGAGCGCTTGCCGCAGGCCGAGGCCCGCGCGCAAGCCGCTCGACATCAGCGAGAGTGCCATTTCGAGCTGATCGTTGAATTTGCGCAAGCGGCGCCGCTGCTGTCGCTTCACGTACACGTCGACGCCGAGCGCCGCGAGGGCGAACACGATCGGAAACGCGAGGAAACCTTCGAGCGGCCCCGGGCGCTCAACGAGCAGATACGTGAGCCAGACGAGCACGCTGCCGATGCCGATGCCCGCCAGCACGCGTTCGCCCTTGACGACGAGCCCGGCTTTGAGAAACTTGTTGTGATACGACTCCGCGAGCGGCTGCCAGACCCCGGTCGCTACCATGCCGCCATCTTCCCGGCGTCGAGGCTACTGAGCTCGCGCATGTCGTAGTCGACGCCGAGCTCCTCGAAGCGCTTGATGCACGCGGGTTGGACGCCGGTGAACACGAACTCGCCGCGCACTTTGCCTTCCGGGTCGACGCCACGCTCTTCGAACTTGATGATGTCTTGCATCGTGATGACGTCGCCTTCCATCCCGACGACCTCGGAGATGGCCATCACCTTGCGGCTGCCGTCGCGCATGCGCGAGGTCTGGATCACGATGTTCACGGCGTGCGCGATCTGCTCGCGAATCGCGCGCACCGGCAATTCGAGGCCCGCCATCAACACGAGCGTCTCGATACGCGCCAGCGCGTCGCGCGGGGTGTTGGCGTGGACGGTCGTCAGCGAGCCGTCGTGGCCGGTGTTCATCGCCTGCAGCATGTCGAGTGCTTCGCCGCCCCGGACCTCGCCGACGACGATGCGGTCGGGCCGCATGCGCAGCGCGTTACGCACGAGATCGCGAATGCGGACTTCACCGGCACCCTGCACGTTCGGGGGCCGCGCTTCGAGCCGCACCACATGCTCTTGCTCGAGCCGCAGCTCCGCGGCGTCTTCGATCGTGAGGATGCGGTCGCGCGGCGGGATATAACTCGAGAGGACGTTGAGGAACGTCGTCTTGCCCGACCCCGTGCCGCCACTAATGATGATGTTGAGCCGCGCTTCGACGCACGCGCGGAGCAAGCTCATCATCGCTTGCGTCGCAGCGCCCAAGCGCAAGAGATCGCCAACGTTCATGCGGGTTTTGCCGAAGCGGCGGATCGTGAGCGACGGGCCGTCGATCGCGAGCGGTCCGATGATCGCGTTGACGCGCGATCCGTCGGGCAAGCGCGCGTCGACCATCGGTGAGGATTCGTCGACGTGACGGCCGATCGGGCTGATCATGCGATCGATGATCAGGCGCAGCTGGGCATCATCGACGAAACGCTTCTTCGTGTGTTCGATCTTGCCGCGGCGCTCGACGAAGATGTTGTCGGCGCCGTTGACCATGATCTCGGTGACGTCCGGATCGTCCATCAGATCTTCGAGCGGCCCGAGTCCCACGGCCTCGGCGATGATCTCGTGCTTGAGTTGCGCGACGTCTTCCGCCGAGGTGAGATCGGAACGCTCGGCGATCAGTTGATCGACCAAGAGTGCGACTTGGCCGCGCAGTGCTTCGAGCCGCTGACCGTCGCCGGATGCGCTCAGCGTCGGCAATGCCGCAAGGCGTTCCGAGAGCGTCGCGTGCAGCGTGTTCTTGATCTCGTTGCGGCGCGCGACCGCGGGCGACGGCAGGGCGCGCAGCGGCGTTTGCGGCACGGGGGCGCCGGGCGCTCCGGGGGCGGCGCCGTTCGCGCCGGGGGCGCCGGGCGGACCTTGATCCGGGCGGCGCGCGAAGCGGCGATCGCCGAGCGGCACGCTCGTCGACGGACGCAGCGCCGCCGCCGATTCGGGCGCCGGCATCTTGATGAGCGCGTCGACGAACGTGGTGAGTTCTTTCTCGTATTTGCGATCTTTGAGCCCATACGGGAATTCCGCAAACACCGGCGATTCGAGAAAGCGCTCGAGCTGCGATCGCGTCATCTCGCTGCGCTGATCGCGCCAGTTGACGACGAGCGAGATCATGTGCGCGGGCAACCCGAAGCGATTGAGCTCGACCTGCATCGCGCGCGTCCCGGTGACGCCCAGCATCGAGGGTTCGACGATGATGAAGATTCGCGCCGCGGTCTTGATCAGCGGCCGGATCGCGGCGGCAAACGGTTGCGGCGCGTCGACGACGACGTACTCCGATTCTTCGAGCACGGCGGTGGTCAGTTCTTCGACGTCGTCGGGGCGCAGCGTGAAGCTGGCGTCGATCGTCGGCGCGAGTTCGGCGACGTGCAGCGACTCGTCGATCCGGTGCGAGCCGATCGCGCGTTTGTTGCGTGCGGCGTCGAGCAAACGGATCGCGTCGAGCATGACCGCGATGCTGCGCCGGCCGCTGAAGTCGGCGTCAACGACCGTCACCGACCCGCGTTTGCGCAAGCGCTCCATCACGGCGAGCGCAAGCGTCGTCGCACCACAGCCGCCCTTGCTGCCGACAAACGCAAAGACTTTCGCGCTCATGGGCCGTTCACGACCTTGTCGCCTTCGATGATTTGCACGCCGGCCGGCGTCCGCTGGGGCGCGGGCGGTCGCGCGGCCGCTGCAGCGGCGGCCGGCGCAGCCGTCGCCGGCGGGGCGAAGTTCACGCTTTCGACCGGCTCGGAACGCGGCGATTCCTTGGGCGATCGCAACGTCAGGCGCAGTTGCGAATTGCTGTCGGCGAGCGCGAGCTCGTCGGCTTGGGCGGGCGTCACATCGAGCGTGGCCGTCGGCGCGGAATCGACGTCGGGTCCGGGCGACGCGCTCGTCGCGTCGAGGCCGCGGCCGATCGCGAGCACTTTGACCGCGCGCAGGATCGTGCGGGCGACCGGCGCTTCGTTGCCGCGCGGCGGGACGATCGCGATCACGTCGACGCGGTCGCCCGGCTGGATGAGCCCGTTGATGCCCTTGACACGATCGATCGGGATCGCGATGGCGCGTTCCCCCGGCACGAGCGAGACGGCGAGGCTTACCTCTGAGGGATGGCCGACGAGCCGCATCGTCACGTCGGAGCCCTTGGGGATCGCGATGAGCGAGGTGGTGCCGATGATGGCGCTGGCCTGACTTGCGTTGACGGCGTCCGGTTCGAGCCCGGCGGCCGGCTTCTCTTCGGCGGTGAGCATCGAGGTCGTGATCGTCGTGTGCGCCGGAATGTCGATCCCGGCGACCACGATCGTGCGTTTTTCGGCGACCGGCGGCGGCGCGGCCGGTCGCGAGAGCGCGGCGTAGAGCAGCGAGGCGAAGAGCGCGAGGATCACGGCCCCGACGAGAACGATGAGCGTCCGGCGATCGAGCCGTTGCAAGCGGGACATCATAGCGCGATCCTCAAGGCCGGTACCGCGAACGTTCCGAGCGCGGAACACACCGCACCCGCCGCGATCGCGAGCGCGTAGGGAAGCCGGCCGCTGCCGGTGCCGATCGCCGCCCGGCCGCCGCCGAGCAGCGCGCCGCGCATCCGCGCCGCGGATTCACCCAGCCGTCCGCGCACCACGAGATAGCCGAGCGCAAGCACCCCGCCGCACACCAGCGTGTCGAGCACGAAGCCCAAGGCCAGCGGATAGCCAAGCGCGAGCGCGATCGCCGCGAGCAACTTCACATCCCCGCCGCCCAGCACGCCGGCGGCAAAACATAGCGTTCCGAAGGCAAAGACGGCCGCCGCGACGGCGAGCGCCGCCGCAAAATGACCGAAACCGGCGCTGAGCGCAAGCGCCAGCGCAGCGAGCGCAAGGCCGCCGGTGAGGGTGTTCGGAATGCGCCGCGTCCGCAGATCGGTCGCGGTCGCAAGCGCGCACGCCAGACCGACCGCCGCGTACGCGAGCACGAGGTGGGTCATGACCAACCGATGCAACGACGCCGGGATGCGTTCCGTTCGGCCGAACCGATCGGAGACGGATCCCGGCGGCGCGGGCTAGAGTTCGCTGGCAGCCGAGTTGAGCGCGGTGCTGGCGTTCGAGCCGAGCAACTTGATCGCGGCGAGCGCGACGACGGCGATGAGGGCAACGAGCAGCGCGTACTCGACGAGCGAGGCGCCTTCTTCATCCTTGAGCATACGAACGAGGGTCTTCACAGGGGGATGTCCTTTCAATGGGGACGGTAATCGGGCGGCGTTTGGTCGACCGGTGTATGGTACGCTGGGGTAGGGGGCGTGGATTGCACGCGCGCCATCGCCGGCGTGATGCCGTGCAGCGGCGAGCTCGCCGTAACTTCGAACGTGGCGGTTGGGAACGCGACCGGGCTATCGGAAAGCGTGACGGAAAACTGACCGTCGGCATCGGCTTGCACCGTCTGGGAGCGGACGTAGACGCGGGGGATGTCCGCCGAAAGATCGGCATAGAGGGTCACCACGATCGTGGTCAGCGGAGGCGCCTGTCCGAAGACGTCGGTCGCCGCCGAGCCGGGGTGGCGGACGGCCCGGAGCACGATCGCGTTTGCCGGTGCAGCCGGCGTTGCGGCCGTGACGGACACGGGGGCAAGCAGCAGCACGGCGGCAAAGGCGAAAGTGTGACGGGGCGTACGGCCAAGCCGACAAGAGTACACGATGCTTCTGAAGTACCTCACAAACGACGTCTTCCATCCGACCTTTGGTCGTCTTTTCGAAGGTTGTACTCTCTGTTGACGCGTTAACACCAGGGTACGCGCCGTCAACTCGGCATCTTTTCCGGGTGAAGAAGTCTCGGGACCGGCGTCTCTTTTGGTCCGCACTCGCATGCGCGCTCGTCCTCGCGACCGGACCCCTCGCCCCGGCCCTGGCTCAATCCGCGGAAAAGATCTTTCTCGAAACCGGACATTCGCAGACCGTGAATGCGCCGGGGCTCTCGCGCGTCGCCGTCGGCGACAACCGGATCGCCGGCGTGACGGCGATCGGGCGGAACGAAGTCCTGATCAACGGCAAGTCGCCCGGTACGACGACCGTGTTCGTGTGGTCCGCGCTCGGCCGTACCACCTACGACGTGCAGATCTACGCGCAGGGCATCGACGACATCGTCCCGATCATGCAGCGCGCGATCGACGAGCCGAACGTCCACGTGCAGAACATCGGCCGCGCCGTCATCATCTCGGGCACCGTCCCCGACGGCGCCCGCGCGCAGCGGCTAGCCTCGATCCTCGCGCAGTTCGGCGGCGTGAAAACCGCCGGCTACGATAGCGCGACCGGCTCGGGAACCGAAGAGTACAAGATCATCAACACCGTCTCGGTGGAACGGCCGTTCGGCGATGCAGAACGCCGGATCGCGACGATCGCGGACGCCAAGAACGTCCACCTCGTCGGCGATGCGAAGGGCAACGTCATCGTGAGCGGCGAGGTGAAGAATCGCCAAGTCGCCGAGCAAGTGCTCTCGCTCGCGCGCGGCCTGGCCGGATCGTATCTCGGCGTCGACGGCAAAGTGATCGACCGGCTCGTGGCCGCCTCGAACACGCAAGTCGACGTGCGCGTCTACGTGCTCGAGATCGACGACACCGGGCTCAAGAATCTCGGCCTCCAGCTGCAGAGCGCGACGGTCGATTCCACCGGAAACGTCGTCTACGGAAACCCGCAGTTTCCCGCGTTCGAGAATTCGAACGCGGGAGCCGGCACGTCGCCCTCGCGCGTCGGCGGCGCGCTCAACATCGGCTCGTTCGTGCGCACGACGTTCCTCGCCCCGACCCTCAACGCCGTCATCCAGAGCGGACACGGCCGCATCCTCTCGCAGCCGAACCTGCTCACGCTGCCCGGACTCGCCGCCAACATCCTCGTCGGCGGCCAGATCCCGTATGTCTACTCAACCGGACTCGGTGCGGTCAGCGTCCTCTACAAGGATTACGGCGTGCAGCTCGCGATCACGCCGACCGTTTTGGCGAGCGGGGCCATCGATTGCAAAGTCGCACCGACCGTCTCGCAACTCGACTACTCGAACGGTGTCGAAATTTCGGGCTATACCCTGCCCGCGCTCACGATCAGCCAACTCTCGACGGAAGTCGTTACCAAGCCCGGCGAGAGCATCGTGATCGGCGGACTGCTGCAGCGGGTCGAAACGCGCACCCTCTACAAATTTCCCATCCTCGGTGATATCCCGATCCTCGGTCAGCTCTTTCGCTCGCAGAACTATCAGTCGAAAAAAAGCGACATCGTGTTCGTCATGACCCCCGAGGTCATCGAACGATGATGCGCCTCGTTCTGCGCTTGCTGCGCGACGAGAGCGGCGGCCCGCTCGTCGAATATGGACTCGTCGTGTCGCTCGTCGCGATCGCCGCGATCGGCGCGCTGGTCGCGATCGGGACCTCGTCCAACACGGCGCTCAACACCACGCAAAGCGGACTCGTGACGTCGGCGGAAACCTACCCGGTCATCAACCCGTGAACCGGCTCGGGATCCGCGGCTCGGGCATCCCGGAGACGGCGATCACGATCTCCGTCGGTCTCTTGCTGATGTTCGCGATGATCCGCGTCGCGCTGGTCGGCTATCTTCAGCTCTCGGCGGACGGCGCGGCGTATCTCGCCGCGCATGAATACACGTTACAGCAGCTGTACTCGTCGTCGATCAATCCGCAGCAAGTCACCGCCAACGTCTTCCCGACGATTCCGCAGGCCGATGTCATCACGAGTTCCTCACCGGCGCCACCGGCCGTCCAGCCGCCGGCGATCGCCAATTACTACAGTACCTTCAACCAAAACGCGCGTCAGGGCGGCATCACGGGGGTCCGCCCCGGCCAGACGCTCGCCGTCGTGACGCCGCCGCCGGCGGCGACCCTCAACGTCGTCGGCGGCACCTCGGTGGTGAACGTCAGCGGGTCGGCGATCGAGCCGCTCATGGAGACGATGAACTCCCACTACGACGTTTCCGGCACGAGCCTCAACGCCAACACCTCATCGGATTACTTCGATAGCAACAGCAAAGAGAACATGCCGCCCTATTTCGTCGGCTTTCACTTCATGACGCATTGCAACGACAACAGCGCGACATGCCGCACCGACGGAAATCAAACGACCTACGAACTCGGAATCGCCGCGTTCTTGAATTCTCAAAATTGGAACAACGCGATGCAAGACGAGACCCAAACGACCGGGGTGTTCTGCGACGTCTACTATCATCAACAATACTACGCGGGTCTGGCCAACTCGAGCATAACCGCAGCGTATCCCAACGTGAACAGCGCCGGAATTGCGAACAATTGGAGTTTCCAAAGCGCCTCCTCACCGCTCGGTTTGATGTACGACGTGTGGGATGTCAATTTGGGTTCCGTCTATCCATCCGCGTTTCAGACCAAACCGAACGCGACGGCAAACGGGGGGACACAGTGCCAGAACTGAATCGCCGGGCGCGCGAATGCGAGCGCGGGCAGACGTTCCCGATCTGGATTTCCTCGATCGTGGCCGGACTCGTCCTGTTGTGGTTCACGCTCGACTACGCGAGCACGATCAAGTGGCAGGTGCGCGCGCAAAATGCCGCCGACGCTGCGGCTGCCTCGCTCCTCTCCGTGCAGACGACGCGCTGGAACGAAATGGAGATGACCCTCTACTCGCTCGGGCTCGACGAATGGCGCATCCGCAATCTGATCGATGCGATGACCGCGACCGTCCACGGCGCGGGCGGCTGCGGAACGCAATCTCCCGCGTGGGTGTCCGGTGCCTCCAATGCGAATTCCGCCTGCGCGGTCGCCTACGGAAAACTGCGCACCGCGTTTCTCGCGGCGCTCACCCGGTACACCAACGAAACGCGAGTGCTGCAGACGATTCAGCAATACGACACGCTGGCCGACGAAACGTCGGAAGTCAACGCGATCATCGCGGCCCAGAATAGCGGCAAACTGTGTGGGGCACCAAACGGCTGGGATTGCAATTTCACGTATACGCTCGCGCCGACGCCGGTGCTGCAAACGCGATCGCAGGTCTGGAACATCGACCAATACTACACGAACACCGGCGGCGGATTCTTCGGGTATATTTCCTACCAACCGGGCACGCAGGCGCTTGTCAATTCCAATTTCTTGCCCAGCCGCCTCGAGATCGTTGCGTGCGCGAAGGTGACGCCACCGCTCGCGAACTTCGCCCAGCTGCACGCGCAGCCGTTCACCGCGCTCGGCCGCGCTGGTGCGACCG
>Ga0116230_10004962_pt1 | contig 13025 bp, 10 predicted proteins | sample S1TSphfallax_3_FD_88678 | JGI IMG/M metagenome (GOLD analysis project Ga0116230, IMG submission 88678) | Host-associated microbial communities from peat moss isolated from Minnesota, USA - S1T2_Fd - Sphagnum fallax MG | ecosystem: Host-associated > Plants > Peat moss > Unclassified | place...
GCCGCCAAGCCGCCCGGGCCGGCGCCGATGATCCCGATGCTGCGTGTCACGCCGCACCTCCCGCCGGTGCGTCTCGTCGGAACAGGAAGATTTGGTCAGACTGTTCAAGCGACATAAGCACTCCAGTTGTTCCGGAACAGACTGAACCTACGCTAGGACTAACCAAATGGGTGCATCCACCGCTCAAGCCGAGGTCTCGCTCGCCGCATTGTTACGGGTGGCGGGTGGCGCTGCAACTGTTTGGCGCCAGACGCCTGTGCGGGATCGACTGCGAATAGTCGGTCGCGCGCGACACCTGCTCGCCACCCGTGCGGCTTCGATCGCCGCGACATTGGGTGACCATCGGCCCCTGGCCGACACATTGACCGCCGAGGTCCTGCCGCTTCTCGCGGCGATCCGCTTCCTGGAAGGCCGGGCGACAGGCCTTCTCGCGCCCCGGAGGCTCCGCGGCGCCAGGCCGCTGTGGCTCTTCGGCGTGGCGGCCGAAATCCATCGGGAGCCGCGCGGTGTCGTGCTGATCCTGGCGCCCTCCAATTACCCGCTGTTCCTGCCGGGCGCGCAGATCTTCCAGGCGCTCGCTGCCGGGAATGCCGTCTGCGCCAAACCCGCGCCTGGCTGCGCGGCGCCCTTGGTGGCGCTTGCCGAAATCCTGGCCGAGGCCGGGTTGCCGGCGGGCCTGTTGCATGTGTTGGACGATAGCCGTGCCACGGGTGCCGCCGCGACATCGGCCGCGTTCGACCTGATCGTGCTGACGGGGGCCGCCACGACCGGGCGCTCGGTGCTGGCGGCGGCAGCCCCCCGCCTGACACCCACGATCATGGAACTTTCCGGTAATGACGCGGTCTTTGTCCTGCCGGGCGCCGATATCGAAGCGGTGGCGGCGGCCCTCGCGTACGGGATGCGCCTCAATAACGGCGCGACCTGCATCGCGCCACGGCGGGTGTTCGTGCTGCGCCGCGAGGCGGATCGTCTCGCCTCGGCACTGCTCGCGCGCGTCGCCGGGCGCCGGCTCTCGCCATCGCCGCCGTCCGTCGCCGCCCAGCTGCGGACCTTGGTGACCGAGGCGGTCGCGCAAGGCGCCCGCCTGCTGCTGGACCCGGCGGAAACCGGCACGGTCATTCTGGCCGATGCGCGGCCGGAGATGCGCCTGCTGCGCGAGGATGTGTTCGCGCCCTGGCTCGCCTTCGTCCCCGTCGCGGAGATGGCGGAGGCCCTCGCGGCTCAGGCCCTCTGCCCCTACACGCTGGGCGCATCCATCTTCGGCCCCGAAGCCGAGGCGCGTGCTTTGGCCGCGCGCCTTCATGTCGGGTCAGTCTGCATCAACGACCTCATCGTGCCGACCGCCGACCCGCGGCTGCCGTTCGGAGGCCGGGGTCTGAGCGGCTTCGGAGTGACGCGCGGCGCCGAGGGCCTGTTGGACATGACGGTCGTCAAGACTGTCAGCCTGCGGCGCGGACGCTTCATGCCGCATCTGGCGGCCGGGCGCGCCTCCGACGCGGACCGTTATGCCGCCTTGATCGCGCTTCTCTACGGCGGTCCGGCTGAGGCCTTGCGCGCGATGCGGCGTCTCCTCCAGATCAAGACCTTGGTCACATCACCGCTCAAGCCGACGGCCGAGGCCTCTCGATCCGCGCCCAAGCAGGAGTAGTGCGCTCAATCCGGCGTCGCGACCGTTCCGGGAGCGGCGCTTCGTGAAGTCAGTGACCCGAACAAACCTATATTTAGACATCCGGAGCGCTGCGCGTGCGTCCCTAACGAGCGATCAATCGCGCGTTGAGCGATCCCTGCGTCTCCGTTAATCCGTTATTGTAAAGCGTCCGTCTTCGAGCAGTATCGGTGAAAGTTGGCGTGCCGCATCTCTTGGGGTCCGGCGCAACCCAACGCCACATTCCAAATTATGGCGCTGTGCAATTGCTGATTTAACGAAGATGGAAGGCTTGTACGATATCGTCCTGGACGTAGATCGGGAAGGTATCGAGCGCCTCAAGAGAAAACTAAGGCTTAACGATTTCCCTTGCCCTGAGCCCGTTAGAGACTGACACGGTTTGGTAGGAAGCCATAAATGAGCACGATATATTCCGATCGGCAGCAGTCCGATGAGACGACAGCCTGGTCCGCCTGGGACATGGCCCGCCTTCTATTTCACTGGCTGGTGGCGGGCGCCGCGATCGTTATGATCGGCAGCCTGTTTCTTCTCACGCAAATCTTCCCCGGCGAGACGGTTCCAATTCTGATCAGCGCCTTTGCGGTGCTCGGTATCGGTCTCGCGGGCTTCTGTCTCTGGGCGCTGGCGGTCGGTATGCAGACGGTTCGGCATACCTTCTACGGGCCCGTGCCGACGTGGCTACGCCAGCGGAGGCAGAAGGTCCCGAGCCCATGGTTTGACCACAATGGCAAAATGCTTTGGCAACGTGACCCACGCGGCGTGTGGGTGCGGAAGGTGGATGTTGTATCAGGGATGGCAAACCCGGCGGGACAGGAGCCAACGAACGTCTAGCACTGGCCGGGAAACCCCCGGGGAAAAAGAACCGGGACTACAAGCTTGATCCCATCGTCTCAACGGTATTGATCAATCCCCTCCGTGTTGATCAATACCGTGAACGCCAAAGGGTGGCGGCGTCGCGGTTGTGGCGACCGCAGATCGTGAAGCGAGTTTTGCTCTTTGGCTGATTTGTTCAGACACCCACAGCCGCCAATTCGCGCCCCCTGGCCAGCGCCGCTGCCGCGATGAGTTCAACGGAGCGCAGTCGGGCCTCATGGTCATAGACATCGGAGACAACCATGAGTTCGTCCGCCTTAGTCTCCGCGACCAGTGCCGCGATCCCTTGCCGAACGGTTTCCCGCGATCCGATGATCGAGCGCGCGAGCATGCGCGAGGCTTGCGCCTTCTCCATCGGCGACCAGTAGGTTTCAATGTCATCGATGGGCGGCTGGCTAAGGCCGCGGGCACCCCTGAAGATATTAACGAAGGACATCTGCTGTGTGGTGGCAAGGCGCCGTGCCTCGCCGTCGGTTTCAGCGGCAATGACGTTGACGCCGACCATGGCGTAAGGACGTGCCAGCTGGGCGGACGGCTTGAAGCGCGCGCGATAGATATCGAGGGCCATCATCAGGAGATCGGGGGCGAAATGCGAGGCGAAGCCGAACGGCAGTCCAAGTTCGGCCGCCAACTGCGCGCCGAAGGTGCTCGAACCCAGGATCCAAAGCGGCACTTCAGTGCCGGTCGCCGGAATCGCCTGGATGCGCTGGCCCTGTCGCGCGGGGGCGAGATAGGCCTGCAGCTCCAGCACATCCTGCGGGAAGTTGTCGCTGTTAGTTAAGGATCGGCGCAGGGCGTAGGCGGTCGTCTGATCGGTTCCAGGAGCGCGGCCGAGCCCGAGGTCGATCCGGCCCGGGAAAAGCTGGGCGAGCGTGCCGAACTGCTCGGCGATGACGAGCGGCGCATGGTTGGGCAGCATGATGCCACCGGCCCCAACGCGGATGCGGGAGGTGCCGGCTGCAATGTGGCCGATGACGACGGCCGTCGCGGCGCTAGCGATCCCCGGCATATTGTGATGCTCGGCGACCCAGAACCGGCGATAGCCAAAGCGCTCGGCTTGCGCCGCCAGGTCCCGTGCGTTGTCGAAGGCTGTGTTCGCCGTGCCGTTTTGCCTCACACGCACGAGGTCAAGGATCGAAAGCTCGAGCATGCAACGCTCCATTCTGAGGGCCAACCTATCACCGCCGCTTGGGATAGTTGGCTTGACGCTGCTGCGATAAGGCCACTATCGGGACCCGTCTGGGAACCACCGTGCGTGCGTGGCTGATGCCGCCGTGGGAGATAGCCACACCCACGCGTCACTGTTCGATCAAATCGACCAGATCCGGCAGCGACAAGGTCGTGCCCGTCGAAATCTTCCAATATGGCTGTCGCCAGACAAGATAGCGCGAGAAGCTCTCGGTCCAGTCAAACGACGTGCCGTGATCCACGGTCGCAACGGGCAAGCCGCGCGATGAATCGATCTCGTCGATGAAGCCCACGGAACTGACGCAGGACGAGCCATTGTCGAAATGGCTTGTTTCCGTAACAATAAAGCTGTAGCGCACAGTCAGCCCATTGCTCAACAGGACGGACCCGCTGGTTTCGGACAGGAGATTCCTGCAACTCGACCTCACCGTAAAGGCCGGAAGATCGAAACTGGTGGCACTCCTGTAGGCATCCTGGGCGTTGATGATCCCCTGAATGATGCCCAATACCGGGGTATTGGCTCTTGATGCGTCGACGAGGGCGTTATTCGCCCGATCGGATGCGGCAATGGCACCCAACCAGGCCTGCCAGCCCGGATTGTGGCTCACGAAGAGGGCGACCTGCTGGTTATTGTACGCTGTGTGATCCTGCTCGGCCCATGACGGAGGAACGGGCGCCTGGCTGCCTTCGCCAGGTGGGACCGTGCAGCCTGCGACACCAAGCAACCCCAAAGCGGCGCAAACGGTTGTGGCCTGCGCTTTCATAACCACCCCCGTTGTGACCTGCTCAACCGCTCCTTCCTACCCCTCCCGACCTTTATGGACCTTTATGAAAGGCTTAGAGGACCGGCTTTCCACTGTCGGCGTGACAGCCTGGCCGAGCGCGGCAATAATCCGGCGGATAACGGGAAGGCATGAAGCACGATGAAGCGCGCGGCCGGTCTTATCGTCTTGAGCTTGGCACTCTCCGGTTGCGTCCTGCCGTCAGGGCCGCCCTACCGGGTGCAAACCGCGAGCTCAAGCGCCATTACCATCCTGACCGACCCTGCCCTCCGCGGCCTCCCGCAGGCGCGGCAAGCCGCACAGGCGCACTGTGGACAATACGGAAAGAATGCCGTGCAAGTCTCGGTCGGGAAACTGCGCGGCGGCCAGGCACCTGTCACCTTCGCCTGCCGCTAGCGCAAGGACTGTGGAGCCGGCGGACCTTCACCAGCCGGTGATCGAAAAACAGCAGCATCTTGACGCCTTCAATGCGTGCCTCACTTCAAGATGAGATTCTTGAGGCTAGGTGGACGTCTCCAGCCGCGAGCATCCTGTTTGTAACAACTCAATGTGGATGACGTGAAAAACTCTCTCGGACCGATTCGGAAGACCTTGATCGCCTTGGCGGTGATCGGCTGTTCGCTGAGCTCATTGGGCGCTGTCACCGCCCACGCGCAGTACTACTACCATCATCACAGGTATTATCATCGCCATCCGTACTACGATCACCATCACCATCGTTATTATCGCTACTACTAAGCCTGACCGATGTGGAGAGCGGACGGTGATCCGCTCTCCACAAACTCAGCCGTTCGTCGGCGATTGCAGCTCTTGCCGGTGATGCTTCTTGTATTCGTGCCGTTTGTACATGCCGACAGCGCAACCGCCGGCAGCCCCCAGCACGGCATGATGACCTGCCAAATGGCCGCCCACCGCTCCCACCGCGCCATATTTCAGGCAGCCGCCAGGCTCAGCCTGCGCGACACTCGTCAGCCCGCCCAGAGCGATGGCGGCCGCACCCACGTAAGCTAGAAGTCTCATCACTGTCATCCCCACCGGTTTGGACCGCGTTCGCAGTCCGTCCAACGTGAGAGGAGATTGGGTGCGAGCCCGTCAATTGCACCCACCTGTCCGGCAGAACAGGCGAGCCCCTTGGATTCAGACTGAGATGACCCTGATCGGTTTGCCATCGAGGAAGGCGAGCGCGTTCTCGACGCTTTGCGGGTAGAATTCGGCCCAGGTTTCAGCCACGCCGTAGCCGAGGTGCGGCGTCAGGACCGTGTTCGGGGCTTGCCGCAAAGGATGGTCTGGCGGCAACGGCTCGCGGTCGAACACATCCAGTGCCGCCACGATACGACCTGAGGCGACCGCCTCGACCAAAGCCGCCTCATCGATGAGCGGACCGCGCGAGGTGTTGACCAGAATGGCACCTGGTTTCATTGCCGCGAGATCGCCTCTTCCGATAATCCCGCGGCTGCGCGGCGACAGAACAAGATGCAGGCTCACGGCATCCGACCGCGCCAGAAGTTCCTCCTTGGTCGCATAGGCTGCTCCGGCTGCGGCCGCTGCTTCGGGCGTCAGGTTCTGGCTCCAGCCCAGCACGGTCATCCCGAGCGCATGGCCAAAACGAACCATATGGGAACCGAGGCGCCCGAGGCCGATCACGCCCAAGGTCTTGCCGGCGAGCCCGATTCCCACCGGAACGCCGTCCTGAAAGCCGCCGCGCCGGATCGCGGCGTCACCCGCCGGAATGCCACGAGCCGCCGCGATCAGCAGGCCAAGCGCAAGTTCCGCCGTGGCCGCGGAACCGCCGCCCGCGGTTGTCGTGTTGCTCACCACGATGCCACGCGCACCGCAGGCGGCAAGGTCGAGCGAGGCATTCTGCTTGCCGGTGATGCCCAGCATGCGCAGCTTCGGCAGTCGCCCGATGAGGGACGCCGGCAGCGGCGTCCGTTCCCGCATCGAGAGGATGATGTCGAAGGACGCCAGGGCGGCGGCGGCGGCATCCTCGGTCGCGAAGGCTTCGGGGAAGAAAACGACCTCCGCCCGGGCCTCCAGCGGGGCCCAGTCGGCGCTTGGCCGTGCCACTCCCTGCCAATCATCCAGAACCGCAACCTTGCTCATTCCGACTCTCCTAACTCCCGGAATCACCGGTGGTTGCCAGCCGCAGCACCGTCTCCACGAGGCCCGGGAAGCGATCCGACAATTCGGGCCGGAGCGAGACGAGGCAGCGCGTGCCGTCCCGCCGGTTGGCAATCAGCCCGGCATTCCGCAGGACCTTCATATGGTGGCTGAGGGTGGAGGGCGCGACGTTGACCATGAAGCCGCTCCAGGCGCTTTCGCAGCCCGGCGTCAGCGCGCGTAGAATGGACAGCCGGACGGGATCGCTCAGCGCATGCAGCACCTCGGCCAGGCTGATCTCGGCGATCTCAGGGTGCTGATAGGGCTCTTGCGTCATTGGTGAACCCTCTTTATTCGATGTTCGTCGAATGTCAAACAACGGCGTGACGGTCTCCTGCTGCCATTAGCGAGGCCCGCCGTCCAGAAGGATATGCCACCGATGACAACCTTGTTCGACCCGATCCGGGTCGGTGATCTCGATCTGCCCAACCGCGTGTTCATGGCTCCCCTGACCCGCGCCCGCGCCACTGACGACCGGGTGCCGACCGACATCATGCGCGACTACTACGTTCAGCGTGCCTCCTCGGGCCTTATCCTGACCGAGGCGACCTGCATCACGCCCGACAGCGTCGGCTATCACCGCACGCCCGGCATTTGGTCAGCGGCGCAGATCGCCGCCTGGAAGATGATCACCGACGCGGTGCACCAAGCCGGAGGCCGCATCTTCATGCAGCTTTGGCATTGCGGCCGCATTTCCGATCCGTCGCTGCTCGGCGGCGAAGCCCCGGTCGCACCGAGCGCCATCGCCGCGCAGGGTCATGTCAGCCTGTTGCGGCCCGAGCGCCCTTATCCCGTGCCACGGGCCCTGCAGCTCGAAGAGATTCCCGGCATCGTCGCCGACTACCGCCGCGCGGCTGAGAACGCCTTGGCGGCCGGCTTCGATGGCGTGGAGTTGCATGGCGCCAACGGCTACCTGCTCGACCAGTTCCTGCAGGACAGCACCAACAAGCGCACGGACGCCTACGGCGGCCCCGTCGAGAACCGCGCCCGGCTCATGCTGGAAGCCGTGGACGCGGCGATCTCCGTTTGGGGCGCGGAGCGCGTCGGCCTGCATCTCGCACCGCGCTGCGACGCGCATAGCATGGGCGACCAGGATCCCCTCGGCACCTTCTCCTATGTGGCGCGCGAGGCCCGGAAGCGGAACCTCGCCTTTCTCTTCGCGCGCGAGCATAAGGCGGACGATTCCATCGGTGCCGCGCTGAAGAAGGAGTTCGGTGGGGTCTATGTCGCCAACGAGAGGTTCACGATTGAGCAGTCGGCCGCTGCTCTCAGCGATGGCTCGGCCGATGCCATCGCTTTCGGCGTGAAATACATCGCCAACCCGGATCTGGTTGAGCGGCTGCGGTCCGGTGCGGCGCTCAACGAGCTTGACCGCGACACGATGTATGGTGGCGGCGCGAAAGGCTACAGCGACTATCCGGCGATGACGGACCGCGCGGTCGCCGCCTGACGAAGGAACGGTGTCTGGTTCTTTGCGCGGGGCACCCGCGCAAAGAACCAGAACCTCTCATCTTCTCAGTGCCTGGAGATCCACAGCGATCTGATCCACGACGGATGCCCAGTCCGTGCCCGGCTGACTCTGCCGATAAAGACGCATACTGGGATACCAGGGCGAGTCCGCACGGTCGAGCAACCATGGGAAATGCGGTGCGAAGGGAATCATGGCCCATGCCGGCCGACCCAAGGCGCCGGCTAGATGCAACGGCGCGGTGCAGGAACTGATCACCAGGTCGAGCCCCGCCATGATGGCGGCGGTATCGGCAAGATCCTCTATTTCAGAGCCGGGATCGATGACATGCGCGGGCAGCGGCGTCTGAGCGAAATCCTCCCGTCCCGCTCCCATCTGCAAGGAAACGAAGGTGATGCCAGGCACCCTGAAGAGCGGTGCCACACTGTGCAGGCGCGGTGAGCGGAAGCGATCCCGTTTTGTGGCCGGATTGCCGGCCCAGACAACGCCGACCCGCGGTCGTTCGCCGCCGATGCGCCCCGCCCAGCGCACGGCCTCCTGCGGATCGACCTGAAGATAGGGAACGTTGGCGGGGATCGTATCGATCCGGGTCCCGAAGGCGCGCGGCAGGCTGAGAAGAGCGCAATGCACGTCGAAGGGATGCTCCGCGACCTCCTCGGGCGCGAGTATCATGACGCCGCCGATGCTCGACAGCAGGCGGCGCGTCGCGGCGCTGGCCATGACCAAGACGCGTCTCGCCCTGCCGACCACGAGCGGCAGATAACGCGCGAATTGGATGATGTCGCCCAGGCCTTGTTCGGTGTAGATCAGGATTGTCTTGTCACTGATGTCTTCACCGGTCCACTGCGGCTTCGCAAAGCCATCCCGTGTGGCCCCGAGCTGTGCGAAATCGGGAAGCGCCCAGCGCCACTCATACTCCTCCCATCCGCGTTCCGTCTTGCCCTGCAGCAGAAGCGTATGAGCAAGGTGGAAATGATACACGGCTGAAGCAGGGTTGCACGCGATAGCCGCCTCGGCGGCTTCTTCCGCCGCGTCCAGCTGATTGAGCGCCTTGCAGGCATGGCTGAAGTTGAAATACGCGCTGGCAGACGTGGGATCGAGCGCGATCGCCCTCCGGCACAGGCTCGCGGCATCCGCCGCCTCACCAAGCTCCAGCATTGCACCGCCGAGGGTGCAAGCGATCGCCGCCCCTTGCGGATCCAGCGCCAAGGCTTGGCGGCAGGCTGTCAGCGCCGCATCATGCTGAGCTGACCCCAGCAGCCCGACGGCGAGATTGGCAAGCGCCATGGCCGAAGCCGGCTTCAGTGCAATCGCTTCACGAAGAACCCGAACGGCCTCGTCCCACTGTTGTTGATCCAGCAGTGCCGCGCCGAAATTGATCAGCACCTCGGCATTCTGCGGCCGCAAAGCGAGCGCCGTCTTGTAGGCGACGAAGGACTCCTCCACGCGGCCGAGATCCTGCAGAACCTTCCCAAGATTGCCGTAGGCCATGGCATTGTCCGGGCTGATCGCGATAGCCCTACGGTATTGCGCGATTGCCTCATCCGGCCGCCCCGCACCTAGCAGGGCGGTTCCGAGATTGACGATGGCGTCGACCATGTCGGGCTGTAGTGCAAGGGCGCGGCGGAAGGCCCCGGCGGCCTCTGATGGCTGCTCCCGCTCCATGCAGAGAACACCAAAGTTGAAATATGCGGCAGACGGGGCCAGCGGCGATTGCAGCGCTACCCGATAGAGGCGATCCGCCTGATCCAACGCGCCGGCTTGATGGCTTTGCACGGCCTGGCGGAAACCTTCGGCCCATCCATCATCGCCGACCGGCGGCAGCGCGGCGTCGGGCGACGGGCTGTCACCTTTCGCGGTTGCCACGATGCGGACGATCGTTGCTTCATATTCGGCGGTGAACCGCGCGATGTTGCCGATGGTGCTCTGCCACGCCGCCGTCGTGAACAGCGCCTTGTATGACTGGTAGGCGGTGGGATCATGGGCTAAGCCGACCGCCGTCTCCACATACTGCGGCAGGCTCGTGGCTATTCCTCCCGTGGCGCCGATCATGCGCAGGAGGCTCGTCGCCATGCGGGAGGCGAAGGCCGCGCCGCACAATGTCACGATCGGAAGTTGCATGCGCATCGCATCGCTGGCAACGGTCCCGGCATTGTACGGAAAGGTATCGAGAAACAGGTCCGCCAGGGCGAGGCGACTGAGATAGAGGTCGGGGTCCGCCCGCTCGGAGATGATGAGGCGTCCCTCGGCCAGACCGGCCCGCCTCGCCGCTCCCTTCAGGTTCGCCTCCGAATACGGATTATCGGCTGTCAGCCACAGCACGGACCCATCCACCTGGCGGAGGATCGACATCCAGCCGGCGAAGATGGTCTCCGTGATCTTGTAGTGGCGCGACATGCAGCAGAAGACGAAACAGTTTTCCGGCAACCCGGCCTCGCCGCGGGTCAATCGGCGCCCGATCGTTCGCTTGCTGTCGTTGACCTGGTAGATGGAGGCTACGGCCAGCGCCTTCGGCTGATAGGCGGACTCATGTTCGGGCGGAACAACCGTCGTGTCGCAGAACAGGTAGTCGAGCTCTGGCAACGGCAGCGGGCCGATGAAGCCGAGATAGCTCGCCTGAATCGGGGCCGGTTTCCATCGCAGGGCGGCCACGCGGCTCCCCTCGGTCAGCCCGTTCAGATCAATGAGCACATCGATCTCATCCTTGCGGATCATCTTCGCCAGCTCTTCGTCCGGCAGGGTGCGGATGATGCGGTAATGGTCGAAGGCCGCGAGGACGCGCTGCCGCAACTGGGTACCGTCCTCCTTGCTGGCGCAATACCCAAAAATCTCGAAACGCGCGCGGTCATGGCGCTCGAAGAGTTCCGTGATGAGGTAGCTCATCGCGTGGCTGCAAAAGTCGGACGACAGATAGCCGATGCGGATCCGGGCGTGGTCGTAGGGCATTGGCGGAGCAAGGCGCTGCGGCGACGGCTCCGTCTTGCGGAGGATCCAGGAGGCTGCGGAGTCGTGCTGCAGCCTGATGTCGTCGGAGAGGGCCAGAATGCCAAGCGGGCCCGAACCGCGCAGCAGCCGCTCCGCCGGCAGTCCGGGCACGTCATCCGGCGTCACGGGCCACTGGCAGCATTTCTGGCGCAGATGCACCCAATGATGGATGACATCCAGCTGAGCCGGATCGATCAGGAGAACCTGGTACAGGGCTTGCTCAGCCTCGTCGAAGCGGCCGAGCTGTTCCAGCAGGCGCCCCCGCTGGATGCCCAGCGCGATGCGCACGTCATCGGGCTGAATCGCACGGGCCCATGTCCCCAGCGCTTCATCCGTTTCGCCGCTTGCCTCAAGGAGCAAGCCGAGATTGACGGCGGCCGCGTGCAGGTCCGGCCGCAGCAACAGGGCATTTCGATAGGCGATGATGGCATTCGCGGTCTGCCCGTCGCGCACCAGGGCAACGCCGAGATTGAACCAGACGATGCCTGCCAGAAGCGAGCCGGGATTGGCCTCGATCCATTCACGATAAAGAAAAACTTCGGCCGCCGCACCGGCATGGCGCGGCGCGCGCCCGGCGGCGGACAGGAGGTCGTGGAGGGGGATCGTCTTCAGACGCAGACGGATGTCCTCACTGTCCCGGCCACCCTGCGCCCATGGGCCGGGGCTGCCGAGGAGTCCGTCGAGCCACGCCGCATCCTGCTCGGGCGAGGCGGCCGGCGGGGAGATCTGTAGGTCGAGGACCGCCTCCGGTTGAGCCTGCAAGTTTCCCATATCCGGACATCCTTTAGGCTGTGCGCTTGGGCGAATGGACGCTACGTGCACAGAACTCCTACGAGCCAAGCCCTGAATATTTCGTAGGCGGCTTTGCCCGGGGATCGCCGCAAAAAGCGATGGGCGGAAGCAGCGGGAGCCAAGGGCTCCGCCACCTCCGCCCATCGGGCGTCTTGGTCAGATGGTGCGTCTACAAAACATCGCGCTGGGCGTTGGTCATGTCGTCCAGCTGAGGGTTCGTGGTGAACTCCCCAATCTGGGTACCCGTGAAGTATCCCATCTGCACTGTGCTCAGACCCGTGATCTCAAGCGTCGTGAGGGCCGGAACCTGCGACGAGGTGAGCGCCTGGATCTCGTTCGAGGTCAGGTTCGACATCTCTTGCGTCGTGAAGGCCTGCAGCTGGCTCACCGAGAGAGACGTGAGATCGGCGGTCGTGAGACCGGTGATCGCCGCGGTCGTCAGCCCTGCGATGGCGCCGGTCGAGAGAAACGTGAACTGCGTCGGTTGCAGCCCAAGCATCGCCGTCCCGATGGCGGACACCTGCGCGCTGCCGAGCCCGTTCAGCCCGGCGCTGCTCAAGGCCGCCACCTGGCCAGAGGCGAGCCCGCTCGCGGCGGCACTCGTCAGTCCCGCAACCTGAGCCGAGCTCAATGCGGTCAGTTCAGCCGTGGTCAGGACCGAGACTTCCGCGGAGTTGAGACCGGACATCGCGCCGCTCGTCAGCCCGCTGATGCTGGCCGTCGCCAGGGCAGTAATATTGCCGGTGCCGAGACCGCCCATCGCCGCGGAGGTGAGCGCCCCGACCTGACTGGAACTCAGCGTATTCACCTGGGCCGTCGTCAGCGCCGAGGCCTCCGCCGAGGTCAGGCCGGAGATCGCCGCACTGGTCAGCACGCTCACATTCGCCGTCACCAGCGCTGCGACCTTCGTCCCCAGGCCCGCCAGCTGCGCCGAACTCAGCGCCGAGACCCCCGCGCTGCTCAAGGCCGAGACCGCGCTCGTGGTCAGGCTGCCGATGTCCGTGCTGGTGAAACCCTTGGCCTGGTCACCGGACAGCGCCGCCGCCTGGGTGCTGGTCAGCACCGCCGCCTCACCCGTCGTCAGGGCCGCGATCTGGCCCGAGGTCAGACC
>Ga0116230_10004963_pt1 | contig 13023 bp, 6 predicted proteins | sample S1TSphfallax_3_FD_88678 | JGI IMG/M metagenome (GOLD analysis project Ga0116230, IMG submission 88678) | Host-associated microbial communities from peat moss isolated from Minnesota, USA - S1T2_Fd - Sphagnum fallax MG | ecosystem: Host-associated > Plants > Peat moss > Unclassified | place: USA...
CCGGAAAATTCCGCTCTCGTATGGCGGGCCAGAATGTCGAAGGAAAAAAGGTCTCGAAGAAATCGTCATTCGACATTCGGTCGCTCCCTGTCGGGCGTTGTTGATCAAGCTCGCTCTGGTCGGCGGTCGAATCCAGCGGTAACGCATAAAGTGGCGGTCGTGAAGAGACGGCATTATGCCCCACCAGCCGGTTTCCGGTTAGTTCCGCCCCGAGTCGCGCGATCAATTCATCCGCCACGTTCACCGGATCGGGGATATAAAAACTCGTGAGAAATGGATCGTCCGGTAATTCCACAACCTCCGTATCGCCACAATAAACATAGTCGGCGTCATTGGAATTCGCCGCATCAATTAGAAGGAAATTGCTGTTCGGTCCGGGGATCGTACTCAGTACCAGAAGTTTAGCCCGGCTTGCCACAAAGATGCTGGTATGAAAGCCGGAACCCGTGGTGCCGAGCACGGCAGGGCGTTCGATAAACAGCGCGATCTGCTCGACGAGCGGCAAGCTCTCCGGCCTGACGATCTCCACGCCACGCTCACTGAGCCTGGATTCAATCTCCGCTTCATTGAGGACACGACCCACCCCAACATCAAGCGCCGTTTTCGATAGATAGACTGGCGGCAATCCAGGGCGCGGAGCGCGCCCGCGCAGCAGGTTGGCCCCAATCTGGTGGGTCAGATCAGCATAGATGCTATGGACGAACCGCTGTTCTTGAAAACTTGTTCGCGGTACGTATAACGTCTTGATTTGCACCGGCGCGTCGAAGACCGCGATGCGATCCGGCGTGACGCCGAGCGCTGCGAAAATTTCGCCGATAAAGGGAACCGCGAACCACTCCGCCGGTTCGCCGGGGCCGTGAAATAGCAGCCGTCCGGCTGGCACCTCGACCGCCATAGGCCACAGGCGCGATAAAGTGTTGATAAGGAAATGTCCGTAATGCAAATTAATTGCACCAGCGTACACGTAGAGTTGATCATCCGCGTCCGGCGGCACAACGCCGTGCCACTGCAAAATCTGATTTTGCGCCGTGCCGTCCGGTCCATGCAAATCGACCGTGGCTTCCACGGCTCGCCCATCCTGCGAAAAAATCCCCCATGCGTCGCCAGCTGCGTATGGTACGTAAGTCACATCATTATGCGCCTCAATCGCCGGTAGGGAGTTGCGTAGTTCAACCTCGCCCCAGCATTCCGTGCATGGCTTCAGCCGCGGTAACATTGAGACTCCATCATAGCGACATCGTATGAATCATTTGGAAACGGTTCTCTTGGTCTTTCGGTTCGGCAAAAACTTATATACAACATCAAATTTTCATCCATATTTCAGTGCCGGCTCCACCTAACGCCGGCGCGGAGGCGGTGGAAGACTAAAATCATAGGCCGGCGCCCTGCGGAAGCGTTCTGTGTCAAGCGAGAAATACCCCAAATTTCCGCTTTGGCTTTTGAAACAATGGAAGGCCGCTTCGCGCCGACAAAGGGCCGTGGATGACAAGCGAATCTCGACCTCTGGGCTGCCAGCTTCCGGCCAGAAAAGACCGGCGCGGACGATGCCATGCTGCAGATAATAACTGGCGAATTCAAATACGGTAGGCGAGCGCCCCATGATATTTTGAAGTATTGCGACGGCCATATGAACGGCGCGCGCACACGCGTCATGATCGACGTGGCCGCCTTCATAAGGGTGGGTGATGACCGCCTCTGCCGGCATCAGATCTGCTGCTAACCGCTCCACGATTTCGTCAAAGTGACCAGCGACCTCGCCGTCCGGCACCGCATAACACAAGCGCCGGACCGGTCGCGCGCAAGCCGCCGTAAGTGCTGCCTCCAGCTCCAAAGCACGCGCTGCCGAATACGCCGCCCGGGTTTCAAAACCATGCGCCTGAGAGATCGCGAGATCCAAAGGGGCGCCGTCCGTTATGTGAATGAGCGTGAGATCAAGCATCCGAGCAATGGTCCCACCCGCTGCGATCGTCTCATCATCCTGATGTGCCACCACCATGGCGACGGCGGTGCGGATCGGCCCGGTTTCCGCAAGCTCGGCAAGTAACCCGTTGTTGGTGGACCTAGCGATCATCATGAGTTCCACAACGGAGACCCAAACACAGCCATGGACAGCCGTTACGGGAATTTCCGTTCATAGACTGAAATCCTGAATGTTTTCCAGATAAGGGCGCGTAACCTTGCCTGCCCAGCCATCAATGATCGAGCCAATATCGAGAGCAACGGCTCCGGCATCACGGGCCGCGGCACAGTATATTTTTCCGAGAAAACCCGCGGCCACGAGCCACACACGGACCTCAAACGGATTCTCGCGTATTTTTGTGAGGACGCGATTATAAGTGATCGGGAAATGGGGTTCCGTCATCCCGCTCGTACCCTTGATGGTCGATAATGTTTGATCAACTTCAGAGAAGCCTGCTTCTTCAGGTATAATAAGTATTTGGCAAACTTTTGTTCCAAACGCTTTCGCAATCCGATATCCAATATCCGGATGGCAACTGATAATGCCGATTTCAATCGGCAATGAAAACAACCGGACAAAGAACCCTTCCCGGTGCAGAATCAAATGAACGTCTTGTGAGCAATACGCGCGGCCGGTGCCAGACGGATCCCGCTGTTCCAGCCACCGCAAAATATTGACGCATGAAGGCACACCGTTGAGGCTGCTGACCTGATACTCGCGGGCGATTCGCAAACCATACGGCAGGCCGACAAGGTCCGCACTTTGCACGGCTTGAGCCAACCGCCTCGATGCCGCAATAAAGGACGGCAGCGTTTGAAACCGATCTGTTCCAAACCATACACGTAACGTCTTTTTCCGATTAAACGCATAAATTCGTTCGAATTTTTGAGTGTCCTCGGGGCTGATAGAAAGCCATGCACCTTCACCATCACCCAAGCGGATCAGCGAAAAGGGCGCGCGCGACTCGATCGCCGCGAAAATTGGTCTCTGTATCTGGCTTGGACTCAGGTAACAACCGGCGGTTTCATAGCGGGAGATCATGTCGAGCGCCCGCTGCTTCGGATATTCTTCAATGAAATCCACGAAATCGCGGTAAACCTCGACGAGCGTCTGATTTGCCGGCGTGCTCGGCTGATGCAAAAATAAGCTATGACGTGCGTCGTCTAGCTGTCCCAGCGCGATCTGGTGCAACACCAGATGCTTACAGCATTGAAAGTCGCTGGGGTCTGTCGTCGCGGCACGGGTGAACAACTGCAGCGCTTCCGTGGCTTGTCCGCGTAGTGCCATAAGCACTCCCAACTCCTGCCAGCCATAAACAAAGTGGGGGTACAGCTCAATAACATTTCTAAAGATTGTTGCAGCCTGATCATATGCACCGGAGTCGCGTAATTCGATTCCTTCATTCGCCAAACGGATGGCGTGCCCGACCGACGAAGCGGCCGGTAGCCTGGCTTCTACATCCAGACCATCGTCTATTTGATCTGAAGCTTCAGAAGCTTCTGGCATGGCCGTATCTTTGGTTGATTCCGTCAGAGACCAGGCTTTGAAGTCCTGCCGTCGCGATCGCCGCAGATGCGAGACCCATGACGTCGTCCTTCGCCTGGACGCCTAATTGCCGTCGACGGGCAGGCTCCCGCAGCAGGGACTCCAGCGCCTTCACCCATGCTTCCGCCCTTGCCACACGCCCGGCATTTATGCCATCCCGAATATATGGTATTTCCCGTCCAGGCAGGAGCACGACCGAAGGGACCGCGCAGGCCGCGGCCTCCGCCCAACTCAGTTCCGTTTCGTAAATATCCTCGGGAGACTCACATTTGATGGCCAAATTTATGTCGCATTGTGACAGTTGAATCCAGTAAGCTAACGGATCGTCCGTCTGATCGATATAAGAGATTCGGTCTGCGTTCTGGTCGAAGCGAGGATCAAGATGGATAGGTCCGTGAACGATTAATCTCACTTCGGACCTCCTTTGAAGGAAGGCCAACAGATGCATGCCAATTGAACCCGGAGCAGCATCGAGAAATGAGAGATTTGATCCGTGCAAAAACAGTTTGAGTTCGTTGCTTTTTTTGGGCCCGGCTGCCGAATCCAACGAATCCGGCAACAACGAATTCGGCACCACAAAGCAACGCCGTTCGCGAACCATCGGCCGCAATATTTCAGCAATGCCCTTCGTTGGGCCGATGGCAAAGTCACAAAGCCGCGCGGTGGCACAGGTTAGGGCAATCCCCAAACGCAAATCATCATACAAAGAACGGGTAATCTTACCACGAAAGAATTTAAGCGGCGGTGCATTTGAAGGCAATAACAGGACGTCACTCTCGAAAACAATCGGGATTCCACGCCCACGCGCCGCCACGATCAGCTGTATGATGCCTGGTACGGCCGGCGTGCGATAAAGGATTACGGCGGCGATCCCATCCAGCGCTTCCAAGTACGTGCTTGCGTTCGTGTATAATGCCGTTTCACAAGGTTGATTCACGCGTTCCATCAACCGCGCCTTTTCGTAGACGCGTCGCTCGGCGCGCGCGGCATCGTCCAGGTTCGCCAATATAAGAATGGTCCGAGCCTCTCCGACTGACTGACGCGATCTTGAGGAGCCGAACGATTCCGCAATACCAAAAAGGTGGTCCATCGAGTTGACGAGACTGTCATCGGCTTGCTCGTAATGTCCATCCGCCATCAACACCCGGGCAGCGCCAACCCGGCAGTCAAAAATATTCTGTAACAGCTCGGCGACAACCATCGGCCAGAGCGAGTCTTGTGCCAGGGTCTCATGCGCCCGCTTCAAAACAACCAGGAGATCCTCCCACAGCAGAAGCCTCGACGCAGCTTTGACAAAATTTAGAACTGTCCAGCCGTTAGCGTGGCCATCTTCTATCAGGCTGCGATATACTGTCATCGCCGGCCGCCAGAGGCTCAACCGCAGATAAGAATCCGCCAAATGCTGCAGCTCACTCGGTGGTATCGGCCCGTATGATCGGGCCAGCTCATATGCACGCACCGCCAGTCTATCGTCGGCAATCGAGAATTTCCGTCCCAGAGCCAAAAGAAAATCAACGGCACCGGATCCGAATGGAAACGTCTCGATAAAGACCGCGAATCCGGTTTCACAGAAATCATCCAGCGCCAACCATCTGTTGGCGCCGACATGAGGCCGAAGTCGTGCATAGTACCGCCAATGAAACGCCTCCGGATATGTAGCGAGAGATAAACCCAATCCGTTCAAATGGGCCTTGCCAGATCCGTGCCGTCCGAGTGCCAGTCCTTCAACAAGCCAATGACGATAGCAAGACAGCTCATCGGCGCCCTCCCAGGCCGGATTCACTTCACGGTAGTAAGAGGCGTCAAAATCCAGACCATCATCGATCGTGGCAAGCGAAGCAAAACCATGCTGTCGAAATGCTTCCGCGGCCGCTTCTAAGGTGGAACAGTGTCCAGCCCAGGACGCGTATCTCGCCGCAAGAAATGATGGGTTCAACCGATCAAGCCATACGCCGTCTGGTAATGTGTCTTGGCTGTCAATCATAACCAGATCCGTTGCAAATGGCTCCTTTGGCGATCAATAATCATTCCAAAGCAACCGCTTTTGACGCAAGACATACAACCCGGAGTAAGATCCAATCAGGTCGATCGGAAGATAATCAACTCGTCGAAACTTACGCGCCAATGCATACGCTAGAGCGTTTTCTGATTGACTGGAACACCTCCGGTACCGCCCTCTGGACGATAACGAAAAATCACGGCTTTGCAAGTCGGAACCTCATACCCCAAAGTCGATCAGAGCGGCAAAACAGTAGAGTGTCGTTCCCCGGATCGTTACCTATCAGGTAACGCCGGTGCGAACCGCGCGACATTTGGATTGGCCTCAGACGGAACAACAACAAAGCCCGAAAAAGGGAATCGTGCCCATACCAAAAAAGCCACTATAGGCTCTCCCAGCGAACCAGCGCTTACAAAATTACTTACGCGAGCAACTCCAGTCCCATGCGACGCAAAAGGGCATAGAGACTCAATCCGGCCCAATACCCGCCCAGGTTGTTCTAGACGCTAGCCTCGGTGTGGTCGATTCGTTATACAGGGGCAGAATATGACCGCGGATAATCTCGTTGTGGCAATATAGTGGACACATTCGTCAAAATACGTCACATTGCGTCAAAAATCTAGGCTCTTGATTAAATTCTTGCGTCCGGAAAGGAGTTCTAGTGTACGAAAGTTCACCGCCAAAAGGTAGTAAAACCTGGTCAAGCAACCAGTCTGGAAAGGAAATGGAGCAAGGAGGGGAAAGTCGTCCTGCCCGAAGACGGTCAAACGATAATTCTTATCTATTCAAACGTAGCTCCAGCCATACGGCCTTACCGTCCGGAGCCGCAAAATTAAAATCGTTAAGCCTGGTTCCGAATGATTTCGTTCCTCGGCACTATATTATTGCGAATCCGGAGTTCTGGGGGTTGGTCACTGAAGCCTCCGCGCTTTCGCATTATATGGAAGTTGGACGCGCTCAGGGTAAGCCATACCGCCTGCCATTTGTCCTCTCTTTCTACAAGGATCTTTATTTACCAGAGGGAACAACGCTCACGGATAAGGACATTGAACGGCAGTGGAAGAAATCACAGCGTTCCAGATATGGGTCACTTCATGAGGTGCTGTTTGAAAGCGGATTCCGACCGCCGAATTGGCTAAATAAATTCAATCCGGACTCTTATATCGCGGTCAACTTTCTTTGGCAGAATGTCAAAAACGAAACACAGGCCATCGTTCATTTTGTCACCACCGGTATCGTTCAACTGTTGCCGATTTCCGAAGATCTTTGGTTCGAAGAACAGTATGTCCGCTCCTTGTTACCAGGAATGTCGGACCTCACGTCGGTGGCATTATACAAGTATTGGGTAGAGCGCATGCTTGTTGCCAACGCGCCACCAAATGAATCTACCCGGTTGAGGGCGATGGGACTTCGGCCGTTTTCGATACCCAGTTCCTTTGATTGGCGGCGCTACGTGGCGGAGCGCGAAAGCGTCGATACCGCGGTGACGAAGGATAAATACGCCGCTCTGGAGCACTTTATTAATATCGGTATCTTGGAAACCGCGCCGCTGCCAATTTCATACGCCGATGCCGAGCCACTGCTCCGGGCTGCGGCCGACAGGTTTGCGGAGATGAATGATGGCGTTCGGGCGAATTTGGCCTATGAACGCTATCTTCTTTGCCCGCACCCCACCACGCAAGGTTTTCAGCATGCAGCCGACCTTGCCTATCGCGAACAAAAATTCGCACGCGCGCTCTATCTTTATCGTTGCGTTCGAAATTCTAACCAACCGAATTTCTGGACATATTTCAACGGCGCGACATGCGCGCTCAAACTCGGGGACTATGAGTCCGCCAGCGATTGGCTGTTTGACGGTTTACAGCATTACCCGCGCAATACGTCCTTGCAGAGACTGTTCCATGATTTGCATCAGCGATTATTTGATCTCGCCGTTGTTCGCCATATCGATTTCAAAGGTGAAAACCCTGAAGCGCTGACAAGCCTGCCGGCGGACGTGAAACAGCTTTATGATGCATATATCCGCTATTACGAAATTCAGTTCCCGCAAGAAGGACCGTTGGAGCATGTCAAGAAGCAAGTAACGCCCAATACTTTGGTGATCGTGGTCTTCGCAAATTGTGATCTGCCCCAATGTACTTATTACCGGGTGACCCAGAAACTTGAACAGATGTTGGCGATTGGGGTGAGCATAAAGGTTTTCACCGTCGATCAGCGGTCGAGCTTTCTCACCGCCGCTGCGACCGCGGATATCGCCATCTTCTATAGATGCGCGGTATCCGTTGCGGCATTGGAGTGTCTTGCCTATTGCCAAACAAATCGAATTCCAACCGTCTACGAAATCGATGATCTCGTCTTCGACGAGCGATATTTTCCCGATGATTTGAGCTCATATGAAGGCACGATAACCGAGGAGCAGCACTTTGGGCTGCGCTGCGGCGTGGCGCTTGTTCGAGAGTTCATTCGGCTCTGCGATTTTGGAATCGCATCCACAAACCAACTTAAGACGGAGCTTGAAAAGCTTGTCCGCTCTGGTGTCGTGGCGGTACATCGCAACACCCTGCCCGTAGAGTCAACCAATACGAATAGAGCACTGGCCACCGTCCGTGCCAAAAGGCGCAAGGGTCCCATAAGGATATTTTACGGCAGTGGCACGAAGGCTCACGCGACGGATTTCCACCAGCAAGTGGAACCTGCCTTGTTTCACTTGATGCAGCAGTTCAAAGATGTGACATTTGCCGGATGCGGACATGTGGACGTCAACAAGTTGCAGAAAGAATTTCCAACTCGCGTCACCCATGTTGATTTCATTGTGGATCGCGAGGAGTATGCCCAGCTGCTTGCCGAGGTGGACATAAATATTGCGGTTCTTCATAAAAATACGTTCAACGATTGTAAGAGCGAAATCAAATGGCTGGAAGCGGCGGCCTTGAGAATTCCCTCAGTTGTTTCGGATGTCGCGGTCTATCGTGAAATGCTTCGGCCGGGCGAAGACATTGTAATCGCCGGATCAAATCCCAGTGACTGGTTTCACGCACTCAAGAACGTTGTGGAAGAACCGGCATTACGCGAGGCGATCGGGGCGTCCGCGTACAATGCCGCGATCAAATTATACGGCCCGCGCGATGCGGCAAAAAGTTTGGCGACGGCATTATGCAAAATGGTCAACGGTCGCGCGGAGCCTGCATCTGATCGGCTCGGTGAGATGTATCAGGATGTCAGGCCGCATATTCTGGTCGTGAATGTGTTCTTTCCCCCCCAAGCTATCGGTGGGGCGACCCGGATCGTTGCTGGCGAGGTCATGGAACTCGTGACCCGTCATCGCGATAAATTCGATATTTCTGTCTTTTGCGGCAACGATGAAGACGCACCGGCCTTTGAGTTATGCGCTTACAAATGGCATGGTGTACAGGTGTTCTCTTTGAACACGCCTCTTCGTGAGAAAATGGATTGGATACATAACGATCCAGATGTGAGAGCACCGTTCGAGGAGGTGCTAAACAGAGTGAAACCCTCATTGGTGCACTTTCATTGTATTCAGCGCCTAGGTATTTCGATGATAGAGGCGCTGAAGGCCCGTGATATTCCGTACGTCGTCACCGTGCATGATGCCTGGTGGATTTCGGACTATCAATTCCTTGTCGACGATGAGAATCGTCTTGCAATGCCGTGGGATAGGAAGTCTCCGTCGCAATTAAGAGACCAAAGCTCGGCTTCCAGGCTGGGCGCCCTTAAAACCTGTCTTCGACGAGCTGACGCTGTGCTTGCCGTGTCGGATGCGTTCGCGTTGATTTACCAACGTGCTGGAATAAAAAACGTGCGATCGGTGGAAAATGGATTGCCTGAATTGCCACCCCTTGAACCGGCCCCCCGGTCCAATAACAAACTTCGGCTTGGTCATTTCGGTGGAACGGCGTACATTAAGGGCCTCTTTCTTCTTAAACACGCCTTGATTCTCGGTGCGTATGACCAGCTTGAGCTGGTCGTGATCGATCTTTCGCGCATGCACGGAGATATCGAATATGAAAAATGGGGCAAGACAAAAGTAACGATTTTGGGAAGGGTGCCGCAGGAGCAAATCGGTTGGCTATATGGTCAAATCGATGTCTTAATCGCACCTTCTGTCTGGCCAGAGAGCTTTGGCTTGGTGGTCCGTGAAGCGCTTCATTATGGCAAATGGGTCGTCGTCGGTAATCGAGGCGCGCTGTCCGAAGCCGTGCTACCAGATGTCAATGGGTTCATCATAGATATCAGCGATCCCTGTGCGCTTCCCGAAGTGCTGGACAAGTTGCAATTTGACAGCAGCCGATTCATGGAATCGCCGCAGGAACGCTCACACATTAAAAGCATGAAGGAGCATTCTGACGAAGTTTGTTCGATCTATTCGGAGATACTCAGATCCGAGCCGCGGATATCTTCCGCTGGATATATTGCTCAAAATAATGAAATGTCCGAGGTTGCCAGATAGCTGGAGGCGCTAGAATACGATCGTTTTAGGTTCGCTCGCCTGAGCGAACCTAAGTGTGAACTCATGTCTTCAGCGAGGCGTCTGGAAATCCCCCGCCGCCAACGCCGGCAGCGTATCAATCAACTTCGCCCGCAATTCATCCGTAACCGCCTGGGCCTGGTACTCGTCGCCCACCACGTGGGGGGTGAGCAACACCAGCAGTTCCGTCCGCGTGCCGGAATCGTTGGTAGTGGAGAACAGATTGCCCAGATAAGGGATATTCTGCAAAAACGGGATGCCGGATTTGCCGTTGCTGCGGTTGTCCGAAATCAACCCGCCCAGCGCCACGGTCTGGCCGTCGTGAATTGCCACAGAGGTGCCAATCAGCCGGTCTGAAATCGTCGGCGTGTTGAGCGTCGAGGTCGTGGTGGTGGAAACTTCCGACACCTCTTGTGAAATATCCATCGTCACCAGCCCGCCGGTGTTCACCCGCGGCGTCACCTTCAGAATCACGCCGGTATTTTCATACTGGATGCTGTTCACCACCGGCGCGTTGCTGGTCAGCGTGCTTTGGGATTGCTCGGTCTCGATCGGCACTTCGTCCCCCACCTGCAAATTGGCGGTCTGGTTATTCAGCACCAGCACCTCCGGGGCGGATAAAACGGTCACGGTGGTGAGCGCCTGCAGCGCGCTGAGCACGACGGGGATGCTTTTGCCTTCGGTCAGTATGGCGGCAAAGCCGGGCAGGTTGGCGGAGACATTTTGGGTCTGGCTGGTGGTCTGGATCACCTGCGTGTGGCTGTTCTGGAAATAATACTGGATGCCGTATTGCAGCTGGTTGGTCAGCGTCACCTCCGCGACCGAGGCTTCGATCAGTACCTGCAGCGGCTGCACGTCCAGCTGGCGGAGTGCCGCCTGGATTTCACTGTACTCGCTGGGCAGGCAGCGGATCACCAGCGCGTTGTTCACCGGGTCGGCGGTGATGCGGATGTCCGACGGTTCGGCATCCGCCGCCGCGGGTGGAGCGGCATTGTCGTCCGTCGTCTCCCCGGCAGCGCCCTGGGCCTGGTCCGGCGTGGGACTGGCACTCCCGGAAAGGCCGTCGGATGGCGTCGCGTGCGGCAGGTTGTTGTTCAGCGGCGCGGACAGGGATGTACCGAGCAGCGGGTTGGTCGCGGCGGTATCATCTTCCGTGCCCGGCGCGGCCGGCTGGCTGGCTTGTTGAGCATTCGGAGAAAACGCATTGGTGAGGACCGAGGCGAGGTCCGCGGCGCGCCCGTTCTGCACGTGGTAGACGTAAATCTGCTGCTGCGTGCTGTTGGAAGGCTGGTCCAGCCGGTAGAACCAGTCCTGCAACTCGGCCAGGTAGCGCGGCTGGGAGGAGATCGCCAGCACGGCGTTCAGATGGTCCAGCGGAATCAGCTGCACCACGCCGTCCAGCGCCTGCCCGCTCGGTCCCGCTATGATCGCCTGCAGGCCGCGGGCAAGATCCTCCGCGTCCACGGATTGCGGGCGGAACAGGGCAAAGGATTTGCCAACCAGCTGGTCAACGTCAAAAATCGAGACGTCTTCCAGGATTTCGGCGCGCTGGTCCGTGGTGCCGGCGATGGTCAGGATGTTGCGGGCGGGGTCGATGGAAATGATCGAGCCATTGGGCGCCAGCGGCTGCAACAAGGCCTGCATCTGCGCCGCGCCGACATACCGCAGCGGCACGATTTCCAGGCCGAAACCGGGGCTGACCGCCATACCGGGCACGGCGATGATCGGCGCACCCGCCTGGCGCGGCGCATCCGCCGCCGGGACGATGCGGTACAGATTGTTCTGCTGCACCAAAGCGAGGCCGGCGAGCAGGAGCGACTGCTCGAAAATCGGCAACACGGCGTCCCGGCTGACCGGGGAGGCGGTGGTCAGCGTGATGGTGCCCTGCACGTTGGGGTCAATCTCGTAATTCAGGCCGAGCAAATCGCCGAGCACGGCTTTGGCGACGTCCGCCACATTCGCGTTGGAGAAATTCAGCGTCATGCCGGTGCCGGAGGCGTCCGGATAGGCGCCGGTGGCGGGCGTATTGGCCGTACCGGCGGTCCCCAGCGTTGCGCCGGCGCCGTAATAGAAGGAGCTGGAGCGGGTGCCGGTGGGCGCAGAGGATTCCAGCGGGATCGGCGTGGCCGAAACCGGCGGCGGCGCGGGCGCGGCGGCGGCTTCGGGTGCCGGCGGCGGGATGATGGTGACCGGCCGCTGCACGCAGCTGCCCAGGAGCAAAAGCGTAAGGCAGCCTAACAGGCGCATAGAATTAAGCGGCGCAAATCCCTTCATGCGCTTGTCATTGCACGATTTTAATAACCTCGTAAGCCTGCCCTGCCTGCACGGTGATGCTGGACGGGCCGATTTTTGTGACCGTCCAGCCGTCAACCGTGCCGCCGGGGCGGACCAGCGTGGCGGCGGGGGCACCGGCTTCTAAAACCAGAGCCAGTTCACGGTCCGGCGCGTTGATCACGCCGACCAGCGCGAAATCCGGCGGCGCCGGGCCGGCAGCGGGGGCGGCGGCGGCCACGGGGACAGGCGGCGGCCGGCGGGTCGCCGAAAACAACGGCCGGGCGGCCAAGGCGGCGTAGATTTTTGGGTTCGGTAAAGCCGGCGGCCCGGGCAGCGCCGTGGCGGGTTGCGGCGGCGCGGTTGCGGATGCCGGCGGCACGTCCACATCCGCGGGCACCAGCAGGTCGTGAATCAGCAGACACGCCGCCACGGCGGCGCAAAACCCGGTGATCGCCAGGCTGGCGGGAAACGCGCGCCTCATGGCCGGCGATACGCGGTGATGGTGCACAACAATGTGACGGCCGAGGCCGGGCCGGGCGGCTGGTCGGACATCGCATCCGGCGCCTGCAGGGACGCGGCGTCAATGAACATATACGGCGTATGCGTCTCGATGTTCTGGATCAGGCCGGCGAGCTGGCCGACCGGCACGGATAGAGTCACCTGCATCGCGACCGTCTGGAAGCCGTTCTGTTGCGCCGGCGGCAGCGGCTGGACACTGATGATCTGTCCGCCGGCGGCCGCGACGATCTGTTGCACGTC
>Ga0116230_10004964_pt1 | contig 13023 bp, 11 predicted proteins | sample S1TSphfallax_3_FD_88678 | JGI IMG/M metagenome (GOLD analysis project Ga0116230, IMG submission 88678) | Host-associated microbial communities from peat moss isolated from Minnesota, USA - S1T2_Fd - Sphagnum fallax MG | ecosystem: Host-associated > Plants > Peat moss > Unclassified | place...
AATTTGGACCATGGACCCACCGCCCCCACCAATCTAAAGTGCACCTAAGTGACCAATTTCACTCTCTATCTACCCCTACTAGGAATGGTCTGGAGTTTGACCATTGTTCAGGGGTTTTTTTTTCGGGGTGGGTCAATTTATTGAGGTAGGTGGTTGGAGAACTATCCACAAGAATACTTAGCCAAATTTGGTTACAAATTAGAGAGGCATTGACCTATGGTTATTGAGTTTTTAAAAAAATAACTGAATGATATTGAAATTTCAAAATATAATGACTTACTTGGATAAGCCTATTATCATCCAAGTAGTTTGTCAATTTTAAAACACTAATACATATATATGAAATATATATATATATATATATATAAGACAATTCTATTTTGTCTCTCTCTCAAAATATGGTGACTTTGGGTCAAATTTTTCAAAAAGAATCCCTTGTTAAACAATGATGTAGTTTGATGAGTTTACTTGATTTTTTGTGACAACTTAGTTTTCATTTTGCATTTCATTGAGATGAGCAATTTAACTAATGCATTTCACATACCAACAAGTTGACAAAATTTTGACCTTTCATACTAAAATGTGAACACCAAAGCATCCTTATTGGAGACACATTTAAAAAAAAATTCAGCCTGAAAATACGATTTTGACAGAGAAAGAATTTTGTGAAAAAATGGCCCCATTATGCCTAAATTTGAAAAATAATTTCAAATCACCAGATTTTTACACATCCAGTATGGAGCCAAAATAATAAAGAATGTCTGTTTGGTCTGTAACCAAATTTAGCTAAATCTTCTTGTTAATCTTCTTCTTGTTGATCGTTACTATGGAAACATCACAAAATTGAAATAAAAAATACCAAAAAAAACTATTAAGCAAATCAACTCAACAAAAACTTTTTAAAGTTTGAATTTTTAATAATAAATAAAAACTTGGAATTTTTCAATTTTTCATGTTGCATTACATTTCAACATTGCCCTCCAATTCCTATTCTCACATTTTATGTCACATAATGACACTTGTATCAAAGTGTCTAAGGTTTCCAACTTCAATGAAACTCACAAGTGGTTTTTATAATATTTTGTTGTAGGGCAAGTTCTCCTATGTTCTCCTAAGGGAAGGGCATCTAAGGGACCTCAAGGACCTATAGTCAATGAAGCTTTTAGTTGATGTACCGACTACAGTTGACAACTATTTACGTAGATAGTCGATTAGACTATCAGGCAACGGTCGTAGTCGACTATTAGTTAGTCGTAGTCGGTCAATAAAACCTCAAAATAAACGCAACTTGTGACTTGCAAGCGCAACACACTACAAACTACAATACGCACTATGCAGTCACTTTCATCAATTTATATGGAGTCCCCTGCACCATCGATCAGCATCTCAACTACGGCCAATGATGGAAAGGTTGACGAGGCGCCTCATGAATTGCTCGACTCGCGGGTCATGCCGGTCAGCGTTAATAAGAAATCTTCAGTGTGGAAGTACTTTGCCATGGTCAAGGACAAGTCGATCACGCGCAACGGGATCCAATACGTTTATTGTTGCTTGTTGTGCCTGAAGAAACGCCTAGGTAAGTTCCTGGACACCCTCGTCGCCATCTAAAACGACACAACCAATAACGTTCACAATCACATCCCCTCTATGCACTCGAGCCTGCATTTGGCCAGTAAACGTTAATCACTCGAGCCCAAATAGCTGATATCGATTTCGATTTCCTCATCCATGAACGCCAACAACATTCGCGCCTTCATTGAAAGTGGCAACGACCTTGTCATCGCACGCATTCACGCATTCGTCACATGGCTGGTCATCGACCACAAGGCGCTATTATCGCTTGCCAACAATGTCGACCTAAACAAGGTCATCCAGGCAACATCGTACTTGAAGCTGGGATTGTAGGTTCTGATGACACCCGACAAGATTGATCGCACCTTCATCTCCATGTTTTCCAAATTCATCGTGTGCGTCAACGTGCTTATCATCAAGGTGTGTGCAATGTACATGTCGGCCAGCTATGACGACCTTGCCGACAAGTATGTCAGTTCCAACTATGGTTGGCTTGTGGTTTGCCATGACGGCTTGGACTTTGTCATCAGGCACTTCTTCGACGTCTTGATGTATTCGATTGACCTATAATCATGGATCCAATACAAACTGGTGTTTGGTTTGGTCGTGCTAGACGAGCATGGCACCCACACTTGCAACGACGCGGTCATGGCCGTCTCGAAGCACTATGGCATTCGCTATAGCGACATCATCTTGTTGATCAACGACACAACTAATGCGTCCATCGTAACTGGCTAACTAATCGCCAACACGGACGACACCTGCAACATGCACTTGGCGAACTTGGCTTGCGACCATACAACCAAGAAGTGGAAGAGGACGTTCAACAAGGAGATCATCGATTCATTCTAGGAATGCGAAAACCTGCGCATGGCCATTTGCCGAATGATCAAATACGTCTAGAATAAGAAAACCAAGTCGCGCAAAATCAATTACGAGAAGCACAACGAATAGATTGGCTACAATTTGATCAAGGTTTGCATCGACAATGACATGCGCATCTCAAGTTACACGTGCATGTACCAACAAGCGTTACGTTGCAAGTGGACGGTGCACTAGTATTTCACTCATGGGAAGTTGTTGATGTGCAATGCCTACGAGTTGTCAAACGAGCTTTGGCAATCTGTGGGCAAGGTTGAGCCCATCATTTGATCAATATGCGCCCTATCGTTCACAACGCAGATTGATTCGCGGCTCGTCGCCATCGCCAACTGGCCCAATGTCGTCAAGACCAAGATTGCAATTAGGCACATGACTTACTTGGTCGTCAACGTGGTGCCGTCGTCCTATTCTGGTGAATAGTCAGACGAGGAGGATAGCGCCAGCAACAACGGCCAATGGGATTGTAAAACACGTTGGGACCACCTGCCCAAGGTCAAGGTTAAAGGTAAATAGTTGGGTGTGATCGACAACAAGCTACGCAACTACATCCAGAAGGAGCTAGACTTGTATTTCTTGTTCCCTAGCGATCAAGAGCTAGTGCCCATGGTATGCGACCTGGTCATGTTGACATTGGCCATGTTGTGGTTATGTGCAGTCGAGTACAAAGACAATGTTGACAGGAGCTCTTCAAGTCCGCTCTTGTCGACGAGGCCACATGTTCATTTAGGTCACTCAAGCTCGACACGACGCCTAATGCATTGCCCGACAACAACAACAACATGATGTACAGGTTTGTGACCATGAAGACACATTCGACATGGTCAATGTTGGCTTGCTCAGCCATGACATCAAGAACAATGCGAACGTCGCTCTGGACACGACGACACTAACTGATCTAGCGAACAAAGCCTTCAACAAATGGATCTCGTTGAAGGTGGACTAGTCGACATGGCTTTTGAACGAACAGAAGCTAGACAAGATCAAGAAGAGCAAGGTTTGAGTGGGCAACTAGATCTACGTCAGCAAGGTTATCGACGTGTCGCAGTGGTGGCACAAGAACCACGTGCATCACCACCTCACTGCGTGACACCTCGGCACGTTTGATTCCAATGGCCTATAGGAGCGCGTGTTTTCGATTTGTAAGCACATTGACAACACGCTTTGGTAGAACCTGGGCAACGCCAAGTTTGAGATGCTATTGATTTTAGCATTCAACAAGACATTTATCAAATACATGGAAAACAAAGACCTATTCATAGTCTACAACTTGATCGCATCGTAGAGGTTAGCGGTGGATGCAATTGAGACGACCGCAAACATTAAGTACTTTGATTTTGATGGCGATGTTGAAGATGACAAAACAGACGAGGGCATGGAGATAGTAGTGATGTTGAAATTAGCGACCCATGACATCTAACAACAACACGATGCGAACATGTGTGCCATTGCCCGGAAGAAGGATCGCAATGAGTAAACGACAACAGTTTGCAGCCGACTAATTCACAGGCAAAGTAGTCGACTATGTAATCAAGTATAATCGACTATCTATCTATGGGTTGGAGGATAGATAGTTGCGACTATGACGACATGTAAATAAGGACCGACTATGGGTCCATGCTAAGGGTGCTCCCAAACCTCAGGAGAAAGCACGAGTATAATAACGTCCCCTTACATAAACAACTTTTTTTTTATTTCCTCACTTCTTTCCCATTCTATAGAAAAGATATCTTTCTATGGGAATGTGGGAACATATAAAATTGGGGGAGCTCCCCCAACATAGCACCCTAGGGTTCTTCTGGGGGAGTTCCCTCAAAATACACATAGAAATTACAAGGGAATATTTATATAAGGAACAATTTGTGTATATAATATTGATATGGAAGAACATATCAAACAATATCACGTGAGGCAATACCAACCTCAAAGACCCTTCACACCTATTGTTAGGGAATTTTAGGGTTTGTTACCCAACATTGTTGTAACATCCATCATAATGTTTCATGGTAGTGTTACCTAGCCACAGAAACTTTGTTTAAACAAATCCATTCACACCTAGTGGTAGCTAGCTAAGTATTGTTGAACTACGATCAACGATATCATTACATGTTCACATATGCCATCAAAAGTACCAGCCACTTTTTTTAAAATTTTGTTTTTTTGGCTCATCGGCAACCTTTTTTCCATTTGCCCCTTTCAATACAAGAAGGTTATCTTTTATGTTTATTTCTCATATTTTTATCACCTTTTTGCGTTACTCTTATTCGTTTTACCTCTCTACATTGTGTTCATTTTAAAAATATTCTTTGAGTTGCTTTCGTTCTTCTTTGTAATGTTGTGCTTACAATGTTTCATTTTCGATGCCTGCATTCACAATGTTGTGCTCACAATGCTTCAACTTCAACACATGCGCTTGATTCTTGATTGATATTTGATATTTTGCATCTTTTTTTTCAAGCATTTGTTTTTTAAGAGCTTTCACAACTTGTTGCTTACATTATTATTTTTTGTGTAGGTATTCCCAATTGCAACAAAAGTGGTCATCTTGCTTTTGTTGTTATTTATTTGTTAGCTTTATTTTGTTGGTTCTTGATTTGTCGTGGACAATCAAAGTGGCTATGTTCTTTTCACGTTGTATGTTTTGTTGATTAATTTGTTGCAAAAGTTTTCTACAAGTGGTGCAAATGCAATTAATTCAACAACATTCCATTAGTTGAAGATGACTCATTGAGGTTTTTTCTCATACTTGTTGTGACGTGCTCCCAAGCTCCTTAATAGACTCAAATGTGAATTTAAGGCGAAAACAATGAAATAGTAAAGGGTTGGGGGCACGCTCCCTGGCTCGCAACACTTTGGGGGTAGAAGGGCGTGTTGGAGTTTCGGGATGAGACTAGGAAGAATGACAAGCATTTAACCACTCACACAAACCTACAAACAACAAGTTGGTCAGTGCATAGTTGGAACACTTTTGGTGTTAAGACAAGCCACAGGCAAATTCGGATTCATAAGACTCACCACGGCTCGGACTTGGGGGAAGCCACCACCTTCCCCCTTATAGTTACTTTGTACCTTTCCACAAGGCCCACATCCAAATGACATTTTGTCCCAGGACTCCCAAGTGAGAGTCCCGAAATTCCCAAAGTCTCAAGAGTCCCAACTTTGGGGCCCCATAACTTTGTGTGTAGCATTCCGATTGAGATGAGGTCTGAAGCAAAGTTATAGCCCTCTTCTAGATCTTCTCAATGGTATGTCGCACACCACCTACACGCGAGGAAATCGGGTCGATTTTCGACTTTTAGTGGTCGGGAGTCAAATTGTCAATTTGACTCCCGACCTTTCTTTTGGCCATAACTTGTATTTCAAATGTCCAAATGCATCATGCAAGCCCATTTTAGACATCTAAGTTTTAAGATATTTTCAATGGTACAAGGAATTTTTCAATCCATTGAGTTTTGACCTCTACAATCAATCTCTGAAGATTTGGAAGTCCGTCAAGATTCCAACTCTCAAAGTGGGAGCTTTCTTAGGAATGTGAGGGTTTATTCCCTCGCACTCTCTTACACTCCCAAGAACATGAGATGTGATTTTTGGGCTTCCTCTTGGCCCGCTCCCCTTGCAAGCCTTTACCTTGGTCACAAGCCTAAGGCTAAGGTTGCGACTTGTTGCATTGCATGAAATGTAGATTACATCTTCCTTGAATATATTGTCAATTGAATTAGGTTATTGGGTGAAGGCTAGGAGCACTACTTGGTTTTCTAAATTTTTATTGATAGAGTTTGAGGAGGATAGGTGGCTAAAACTTTCACATGAACAAAATGATGTTCTTTAACATTACAAATCACCTCAAACATGTTTTTCAAATACAAAACACCAAGTATCATCAATCTATTCATGTAAATATTATGTGTGTTGCATTATCTTTAAATTTGTTCAAGGTGCCAATTTTATAACATGTAATGAATTGTTTACAATAGGAAAGTTGAATGTATCTTTAGTCCTTCATGAATTCATTCCTACATTAATTTTTACATACAATGATATAATTATTTGGCCTTGAGGAGAAGCAATGGCAATTGTGATGGATGATTTAAAAATTTGGCATGGTTTTCCGAGTGTGCAAGGTGCCATTGATGGCACACACATCTCAATTGTTAAACATGTTTTATTCCTTGAATACTACTATTATCACAAATCGTGTGGGTATAGTTCAGTGGCATAAGTAGTCATAGATTACAATAAAAGGTTTACTGATGTGTTTGTGGGTCTTCCAATAAGTGTAATGACTTGAAGGTACCCTATTTGTTGGGTGACAAATGTTATCCACTAATTATTTAGATCATGACCCCATTCAAGGAAGAAGGCCAGCATATTGTTTTAGAATTATAGTATAACAAGAGGCACAAGCATGGATGTTTTGTTATTGAGAATGCCTTTGGAATTTTCAAAAGACCTTTAAGGAATTTTTTACCAAATTTGATTTGCATGTGTCTTTTGTGCACAATGTTTTCATTTTTTTTGTTTATTACATAATCTCTTGCGATCTCAAGGTGAAACAAATGTTGAAAGGCTAATGCAATTTATTGATGTGGAGTTGCAGCTAAATTCAAAATTGGATTTAACACATAGTCATTGATGCTATTGAAGAATAAACATCCCATGGAATTGAATAACAAAAACAATCTCATGATGCAATGCACATGAATTTTTTCATTTATCTTGGATGACAAAGGTTTTTCACATGATCATCAAAGGTATGTATTGACTTTAATCCTTCAACATGTTGGAAATTTTGATTCAAAGATGAATCAACATTGTTAAGTTATTTTGTAATATTTTATACATGTCGAAATGGATCAACATTGTTGAATTATTTTATAGTATTTTGCGCATGTTGAAGATTTATTGTGCATCTTCTTTGATGTGTGCATCAAAGTTTTGTTTTGGAAAGAGGGGCTCCTTACCTTTGTCACCCTTGAGTATTTATCTAATGATATTTGCAAGGCTTGTACTTTCATTTACCATGTTCATTTGAGTCTCATTGGTGATTTTGTCTTTACATTTGAAGTAGTCCAATCATTTGTCAATGATACCTTCTTGAGTCTTGGATTTCTTTTCCTTGATAACAAAGTTTGATTCATGTGTGCATTCTTGCATCATATCCATGGAATCCATTAATAGTTAAATGTTTTGTTCTATTACGTTAGTTGTGCTTTTATGTGTTGAAGAGTACTTGTGTTTTACACCAATGTTGTTAATGCTTCTTGATATGGATCCTTGACCTCTTGCATTTCAAATTGCTTTGTAGATTGAATTCAATGTTTGAAGTTTTTGCATTGGGTTGTGCATCAAAGTCTTAGCTACATTGTGCATTGTGGCTTTCATTGGTGTCTACAATGGAGTTTTCATTAGTGTTTGCACTAGGATGTCACCAATGTCTACAACAATTTCATTTATAAATGTTGTGAAAAATTGTGAGTTCTCAAAAGGTACTATGGCTTGCAAACTAGAAAGTTTGGTCATGAATGCCCAATTGTTTTCGATTCTTGTAACATCATCATAATTAATGAAAGCTTGTTTTCTCACACCACCAGCATTGAGATCAATTGGTTCATTAATAGTGAGCCCAACAATGTTTTGTGCATCTTGCATGGATCACAAATATGCAAAGGGTTGAATATAGCCTCTTTCCCATGAACTCCAAAGATCATGTCATAGTGGCTATTATTAAATAATCGTGGCAAATGATGTGCAACCTTGTCCTATGGGCTCATTGCCCAATAATTTTCATTTTGCCATGTTCTTGAAATGTGATAAAAAATCTTCTTGAATTTTCCAAAGATGGCTCCCCATTTGTCTTTGTAAGCAAGGTTTTTTTCATGTGTTGAAAATAACTAGCATTCATGATGATCACATAGACCTTTTTCCACTTTGTTACAAATGTTTCAAAGTGGTCTCGTGGGTTGACCAAGTCTAATTTTGTGATATGTTCATCCCACTTTGCCTTGATGAGTGTTTATACTTCACCATGCTCCCAATTTGGTTGTCATGATTTGCTTGAAATGCATTCAAGGGACATATTTAAACATGTCTTCTTATTTCCTCTATTCTTTGTTTTTTATGGACATCCTTCGTCATAATTGTTGAGAGGTAAGTTTACATGGAAATACAAATTTTATTTTAACACATTTTCTTGTGTTGTTTTTTGTGAATTAGGAAAACGGGCATTCAAAACATGCAACAATGCAATTGAGTTACTAGATTTTTACCTCCTTCACCGGCTTGGTCATTGCAATTGTCCATGGTGATGCTAAAGCTTATGTGTGAGAACTACTTGTTTCACGCACCACAATTTGGTGCCAAAGCACCAATTTGTCACCATGGAATTTTGCAAAACTGGCATGATGTTGGAGTGTTGCAAGAAAACTACTATTCTTGCATTGTGTTGAAGAAAGTGCGAGCAAGGGGGCAAGCAATGGTGGGCAAGGAGGTTGTAGGATTGATGGTGTAGTTTTAGTTAACATTGAGTTAATCGCCCATTTTTTAGCTAGATACATAACATTACATTTTTCATTGTAAATCTAAGTTTTAGGAAGATTTGATGGTAACAAACATTTCTCTTAACTTTGAGATAACATTCCATGCCACATGGGATGCCACTTCAGCATTTGTGTTACATAACATTTTAGGTGTGAATAGTCATCTGGAATTGTAGCTCTTAACACCCATTTAACACCAACCCACCTCCAGGTGTGAATGATGCTTTATACCAATACCAATCTAGAACCCATACAAGGTCAATATGAAAGTGTTTGTATTTTATCCAAATACTGGTACCAGGCTGATACGAAGGAACTCAATATGAGCAGCCCACTGGTATGTGAGACATATCACTAGAGCATCAGTCTGGAGTCTCTGATCCTTTATTAACCCAGATGGGAATCAACAATTGACTGTCAATTAACCTCCAGTTAAACCAGGACTCTAGTCATTTAAATTAATTTTTTTCAAAGACATGTATTTTGATTTGGGTTCCAATTCCACACATAAATAGAACCGAGAGACAAGGTCTGGTTCTTAAACAAGGCGTCACAAACACGCTGCTGGCCCTGCCGATAAATAAGACGTTGTACATCTATCTACCTACTGTGTCCACACTCTGAACACCAAAACACATCTGTTCCATTTAAACAGTCTAAACACTTTCACCAAAGAAACCAGTTTGCCTAATATGAAACCAGTTCGCCTAATATGAAACCAGTTCTAATAAGGTAAAACTTCCAAAAGTTGGATAGAATGCGATAAATAATACGTAGCTCCTGTTTTGGTCTTGAAAATCAGATTTTGTTCAGGTTTGATTCTTACTAATCCCAACCCGAAGTAGAGGTTCTGATCATTGTGGTGTGAGTAATTTAGGGTTTTTGATAAAATCTAGTGTAAGGGTATAGTAGGACTCAAATTTTCCCATCAGGTTAGGTTCAAGGTACAAAGCATTCTAATTTTGGGTAGATGGGTAGGATGTGGGTAATCCCCATCCTATACCCAGGGTTGGGGTAAGAATATGGGTATGTTCTTTTCATTTATTTAGTGAGAATAAACAAATGTTCTAACTTTGAAATTACTTAGGACAGTTTTCAAATACAATGGAATTTATTCTTTATTTTTTAATGGGTATATCTTACATATAATCAAATGTATCAATAGGATTTTGTTTTTTTTCAAATGTATGTATCCTGGGGTATGTGCTTCATTAGGTTATATTAGTTTTAAGAAAATAAGTTAAGATAATTAGATATACCATAACCATAACCGGAGGGTATATTTGGGTAAAATATATACTTGCATGACACTGGTCCGGACTTTATCCATATTACTTCCAATTTGCTCCCAAATAATACCCTACTACCTTGGCCAATTCAACAGTAATTATATTATTTTCAGAAATGTTGAAATTTTCAAAAACTACTTTTTCCAAATCAAACAATATTGTGAAGGGTAATAGTGAATATTTAGGAATATTCCAATTTTTTGAAATGATTTTTTCAAAATTAATTAATTATTTAATAGACATGTGTTGAAATGGCCAAGGGTACTATGGTGATCACTATATAATTTCAACAAGGCTATGGGCAGCTTTAACATATGTCTATCAATTATTAATTAAATTCTGATGATTCCATGACAGAAACAGAATATTCCACAAATATTCCGTAGGTTCCTTAAAAATATCTTGGAAAAAAGTGAAAATTTGATGAAAAATTCAACATTTCTACAAATAATATAATTAGTGTCAAAGCTGCAAAGGGTACAACAATAAATAAATAAATAATCTTTTGATCTTGTTTTTCTGACCATCTCCTGGATCACTTTTGCTTCCAAGCTTTAAAAAGATTTAATCTTTTGAATTTTTGTGTGTCCTCTGACCACCATGTGGTTCATTTTTGCTGCCATGCCTTAGGAAACTTCTTTTCTTCATTTATATTGGAAAAAAGGTGGGGAAATGGGCTGAGCACCAAACAGGTGCAATAAGTTAGAATGTACTTCAAGCATACCTAAGCAACTCCACCTGTGTGTGAATGAGGAAAACTCAAAACATGGTAGTGTGGCTTAGCAAAATGGTTTTGGCCCAGCATTTGGGAACAATTTGCTGATGCAAGTGAAAGGTACAACAAAGCCTAACACCTGCCACGGAATGAGTGCAGGAAGAAAGATGTGACTACTACTCCCTATTTCTGATTGGCCGATCATAATGATTAGTCCAGGTGGTTTGCTATCAGTAGTTGGAAAATGCGAGGAAGTGCACAATGGATTGATGGATTGGCTTGGGAAACTCCAACAATGGATGAATCCAAGCAAGTGGGACAATTTGGAGAAGTGTGACAATAGATGAATTTAGGGGGTTTGATCATCTTGTGAAGGGGGATACTAGATGAATATTTAGGAGTTGGACAATCTAGAGTGTTTGGGCTGAGCCTGGGAAGTTCGATAATGGATGAATTTAAGGAAGTTATGTGCAATGTGAGGAGTTTTGGTAATGGCAATCAAGACAAGTGAATCAACATTCTTATTTTTTATGCAATGCCCTAAAATTTGGCAAAAAATACAAATAGACAAGTTTTTTTCAAACTTGTAGGTTGCATGGTTGAATCCTACATCACATTTTGGCAAGTTTTAGCCAAAAAAATGCTACTAATGTTTAACATCCTAGCACAACCATGAGGTTGGGTTAATTGAGGGTGCAAATAGTGGATATTTCACATCACATGCTATATTGCACATTTCGTGAGTGAATAGGTAAGCTACATGGAGATCTTGGTGGGATTTGGAGGTGAGGAATGTGTTGGTGTTATTGTTTAGTTCCCACCATTTGCAAATTGGTGTTGTTCAATGGTCCAAATCAAGAGATTATAAATAACAAGTAGAATGTCCACACAAGAAATTGACCAATTTTGGTATTCCTTGTATCATAAATTACAAGGTATGGCCATCGCCTAAAATAAAAAGCTTAAGATGAGGCCATAATTGTGTTTGGCCATGCATTTTGGTTGGGAACATACCCTAACCATGGACATTATTCACCACAAAGCACTAGGCAAACTTTATCATCAACCCCCCAAACACGTGAATATTACAAGGCAATATTAGTTGGATGCATATTTATGCCTACTATTTTTAGGAAAAACAGGGATCATACACCTACTTGCAAGGCATTTAAGCTTCCTCTTGCTTCCAAATCATAGGTGTATGATCCTTCATCTTTCATAGGAAGCATATTTAGGGATATGAAATGCCTTCCGTAGACAGAATTTTATGAGTTCTACTCTTGGAAGAAAGAAATAAAAAACTACAGAAATGTCGTACTTATTTTCTCCTATAAGTATGGGAGAAACGGGATGCATCCACCAAATATTTGGATTGTCAAGCTCTAATCTTTTCATGTGGTAGCCTACCTAATTTATATTAGGATAGAATGCTGGGCACATGTGTTATTAGCCCAGAAAACTTCATATAAGGTCATCAATATTGATATTATTTACATTTGAAATGGGTTCAAATTCAAAGTTTTTATGAAGCCCAATTATGAGAAAATCATTTAAATTTGTGAATTAATTGCTAAAAATGAAAATCATCCTAAATTAATAATTTTTTTTTATTAGTCCAAAAATTGTGGAATGACAAACAAGCACATTGCTTCATCCAAAGCTTTCCAATTGTACCAAATGTGCAGAGGGGCTTACAATATGGGAGTGTTACAACCTAGTCGAATCCAAACAAACTTACACCTATCTTGATATGTGTATTACTTTCTTTCATTGCCCCTTCCCCCCGCCCCTTGTGTTGTAAAATAAAACTATGAAAAACCAAAGCATGTGCCTTTCACACATATAACAATCACAAGAAATGTGGATGGAGTCAATGAAATTGACTAAAATGGATCCCATATTTGTTTGTCCTTCATGCCATATAGACTTGCACCAATTTTTCTAGTGTAATTGGAAAACACCTTACATAGGTATTTTTTCTTCCACTATTCATGGAGCATTTCAAAAAATGGAATGCCCATTGTGGTGGATG
>Ga0116230_10004965_pt1 | contig 13020 bp, 12 predicted proteins | sample S1TSphfallax_3_FD_88678 | JGI IMG/M metagenome (GOLD analysis project Ga0116230, IMG submission 88678) | Host-associated microbial communities from peat moss isolated from Minnesota, USA - S1T2_Fd - Sphagnum fallax MG | ecosystem: Host-associated > Plants > Peat moss > Unclassified | place...
CCCAAACGGCCAGCCTGAGCAACAATTTCTGCCTCTTTCTCGTGGAACTTTGCATTCAACACGACGTGGCGAATATTTTTGCGGGTAAGTATCTGGGACAGTAACTCTGATTTCTCAATCGACGTGGTGCCAACCAGAACTGGCTGCTTGACTTTATTTAGCCGTGCGATTTCATCTGCGACAGCGAAGTATTTTTCTTTTGCCGTGCGAAAGACCAAGTCAGGATTTTCAATACGCAACATGGTACGGTTGGTTGGGATTACAACAATCTCCAACTTATAAATCTTCTCAAACTCGGCAGCTTCGGTTTCTGCGGTGCCTGTCATGCCGGAGAGCTTTTTATAAAGGCGAAAATAATTTTGGAAGGTGATGGTCGCAAGGGTCTGATCCTCTTTGCGAATATTGACGTGCTCCTTGGCCTCTACTGCCTGATGCAGACCGTCACTCCAGCGACGTCCGGGCATAAGACGACCAGTAAACTCATCAACAATGATGACCTCGCCTTCTTTCACGACATATTCCACATCTCGCCGATAGAGTGTGTGCGCCTTGACCGCAGTTTCGACATGGTGCTTTAGGTCCCAGTTTTCTGGGTCGGCGATGTTGCCAATGCCGAGCAATTTTTCTACTTTCTCCCAGCCCTCATCTGTAACCGTGATTGAGCGGTGTTTTTCATCAACAACATAGTCGCCGGAATAGATTTTTTCGTCCAGAGTCTCAATCAACTCGCCGAGTACAAGCTTGGGAATGATTGCGTCAACCCGGGCATATTTGTCTGTGGTCTGGTCTGTTGGACCACTGATGATGAGCGGCGTACGCGCTTCATCAATGAGAATTGAATCGACCTCATCCACAATACCGTAAAAATGGCCCCGCTGAACACAATCGGAGAGTTCAAACTTCATATTGTCGCGGAGATAATCAAACCCAAATTCATTATTGGTGCCATAAGTAATGTCGGCAGCATAGGCTTCGCGGCGCTGTGCATCGCTTAGATCATGCACAATGACGCCAACTGACAGCCCCAGAAAGCCATAAATTTTTCCCATCCACTCGGCATCGCGCTTGGCGAGATAGTCATTGACCGTAACAACGTGGACACCATGTCCGGCGAGCGCATTCAGATAGCAAGGTAATGTAGCGACCAAAGTCTTACCTTCGCCGGTCTTCATCTCGGCAATTTTGCCCTGATGCAGCACAATGCCTCCGATTAACTGCACATCGAAATGGCGCATTTTGACGACGCGGCGGCTGGCTTCACGGACTACTGCAAAGGCCTCGGGCAGAATAGCATCAAGGGCGATTTTTTCAGCGGCAATAAACTCTTCCTTGTCTTCAATGCCTTCCACAGCATGCTGAATACGGGCACGGAATTCGACCGTTTTGGCGCGTAACGCCTCATCAGAAAGTTGCTGCAAAGCAGGCTCAAAAGCATTAATCTGCTCGACCACTGGCAGGATGCGCTTCAAGGCACGGTCATTACTGGTGCCGAAAACTTTAGCTAGAATTTTGTTGATCAAAAAATGACTTCCTCTGGGCAAAGCAGCCCGTTTACCAGTTTAGACGATTGTGGGGGCATCGGTATCATTTGGCCCTGGGATGAGTTTCATCATAAATCCGCTGTACCTGGCCCATACTCAACTGAGTGTATCGCTGAGTGGTTGAGAGGCGCTCATGTCCCAGTAACTCTTGTATGGCACGCAGGTCGGCCCCTTCCTCCAGCATGTGAGTTCCAAATGCATGACGCAGAGTGTGCGGATGAACATCTGATGGGAGTCCGCGCGATTGTGCAATCCGCTTCACGATACGACCGACACTCCGAGTAGTAAGACGCAAATTGCCCCTTAGTTGAAGATTAACGAGAAGCGGGCCAGCCACCGCAACCTCGCCTTTGCCAGAGGTGCGCAGTTTTGATGCACGATGTGGCAGATAGGCCTGTATGGCTGCACCGGCCGCATCCCCAAGCGGTACGAAACGCTCTTTTCTGCCTTTGCCGCGGACGAGTACAATCTGATCACTCCACTGAATGTCTACAAGGTCGATGCCAACCAGCTCGGCATTGCGGATGCCACAACCATAAAGTAATTCAAAGATAACGCGGTCACGCTCTGGCCATGCAGCAATGTCGTCAGTCTCAGAGGCAAGTGTATCCAGCAGACGATTCACGTCCTCTATTGCTGGAACGCGCGGTAGATGTTTTGGCAAACGCGGGGTTGAGACTAACAAGGCGGGATTCTGCTCAACCCTGCCCTCCTTTGCCAGCCAGCGGAAAAATGATCGTACTGCGGCCAGCGCCCGTGCCGCTGAGGCCTTCGATAGTCCACGTTGATATAGTTGGGAGAGATAGGCACGTATGTGTAAATGGCCTACATTAACAATGCCGATGTCACCACCCAGCTCGCCATCAAGCCATGTAGTAAAGGCATTTATTTCGCGCGTATAGGCACGAACAGTATGCGGAGAAGCACCCCGTTCATTCGCGACCATCGCGAGAAAATTTTCGCCGAGCATTGCAATATCAGACTTCGAATTGGTGCTCACGCGATACCCCGCTTTGATGAGGATGACTGCGCGCGAGGATGATGATCGCGATAAACCGCCTTAAGACGGGTCAACGCAACGTGGGTATAAACCTGAGTTGTGGCAATGTCCGCATGGCCAAGTACAGTCTGCACTGTACGCAGGTCAGCACCATGCTCTACCATGTGAGTTGCACAACTGTGGCGGAATTTATGTGGACTTGCAGTAGAGCTGGACTGCTTGACGCGCCTCCAAACCCATTGGCGGGTCAAAGGACTGCCCTGTGCAGTAAGAAATAGAGCAGTTTCATTGGGACGTTTTGCGAGCAATGGGCGGCCTTGATGGATATATTTCTCAAGCGCGAGCACGGCGCTGCGACCCAGTGGCACAATGCGTTCCTTGTCTCCTTTGCCGCGCACCAGCGCGCAGCCGGATGACAACACAATGTCCTCCGCGCGGAGGTTGACCAACTCACTGACTCGCACACCGCCAGCATATAAAAGCTCCAACAGTGCGTGATCACGCAGGGCCTCAGACTGGGTTTGCTGGCCTCGATGTGTATCCTCAGTGGCTAAACCTTTTGGGTGCTTTTCAGTTGCCTGCTGCGCGACGGTAAGCATGTTATTGACATCGGACTCGCTTAGTGATTTTGGCAGGACCTTCCAAGTTGCTGGCAATTCAAGATGCAGCGTCGGGTCTACCTGAATGCGCTTGTCCATCAGCAGCCAACGATAGAACCCGCGGAGACAACTTAACTTGCGCGAGATGGAGCGCGACTCAACACCACGAAGGCGCATATCTTCAATGAAGCTGCTGAGGTCTTGCTGCACCGCGAATTGCAGATGCAATCCACGCTGCTGCTGAAAGGCGGCGAACTGATCCAAGTCCCTGGCGTATGCCTGACAACTTAGCGGACGCAGACCACGCTCCACGCGCAGATAGCCCTGGTATTCGCGCAGTAGACCGACATCTGACAAAGTTTCCATTACTACTGATTATCGGCGACAGTGCTGTGCACTGCGCGAAGGCGTTTCACGCGGGTATCTAGTTGGTCAGCATGGTTTTGCTTTTGACACTTTTTAACACGATTTTCCTTATGAATGCTGCAAAATAGAAGTTGGATATTATTGAGACATACATGCCTAAATGCCAACGACGAAGCTATTGGCATTCTGCAAGTTGAGGAGCAAAGCAACAATGAATACCCCCATAACCGCAGTTGAAGATTTGGATGGAGCAATCACACACACTACAGAATCATTCACCAAATCTGTACTTGACTTGAATCCCCGTGTCGCAGTTTTCGATTGCGACGGTACGCTTTGGAGTGGTGACTCTGGCTCAGGATTTATGCGCTGGTCGATGGAGAGTGGACTGCTCTCTCGCAACAACAGTGACTGGATGGATGCCCGTCACCGCAGCTATCTTCGTCGTGAAGTGGATGAGTACACTATCTGCGCTGAGATGGTGCAGATTTACAAGGGACTGAGCGAGCAGGAAGTCCGTGCAGCCGCACGTGAATATTTTCAGCTTCATATTGAGAAGAACATCTTTGCTGAATTGCGTGCTTTGGTTGAGAAGCTGCACAAGCGCGGCACAGAGATATGGGCGGTCAGCTCCACGAACAACTGGGTGGTGGAAGAGGGCGTTACGCGATTTGGAATTACGCCAGATCATGTAATTGCAGGCACTGTGCGAGTGAATAATGGGATCATTACTGAAGAGGTACTCAACGTGCCCACAGGCGATGGTAAGGCCGAGTCACTGCGCCGAGTCGGTCGTGCAACGCCGGATGCTGTATTTGGGAACTCAGTCCATGATGCCGCAATGCTGGCCATTGCGAAACAGGCCTATGCGGTGAACCCGACAGAAGCGCTATTGCAAATAGCATCTGAATCAGGATGGAATGTATATCAGCCCGTCGCGGTAGCTGCCCGCTAGCACCATGCGAATTGTTTCGCTTCAACCCTCCATTAGCATTACTCTTGCACAGTTGGGTCGGTTGGATGCACTAACAGCATGCACGAAGTATTGCTTGGATGCCGTACCTGAGTTGCGTGGGCACAACCTGCATGTAATCTCCGACTCATGGACTGCGAAGACGGAAGAGATTCTTGCGACCCAGCCCGACCTGGTAATTGCCTCTGTTCCGTATCGCATGGAATCACTGGCCAACATACTAAAGGCGTCGGTGCCAGTGCTGACACTTTCTCCCAGCTCGCTTGCAGACATTGACATGGATACGAGACTGCTGGCTGGTCTGGTACATGCTGTTGATAGTGGTGAGTCACTGGTTGAAAAAATGCAATCTGAGATCAGCAGCGTAAAGCAGCGCATTGTTGATGGCGGTCTATATGCACCTTTAGTTTATTGCGAGGAATGGGGCAAGCCTCTGATACATTCACAAGAATGGGTGGCAGAGTTAGTAGAGATTGCGGGCGGAAAATTTCTCGGCAAACCGGGGACCACAACAACCGCTGATGCAATCGCAGTCGCTGCCCCCGATGTGCTGTTGTTTGCATGGTGCGGTGCCGGGGACCGCGTTCCGTTGGAGCGGGTGATAGCGCAACGAGGCTGGGAAAACATGCAGGCAGTCCGTAACCGCCGAGTATTTTGTATCCCGGATGAAATGCTGAATACTCCGGCCATCAATCTGCTTGATGGCCTTGCTTGTATTTGTGCTGCGCTTCATCCTGATGAGTTTGTGGCCCCGCAAAAACTTCGTCAGGTCAAATGAGGCTTAGGCCACCAAAAATGCGTCTAATATAGTGACAAGATGGACTCGCAGACACAAAAACCGGAGGAGCAGCACCGCACAAAACATGGGCGTCTGCGCTATGTTGTCGCTGCGCTGATTCTGCGCGATACGCCTACGGGCCGTGAAGTCCTCATTTGTCAACGTAAAGAAGACCAGGCGATGGCGCTGAAGTGGGAATTTCCGGGGGGCAAGATTGACCCCGGTGAAAGCCCAGAAGAGGCACTGCAACGCGAACTGAATGAAGAACTGGGAATTAGTGCGACGATTGGATCGCCTGTGACACGAGTCCGCCATAACTATCGTAATGGCAGTGCAATTGATCTCAGGTTTTTTATTGTGCGTGAGTTTACAGGAAAGATAGAAAATCGGATATTCAATGCAATTTGCTGGACACCGATAAAGGCCCTGCCGGAGTATGATTTTTTAGCTGCCGACCTTGGGTTGGTACGCGATCTTGCTGATGGAAAATATCTATAACAATTGCCGCCACGCGCTCCCTACCAAGACCAATGACATTGCAATCACAATCACCGCAGTGGCCCATGCCACTGCATTAAACCAGCGCGCATTGGTATAGGTGCCCATTAGTTCCTCGTTATTTATCAATATCAGCATGAAGATCATCACGACTGGTAGCAACAGTCCGTTTAGGACCTGCGAGAAAATGATGACCTTTACAAGAGAAAGTGTTGGCATTAGAACAAAGGCTGCACCTGCGGCGATCAATAATGTGTAGAGCCAATAGAAAAATGGCGCTTCACGGAATGTTTTGTCTAATCCGCCTTCAACTCCCAGGCCTTCGCAAACTGTATATGCTGTTGATATGGGGAGTACAGATGCGGCAAAGAAGGATGCATTGAAGAGTCCGGCAGCAAACAAGAGGAAAGCATATCTCCCCGCAAATGGTTTCATGGCTTCGGCGGCATCAGGGGCATCTTTAATGCTACCCAGTCCATGCACATAGAGCGTTGCCGCGCAGGCAACGATGATGAACCACGCGACGATGTCAGTGAATAATGAACCGACGATGACATCCAACCGAGAAGCCGCGTATTGGCGCACGCCAATTCCCTTTTCAACAACCGACGACTGCAAATAGAACTGCATCCAAGGGGCAATGGTTGTACCGATTACGGCTATGGTCATGTAGAGATAATTACTATCGCGCCAAACTTTTAGCGGTGGCAGAGTGACCGTCATCACGGCGGCCTGGTGCCAGTTGGGTCCAGAAAGAACGCCGGTAATAATGTAGGTGATGTAAAAGACACTGGCCGATAAGAAGACCTTCTCCACAATTTTGTAATCGCCTTTAACCACAAGAAGCCAGACCAGCACTGAGGATACTGGTACGCTAACAAATTTACTTATATGAAATAGGGACAGGCTGCCAGCAATTCCGCTGAACTCACTGACTACATTGAAGTAGTTTACAAATACCAGCGCGAGCATCATGAAGAATGTCATGCGAAGGCCAAATTGCTCACGGATAAGATCACTGAGGCCCTTGCCTGTTACTGCGCCCATACGGGCGCACATCTCCTGCACGACTATCAGCGCCAGCGTGATTGGTACCATAGTCCACAGTAACGAGTACCCGAACTGTGCCCCAGCCTGAGAATAAACAAAAATTCCACCCGAATCGTTATCAACATTCGCGGTGATGAAGCCTGGACCCAAAACAGCCAGAACTAATAATATGCGGGACCGCCACCGCTTCCAGAAGGCGCTCATCCTTTTCCCTTGTGCTTGATTGATTGAATGATTGGCTGTAAATATTCCAACACTAATTTAATCTGCCCATCATTACTGTAACCGCTTTCAACTGCACGGCGCTGGCCAGCGGCAGCGATGCGTTCTCTTGACTCATTGTCCGACAGATACTTCGATATTTTCTCTGCACATTCCTGCTTGTTGGAAAAAAATACTGCCTCTTTATTTTCCCTAAAACGCTCCATGTGGCCTTGAGAGCGCTCAACAAGAAGAAATCCACCACATGCGGCAATCTCAAAACTTTTATGCGCAAACTCATCCTGGTTTGAGTGGGTTATAAAACTTAGATTGACTTTTGAACGCCATATAGCTTTCCGATAATCATCACCATAAAGTTCACCATCGCTTGAATACATTGCCTGCCACGCATCTTTATCGAGTTGGGCACGCCAGAGTCTGGCTGAACCGTTTATCCTAACCGCCAAACCGTTGTCACTCCAAAGCGAAGTAAGAAACTGCGCCCGCTGGTCATAGGGAGTACCAATAAAACTAACTTCACGGTCTCGCTGCGCATCAGACCAGTCCGCAGGAGGCGGGAAATGCACGGCAGGCTCATATGCTGTTTGTATCTTGATGACAGTTCGCGCACCATGCGCTTTGTAATCAACTATATTTCTGTCGCGCTGAACTACATGCAAATCGTATTCAGGAATTGCCTTCATGAAGATACGCCATCCAGGATCGCGACGAAGGCCAAAGGGATTATCAATGTTGTAGTTAACACTGGCGATTCCAGATGTACGAAGTTTTTTTAGTGTGCGTGGCCATAGATATTGTGACTTGTCCGCCCAAACTGCATCTACTTTGTTGTCCAATCCCATGCGATATACATCTTGATTGAAACGATGCACAACTGGACCTAAAATCAGCCGATTACGAAAATTGATTGCAAGACGATTACCTTGATTTATATAGGGCAAAGTATTGATCGGAACTATCCTGATCCCCAATCGTTCCAATGCCCACAAACGATAAAGAGCGGAATTGTTCTGGTCGAGTGGGGCGGCATACAAGATTTTCAACAAGTGCGTCTCCAGAATTTTTGAGCATAAACAACTGTGTGATTACAGCCGTTCATGAAGTAGAGCTATTACCTGCTCCGCCAGTACAACCCCGTGTAGTTTTCCTGCCACATCCAAAACTGGCAAGACACGCAGATTATATTTATCGAATTTGTCCACCAACTCATCCGCATTGGCTTTTAGTTTGCAGCTGGCGAACTGCTTTTCTGCCAGTACTTCCAAATTTGTCTCAGGTTTAGCCAGCAACAAACGAGAAATGGGCACAAGTCCCAGCAAGACCTCTTCTCTGTCGAGCAAAAATATTTCAGATACTGTCTCAATATCGCCTTCAAATGCCCTGATTGCCTGTATCGCATCGGCAACAGTTGCAGTGGCTGGCACGTGAACAAACTCCGTTGTCATACGACCAGCAGCAGAGTTCTCATGAAACTCCAGTAACTCTTCCACTTCCTGTCGCTCTTCCGGCTCCATCTCCTCTAGAATGTCCTCAGCTTTCTCATCAGAAAGCTCTGACAAAAGATCGGCAGCAGCGCCCGGGTCCATTTCCTCCACAATGTCCGCAACTCGACCAGAATCCAGCCCCTCCAACAACCTCTTCTGAAGCTTTGGATCTGCCTCTTCCAGTGCCTCAGCGGCCACTTCTTCATCAAGGCTGCTGAATACGGCTTCACGCTGTGCGGGGGCAAGCTCGTCCAAAATCTCTGCAATGTCGGAGGGGTGCATCTGTCCAAGCCGTTCATGCTCTATGCTCAACTTGACCCGACGGGCAGGGTCCGGCTCAATCAAATTGACAAATTCCCAGGGTATACCGTTGGAACGGACGTATCTCGCTATAGACTCCTCCCACTGTGACGGTAATAGTCCCTTCAGCAGCCGACGGACCGCACCTTTCAGACCAGTGTCTACGGCCATGATTTGTAAAACCAGCCCCGATTGAAATCCATCATTCTGCTTCCATTCCAGCTCAACGTCATTTACGCGAACAACTTTGCGCCCATGCACGTCGATAATCTGCTGGTCCAGCAGGTCCCGCTCCAACAATAAATAATTTTCTTCGCCAGTAATCGGCTTGGGAGCAGAAGTATCGGACAATTCGAGTGTCTGATTGGGAGTCAATCGCAGGTCCTTGATCGCAACTCCAAAACGACGAGACCTGCTGGCAAACTTGCCAGGCGACTTATAGATGACGTATGCAATATGCCCCGGGTCTACTGCTGGCGCCACTGCCAACTCGCGCACATGGCCGTGAACCCGGCCATGCATATCGGTGACAGGGGTGCCGATCAATGCCGCAGCGCTGGTACGGAATGGGTGTTTTGGGGGCTTACTCATTTCAATGGCACCTTTTGAAGTCCTACTCCCTTCTGGCAGTGTACTGAAATTACTGTTGTGCAACCGTTTGCGGAACCAGTTCCGGCAACGGCGCGGACAATTTCAAGTCCTCCCAAATTGGTCCTATTTTCCAGAGAAAGTCACATATAGTTATGCCTCATTCGTGCCGATGATCTCTCCAGTTGAAGCTGCCATCAACGGAGGAACCACTGTGAGTTTGAAGATTGTCTCTCGCCAACTGGCATCGGTTGCTGTCAGCGCACAAGCGCTAGCGGAGCCGACGTTCCCTGAGGTCTCAATTCTGGAACTCAGCGGCACCATAACCCTAGGCGATGGCAGCATGGCATTGCGTGACGCAATCCGCGTTCAACTGGCTGGTGGGACCAAATACTTCCTGCTAAACTTATATGGAATCAACTACATAGACAGTTCTGGAATTGCGGAGCTTGTCAGCGCTTTTACTACGGTCAGAAGCCATGGCGGGGACCTGAAACTGGTGAATCCCAACCAGAAAATACTGGACCTGCTACAGCTAACTAGAATTTGCACCATAATCGACATATTCAACGATGAAGATGTCGCAATCGGCTCATTTGGCCGTTAGGTGAATAAAGAAAGGCCGCCACAACGGCAGCGGCCTTTCTTTCTATCACTTACAACTACTTGCTGAAGTCAACTTTTGGAGTTTCGCGACCCTCTGGAGTGGCCTCAAAGAATTTCTTCGCGGTGTATGCCGGAGAGCCGATTCCCGCCCAAATACTGTTTGGAAACTGACCAATGTACACGTTATAGGTGCTAACAGCGTCGTTGTAGCGCTTGCGGGCTATACCGATGCGGTTTTCTGTGCCGGAAAGCTCGTCCTCAAGCCGCATAAATTGCTCATTCGACTTGAGTTCTGGGTAGGTTTCCTGTAACCGCATTAATGGCAGTAGCGCCACATCCAAACGCTGATTGGCGGCAATCTTTTCATCTGGAGATTGTGCCTGTAACAGACCGCTGCGTGCTCGGGCAATTTCATCCAAAACGGTCGCTTCCTGCTTGGCATAGCCCTTCACCGTCGCCACCAGATTAGGGATCAGGTCGGCGCGACGCTGCATCTGTACATCAACCTCAGAAAATGCATTGTCGACAGCAGTGCTGAGCGTGACCATTTGGTTGCGAGCACCGATGTAGCTGCCAAAAACCAGCAGAACACACAGTATCAAAACTCCCAAAACCCCTAAAACAATCGATAAAGCCTTCATATTTCCTCACTTCTAGCCAGTTTGATAATTACTACATCCGCAGAATATACGTAAAGCTGAGCCCCGTGGTTCACCAGCTACCACTGGCTCCGCCGCCACCAGAACTGCCACCGCCAAAGCCGCCGAATCCACCTCCGCCAGAATCACCACCACCCCAGCCACCGCCTTCGCGATCATTTCCGCCGCCACCAAATCCTCCGCCCAGCAGATTGCCGAGCAGGAACCAGAGCAGACCACTCCTGCCACCAACAGCAGCCACAATAACCAATATTGTAAAAAATATAAGGATTCCAGCTGGCGAGCTTTGTGACTGTTCTTCCCGGTGCGCCAAAGCATCGGTTTGTAATGGGCCAGACAGCTTTACATGGGCATCATCTGCGATTACCTGGGCAATTTGCCCAACGCCGACTTGCATCGCATCGTCATAATTCCCTTCCCGCAGGTCCGGCACCATAGAACGGCCTATATCGCCCACCTTGCCATCGGGCAGAATACCTTCCAGCCCGTAACCAACCTCAATTCGTCTTTTATGGTCTTCGATTGCCAGCAGCACGAGCACGCCTCGGTCTGTGCCCTTGGCTCCAACACCCCATTTTTGGAAAAGATCATTGCTGAATTCTTCGATGGATGCGCCATCTAGCGTTTTGATGGTGACAATGGCAATCTGCGCATGTGCCTGGGTGTCCACCTGCTGGGCAAGTTCGTCCAATTGCTGCTTGGCTTCGTCTGAAAGTACTCCTGCGTAATCATTGACATAGCCAGTTGGCTTTGTGGGTAAGGCACTAACTTTTTCAGCTTGTAGTTTGCCACTAAAAGAAGCCACCAACAGCAAGACAGTCAGCAGGACCGAGCGATGAGTTAGGCGGAGGCGCATCAGCGATTATTTTACTCGCACTGCGCCTCAACGCCACATACCCTGTTATTTCTGGGCGGTGGTAAGCACCTGTGCCAACTGCTCCAATCGCTCACGGTGGGTGTGAAGAATAGGGGAAGCATGTGCCGCGATCTCTTTCAGTTTCGGGTTCGCAGCATAGTTGGCTTCACGATGAAAATCATCATCCATGTCTTTCTGGTAACTTAGTACAAACTTCAAATAGGCAGCATCGAAGTCTGGGCCAGTAAGTTTTTCAAAACTACTAACTATCCCAGTCTGGCCTTTTGTGGGTGTTTGCTGCAAATCAAGGTTCATCGTCTTGGCCAGCGAAATAAAGGCATCATTCAAGTGGCTGCGATCACGCATCACCAATGCTGCGATCTTTTTCACAACATCACTGCTGCTTTTATCTAAAGCCATCTGCCCAAGCTGCAAACTAATTGCCCCGCGCGCCACGGTCCGCCGTATGAATGCTTTGTCGATCATATCCTGACCTGCCAGGGTGACACCTCCGCTGTCAGGAGATGCACTTGAACCGCTGGTTGAAGCCTGAGTGAGTCCGGCCGAACTACCGGTGCCCTCTGACTGGGCAATTGCGTTTGCTGCGGCCAAACATGTAACGGCTACTACTAAAACAGCCGCCCCCATCACTTTCTGCATTTTTGTGGCGATCCGTTCTGACCTCATACTCATTACTCCTTGATTTGGGTCCGCTATTTTGTTGAACAAATTATTTTCACTCTATGATGGCATCTTTGCCATCAGCTTCATTGCGACAAATACTACTCCATACATAAATGATTTTGCATCATATATTCTTGGAATTGTGAGCAATCAGATTACCACCGAGTCTCCAGTCATGCCGCCAGTGGCCCGTCGTCAACCCACAACTAACACAATCCATGGCCATACCCTGCAGGATGACTACGCCTGGCTGTGCGAAAAATCGTCGCCCGAAGTGATTGCCTATCTTGAGTCAGAGAACGCTTATACAGAGACGATGATGGTGCCGACTGCCGGACTGCAAGAGCAGCTCTATGCAGAAATGCTCTCGCATATTCAGGAGACCGACACAAGCGTGCCCTATCGGCTGGGCGACTGGTACTACTACACCCGCACGATTGCTGGCCTGCAATACACCCTCCATTGCCGCAAGGCCGCATCTGCCAGTGGCGAATTGGTGGATACTGCGCCAGAGCAGATAATGCTGGATGTGAACCAGCTTGCCGAGGGTCAAGCTTTCATGTCCATCGGCCAAATGAGCATCAGCCCGGACGGCAACTGGCTTGCCTACTCCACCGACAACACCGGCTTCCGCCAGTACACCCTGCACATCCACAACCTAGTGACCGGAGAAGACCTGCCAGAGACCGTGGCGCAAACTGGTTCAGTGGCTTGGGCGGCAGACAATCGCACCCTTTTCTACACCGTCGAGGATGATGCCACCAAGCGGCATTACCGGCTCTACCGTCACATTGCCGGTACCCCAACGACTGACGA
>Ga0116230_10004966_pt1 | contig 13020 bp, 12 predicted proteins | sample S1TSphfallax_3_FD_88678 | JGI IMG/M metagenome (GOLD analysis project Ga0116230, IMG submission 88678) | Host-associated microbial communities from peat moss isolated from Minnesota, USA - S1T2_Fd - Sphagnum fallax MG | ecosystem: Host-associated > Plants > Peat moss > Unclassified | place...
AAGACGATTCACGATCCTGAGGCTGATATCCCAGAAAGGTAGGCATGCTCAACTGTCGTTTGTTGGGGCCCGCCCGCCCGCCCGGGGGGGCTTTGGGTAGGAGGGGGGGGGGGTGGGGTGGGTGGGGGGGGGGGGGGGGGGGGGGGGGGGGGAAAGGCATGTGCTAAATACGATCCATGTAAATCTAGCTGAGATCATGGCTGCTAATATACAGCCCACCACCCATGGACAGACGGATGTCGATGCCGACCCTTCGGATCAGAAATCAGATATGAAGATCACAATGAATCTGCCAAAAAAGATTTCATTATTGTTTGATTGTCGCTACAAATTTGATCTCATTTATATGTGTATTATGACCAGCGCCTTAAAAAAACAGTGTAGCGACAATTCGTGTCTGTTGGAAACTTGGAGTGTTAGAATTTGGGTGATGGGGCTGGGTGGCTGGGTGGCCCGCTGGGGCGGGGGAGGGGTGGTGGTCATCTGCATCCAGATGGCCGCTTTTGTCGACTTAAAGCAAACTATTGCTTCTAGATACTGTAAACAAATGCCAACACACAAGCCCGCCTTCAAAAGCAGTGTACACACTACTGTGGCGTCAACAGAATTAGGAGAGTTCATGCGGTCGACGAGGATTATAATATTGTCCAGCTGAAATGAGGACAGAGAAAAACGGGTCCCCTTCGCCCCCCCCTTTGACTTGACACTGCAAGATCAAACTGTTACACAAGTCTAGGCTGCTCTGCTGCTTCATGACGAATTGAACGCATGTGTCATAGTCCATGTACGTTTCCTTCCCCCCCACCCACCCCCCCGGGGTCCCCGGGCCCCTCTCCTCCCACTCTGACTTTTTCTGAGTAGCTTGCATGCAGTTATATATCTGGTGGGGAAGGAAGGAGAATCCCTCGTCCCGAGATAGACATGCCCGCGAGGCAGTAGTCGCAGTGTAGCATTTTGAAACTATTATTTTATTACCCATTAGCTAAGCGGCGGGTCCCCAACGGCGCCCAGCTGCTTTTTCCAGGCGCCGGCCACTTTCACAAGTTCCAGATCAGATCAGATCATATGTGATCAGAAGTCGCTTCCCATGAGGCCTAATGGTTAAGTAGCTGCTGCATCCATTATGTCCTTGAACCATATAACATGTCCTAGAAATTATTGTGGGTGAGAGTCCTTTTAGGTGAGTGCAAAATATCGTCCTAAGCAGTTTTTTGGGCGAAAAACATTATAGATAACAATTTTTACAATGATTATACAGTTTGTTTTGAATGAAAAATGTTTTAAAGCACAATAATTAAATCATATTGTACCCATCTAAATACTCATATTCATGAATCTGTATTAGAAATCAATTAGGTCATGGTAAGTAATTGTTCATTGATCCTAACTTAGCGTAGATCAGCCAATATTTCGACCACTAGATCGCCAGCCGTGAGGGGCAATCGACCAGAGTTCTCGATCCGTACAGGTGGCAATAGCTTTGTGGATGATTAAGGAGATGGAAGAAAAGGAGGATTTTTTTCTCTTTCTTTTTTTGTTGTTGTTGTAGGTGGGCTGCTGCATCCGATCAGATTTGTTTTTGTGTACATGGGCAAAGGGGATTGGGGCGATGGGAAACTGACGGGTTGTGGGAGGAGGGGTAGTTGCAACAATATTACACTAAACAATCTTTGTTGTTGTGATAGATCGGGGAACCAGTAACCGTCGTCGAGCCGGTACTGGCCGCATATGACGGGACTGTGCTAGCTGCTGCTAGCTAGCCAGCAGCGATGGATAGTACAGCGTACCAACCCCCGTTGGGACCCCTTAGCTAGCTAGTTGTGGAGGCTCCTCCTGTGCACCTTTCCCTCCTATCTCGCACCTCAAGCTTATTCGTGGAAAACCTTTCCCTAGTGAATCCATCATCATTATCATCATCCAATATTTGGGGCCTCCAATCTTCCGCTTGTTCTGTGGCTTTTTTCTTTCAAAATCCATCATGGGTAGGTTGCCCGTTGCGTAGTTTTACTGAGTAATCTCCTCCTCCATTTGACGTATTGGCTGTTCTCTGCGGGGTGACTTTTTCAGCCTGTTTTCTGCCGTTGTTTATATGAAGTTGCCCGAATTCTCTGACACTGATCGTCCTGAAGTTCTACTGGTGAACTACATTCCTCACCGTCAACTACTGGCAATTTCCGGCAGTTAGAATTGTTACGATTCATTCTTATTGTCCTGTCTGAGTCTGTCTCCGCCAACTGCAGTAATTAAACTAGAGGGCAGCATGGTCCGCCTGCTGCATCTGAGAATGCTTTTTGGCCCGAGTCATGTGTGCGCGCGTGCCTGTGTGTACAGTAAGTGACAGGATTAAGAAATAAAAGAAAGGGAAGAAAGGACGACACAGGGCGAGAGAGAAGAGAGAAGAGAGAAAGAGAGCGTGAGCGAGCGAAGCCCCCCGGGGGGTACTCGTCGGGTTCCGGAGAAGGAGGGATGTGAGCTCATGGGACCCACATGCTGCCAGGGGCAGATCGCCACCAGCAACCGGAAAGAGTAGTGTAGTGGGCAGGAAAATCCAGGCCGCCTCGCCAGCCTGCCTGGCGTCCCCTGTTCTTCTTCCTTCTCCGACACTCAAGCGTGCCTGAAACACTGCGTGCATGCCCTTGCCCCAATCTTTTCTGTCGCACACGCACACCCCAGACACTAGAGCTCTCTAGCTAGAAACCGAGACCGAGACGCACGCGCGGTGGTCGACTGAGCATGAGTGGCAGCAGCAGCAGCAGCAGCAAATTAATGTCATCTACTGTACTAACGTCGTGCTCATAGTACTACTACATCTGCATCTGAGCAGGACGGCTTCTTGTAGGAGCCTGGAGAGCTTGAACAGGCTGGCGGGGCCAGGCAAAAGTGCGCTGCGGGAGGTCGCAGCGGCGGTTGGCAGCCAGTTCCAGAGCCGCGACCTGTGGCCAGTGCAGCAGGCATCATTGCAAACGGGGGACAATAGCCGAGGCGGTAAAAGACCGGCAGACGAAAACCAAGCATCTGATCCTAAAGTGAACGACCAATTGGAGACGTGGGGAAGAGAGTCTAGAGATCGTCCACTAGAACACGCAGCCAGCTGGTCGTCGTTCCAAAACAGGAATAATCTGGAGCAGGAGTGGAGGCCGAGAGGTGGTGCAACGGATTACCAACTGGAGCCAAATCGAGGTGAAAACACGTCGACGCGAGAAGGAGAGTCCGCGACGACGGAGAATCGAGGAGGGCTTGATTCTTCGGACCGCAACAAAGGAGGAGAGATAGGTTCGACGGGCTTAGGGGCGCTAGAGAGTGCTGCTAGGAGCTCCGCTAGGGCAAAAGGTGGGGCAGGGTCAGCAGCAGCTCCCCGGAGCAGCAGTAGGGAAGCAACTGCCGGGGGTAGTGGATCATCTTACACGGCGTCCATGAGCAGTGGAGCACCATGCGGGGCTTGCAAGTTTCTGCGACGAAAGTGCGTGCGAGGTTGCATCTTTGCACCCTATTTCGGGGCAGACCAAGGCGCGGCACGGTTTGCAGCAGTTCACAAGATCTTCGGCGCCAGCAATGTAGCTAAGCTTCTGCTGCATATTCCGATGCCACGCCGCTGCGATGCTGTGCTCACCATCAGTTACGAGGCACAGGCGCGCCTTTCCGATCCCGTCTATGGCTGCGTAGCCACCATCTTCGCTCTCCAGCAACAGGTGAACCCTTATTCTACCTTTCTCCTAACCCCAGCGTTAGCATGCTCCTCCCTCCCGAACCCAAAGCTGCGACCAACTGTGCTTGCCCATCATCTCTCTTTCTCTTTCTTGCTCTCTCGGGACTTTGCACCTAGATTCATCAGCCGTTCGGATGGCCTGTCTTTCTGACGAGGATGGCACCCGTGCAATCAAGCCTCCGAGATTGGACACCATGTGCGATTCTATATGATATGTGATACATGATCTTGGCTGATCAACTTGTTCGAGTGAGGTAATCGTGCACGACGATATCTACATCCACAATTAGCCAAAGCGATCTGGCCGCAACAAGTTCCGCCGCCATAAACAAGCGATCCGTCCTCCATGTTGCGTTGAAGCAATTCAATCTCTGTAACTGAATGCTAAACCTGGGGGCGTTAGTCTCATCCTAACACATGTCTTTCTTGTTCTCGCATTCGTGCGTTCGACGGGATTTGCAGTCACTCCTTGTGCAAGTGGTCACAGACCCAATAAGCCGCACAGTTTGTTTATGGTGTCGGCACTCGAGTACATGTATGTACATGTTCCCGGCGCTGTGATACTCCGTTTTGTTGTTGGATCTAGATTCTAGTGTGAATGTTCTACTATCACGGCCAAGCAAAGTCTTGTGAACTTTGATTGCCGCCGTATCATGACCGGAGGCATTCACAAGTTAGTCTTGATTAGGCACCCGTGGATAGAGTACATATTTTTTCTTTCAAGGCTGAAGCTCAGACCTTAACCAACTCTGTCTGCTCGCTCTTCGACTGACTACTGACTGAGCTCGCGCTTAAAAGATTTTCGTCGTTGAACATCGGCAAGTTATAGCTCAATGGAAGCTCACATGATGTCCCTTTTCCTCAAACTCTTTCTTTCCGTGATCCCGGTTGGTTACATGGTCTTTCGTGGACATTCACTGTCTCCTTGAGGCAACGAGTTTAAGTTTCGAGAGAGATCTGATTTGGACCCTATCAGCCATTTGAGCCTAAGCTAGAAAACGTACAAAACCTCGTTCAGAACTTCAAGGAGCTTCAGATGAACCAGACAAACTTCACTAGCTAGTACCACTGCCGCGACCCTGAGTGTTTTCCAAGCACTTGTAGTATACTCGACCTCGAGCACTGTTCGAAGACTCGCTTACAGTAGAGTCCTTTGCCTGTCCCAGAGGAGCCAGTGACAAGTTTTCAAAACCTGGAATCCCTTCCTGTTTAGAATCTACATTGCAGTTCTTGACTGTTATCCAAGAAAACCAGGAAACCAGCTGAGCTTTGAGAGTATCCTATCCTAAGCAGTACTAAGCCGTCTGAAGCTTTCGTTATGAGTTTATGAAATCCAGGGAGACCCATATCTTCAAGCTCTGTTCTATGCATTCTCATTGCGACTAGCAGCTGTAGTACGCGATGCAGAGGACAAAACTGTACTAGATTGCGTTCCATGACGATACCATTAGCTCCGCAGCTGCTGCTGTTCTGGATGTAGCCTTAAGCGTCAGATTAGACTCTAGATTATTTCAAAGATGCTGTCTGTCTTTGAGGGCCAGGGATTTTGTGGATCGCTTATGATGACAACGTGAAACGCCTGAAAGCTCTATAAGTTCAAATTGTCCACTATTCAGATGTTCCGGACTTGAAGATTTCATACGAAAACTTCGAACTAGACAGAGTCAACAGATTGATGTGGCCCGAACTTTGGGTGTCCACGAGCTGCATTCAAAATTGAGGAGACTTCGAAGACGGGTCCCGTAGATCCCAATTTCCCGTGATTGATCTATTTCTGTCTGGAGGATTAATCTCTTGACCTTGCTCAGATCATGACGATCTCCCGCACGGAAACATCTCGTATGCAGGGAGTACGTCCAGGATTCATTAACTCTCTGTACAAGGGACTGTCCTTAGTGTTTTAGTCTTCCTCAATGTGCCGTCTTTCGCTTAAGCTGATTACGAAGGTATGCTTTAGGGGTCAAGCTGGGCTTGAGCTCCAATCTTCGAATATCCTGAACTCCTCTCGTCCAATACACATTCTAATGAAGCCTTGACTAGGACTTTTGACTTCTAGAACTTCGAAGGAGATCAGTCTGGACCTTCAATATATCATAGTAGCTGTCTGTGGTTTAAGGCCGACCACTTCTTTCCTGAAGTCATCGCTTGTTTTCCTTTACCGGTCACGAGGGAAGGTTAAGCTCCTGACCCAGTGGGTGTACACAGACAACTGAAATCAATGCCGAAGGACAAACCTTGTGTTGAGGAATGCGAATCGGAATCTATTAGTGTAGTAAGAGAACCCTTAAACCCTTACTACACTAACCCGAAGATTAATATGGTTCAGGATGAGAATGCGCCTAGAATGTCAATGGCAAACCGCCGGTCAGATCCGAATGCATCACGTCTCAGGGTGGAATTGGCCTATCTGTATGACATTCTGGATGTCTGCGGATTCCGTAAGTGATCAACTCTGATATGGATCATGTCTGTTCTTAGAGACTCTAGTTATAATTAATGGCGTCGGTTAGGCCAAATAGAGAAATGTGCGGCCGATCGAGCTGGCTATGAATTGACCTCGTAACCAGAGCGCTGCAACAGTGGCAATGAAATACGGAATTGTCATCATGCAGGTGGCAAGTTTGCAAGCGGAGTTAGCAATGGTTCAAGCACAGTTAGCGGATCGACACGCCGCTGCAGCCCACCAGCTTCAACAGCAACATCAACAGCATCAACAAATGGGAGGCTTATCGGCCGCAGCCAGTCAAGCGGCTTACATGCAGCAGTTTGAGCAGTCGGAGCTAAACATGCCTCCAACCTCTGCTCTATCTATGTCCCTGCCCAGCGGCTCAAGCTCTGCAGCAGCGGCTGCACAGAACTATTTGAGAATAAAAGAGGAGGGAAGCAGACCGTATCATGGCATGCAGCATGAGTTTCAGTACGGCATGCCTTCCAACACGCTGGAGCCTCTGCAACATCAAGGCCTTGTGGAGTCATTGGAGAAGCCCAGGAGTGGAGGAACACAACTCTCAGATCAACCGGACGACGGAGAGCTTCAAGCTCTTGCTCATTCTCTTCTCAGAAGGTCCAAGTAGTCTCCTGCATGTATGGATCATCGCCAATGCTGTTGCACCAATGCTTAGTGGAAGCCACAGATCTTTAGAAATACAGAAAAATTCAGAGCTGCTGCAGACGTTTCAACTTGCTTAACAAGAGGAAACCTGCAGCGATTTGTCAAGCTAAAGGGGAGGAGGAATCAGTCCTACCAGTAATCACAACAGATCAGCTGATCTTCAGGTTTTGCTTGTTCGGCTCGTCCAGACGCTTTGGCGACGCTGCAGGTTCGAGATCAAGCACTTCTCAATGTTTTTTGTATACTAGTTCTGAACTGCAGTATCGTTGAATCATGAGCATGTTCAAAATCGATCCCGAAAGTGAATGCCGCTGCTAGCTCGTACTCGACATGCTAAGTCATCGAGTAATTTGATTTTGTCAGTCACTAGCCACCACAGTCGAGTCAGTCGAGTCCGCAACGCAGCGCCTTTCTTACTAACCAAGACTGCTCATTTTTCATGTCACTGTTTCATTAGAAGCCCAGAAATTCTAGCAAGGATCTCATGAGTTACCCAGCTAGTCCCGCAGCATCAGCCGGTAGTTTTCATGTTCCCCCAACAATTTGCTGCTGGCCACGCCGATGCTAATTAGGCTTTGCAATTATTGTAGCTACCCAAGTGATCAACAACTTTGTTTCTGCAGCTGTGACCCATCCATCACGGTTCTGATTTTGAAGTAGTGATCACGAGCTGAACCTGATCGAATCAGAGTGTTCTGCAAGAAACCTTGAACACTAGGTCGATCGTGTTCAATCTAGTCTATCATGTGATCACAGTTAGAGGATGAGCCGGCAGCAGCAGCAGCTCACATGCATGTGCATGACATGCTATGGAATTAGGGATTTACAACTTGCAACTGGAGCTGCTTCTGCCTCTCCTGATTCCCTAATTAGGAGGTTTGGGGCCGTCATACATCTTCAGTTTGGAATTCTACTGTTTGAGATATTTCATTTCAAGATCTCCTGTTTGCCTCCGCGCGGTTATTTCGTGTCGTTAGGGCTTGCTAGCTCCGCCTTATATTTGTTAGAAGGATACTATCTCTCATGTTATGATGCACTAGTTAGCGAAATAGAAAGGTCCGGTTTATGGCTTGATGCATTTTACTTATGTTGTTTCTTCTGTGTTCGTCACAATTTCCCAAAACCCTTATATATGAAATTCGGGCTTAGACTCAGCTAGGGTGCCCATTCAGCCCGGCTAGTGTGCTCATCCAGCCCGGCTAGAGTTCTCATTTAGCTCCGCGACCATATTTCACAAGCATGTCGTAACTGACAGCAAAAGAGTCCCGAGCTTAATGGGCAGTCCACAGCGAGGGTAGAGCTGAATTGCAATTAAATTTGCAGTTCAGGGTATTCTTTGATCATGATGAACGGCTTCTGCCCTTTCTCTTCAAATCAGCAGTGCTAGGACGTTGTTGTCTCTCAACTGATCATTGGTACATGGAAGTTTGATTGTTCCTCGACCATGTTCAATGATAACGCATGAGTATCAGATCTGAGCATAACAGCATTCAACTTGCAGATAGCTCCTCGCAAGATTCTATTGTCAGTTGCTGATCGCGAGCTACAGTTTCAGGAGCTAAAGGTGACTGGCTATCACCAGCATGTCGGATTAGTAAACAAATTTCTTTTGTCGATTTGATGATCATCTTTGTTCACTCCGTTGCTGTCTAGCTACCTTGTCGGAACTACCCTTGCAATTCCGGATGCCTCGGTGTCTTTGCAAGATCCTAGCTAGCGAGATATATTCAGAAACTTAGGAATATTTATCCCTTGGATTTTTGCTCGATCTTTATGACAACTTCCTTGCAGGCTTCTTCTTCATGTCTGATGATGATTGATCCTCCCAAGAATCCAGAGGGCTAACAAGCCGGTTCCTACATTACCTTTCAGGGGCTCCCGGGCTCCGTATGTGAGGAAAATTCCAGACAATGTGCTTCCAGATTTCAGTTCAAAACTTGTCACCAATTCTTAGTATGTCGTGAGGAAGTCGTAGCTGATTTGAAGACAATAGCAATTTCAATACGACCAGCTCATCTTGAATCCTCTGAAGATCCTTGCAAACTGCATGACTCCACGGCTGTCATGACGTCGAAGAGCAATAATGCATAACCTGGATTTCATATCTCAATCCCTAGCTAGGCCTAAGCCGATGGAGAACCCTGCAAAGTTGTATGTCCATGTTGTGAATTACATATCTAAGCCTTGGCTGGATGTTTTAGGCCAAGCTGGTCATCAGGCGGTGCTTATAACACTGATGCAGTGGAAGTTGCAAGACGTCAAGTACGACCTGATCAGTACTCCCAAAATTCATGAAACTAAGTTGTCAACGAAATATATTAATCTTGTGACAGATTAGCTTTTCTCAGAAGATAGCTCGATCTTGCAAAAGGCCGTGTAACCTACATGAGAATATTTTGATTACAGAACAATGTAACTTAGTTCGAAGACTTTCCCTTCTGATAAGAGACAATCATAACGCACGAAATTCCTTACAAATTTCAGGTTTGCTGCAGCTACTTCCGAGGAACTATAACTGCAAATTTCTAGATCAGCTAATAAGTACCATTCAACTACACAATTGTATTTCACTAGCTACCACCCATGAGACCCATAGCTAATAAATTCATTAATTCTCTTACAATTTTGTTCATGATCTATGTGAGATCACATAATTACTTAATCTATTGCACAAATTGATTAACACGACTCCATGAGAGCTGCAAATAAGTATCATAAGTTTAGTAACACCTTGTTAATGCAGGCAGGCCACGATTTAATGGCTTTCCAGCTGCTAGTTGTGCCTTGCTGCATGCCGCGTCGTCAATCCTTGATCAGTCTTTGACGACTGGAACGAGAAGTCTAGATAAGCAGTCGCTGATCAGTCTTTGAAGACAATAGAACCAGAAATCTAGATAAGCAGTTCAGGATCAGTCTTTGAGGACTGGAGCCATAACCCTAGATAAGCTGCTGCGGACCTGTCTTTGAATTCTGGAACCAGATATCTAGACAAGAAATCGTTGATCAGTCTTTGAGGAGGAGAACCAGAGATCGCTGAGCAAGCAGTCGCTGATCAGTTTCTGAAGACTGAAACCAGATATCTAGACAAGCAGTAGCTGATCAGTCCCTGAAGACTGAAACCAGATATCTACATAAAAAGTCGCTGATCAGTCCCTGAAGATTGGAATCACTTACGTAGATAAGCAGTCGCTGATCAGTCCCTGAACACTTGAACCAGATATCTAGATAAGCAGTCGCTGATCAGTCCCTGAAGACTGGAACCAGATATCTTGATAAGCAGTGTCTGATCAGTCCCTGAAGACTGGAAACAGATATCTAGACAAGCAGTCTCTGTGATCAGTCCTTTAAGACTGGAACCAGATAACTAGATAAGCAGTTGCTGATCAGTCTTCAAAGACTGGAACCGGATAACTAGATAAGCAGTCTCTGATCCTGAAGACTGGAAACAGATATCTAGAATAAACAGTAGCTAATCAGTCTTCCACGACGGGAACCAGACATCTAGATAACCAGTAGCTGATTAGTCTAGACAGCAAACAGAAATCTAGATAAGTAGTCGCTGATCAGTATTTGAAAACTGGGACCAGCTATCTAGATAAGCAGTGGCTGATCAGTTTTTGAAGACTTGAACTAGAAATCTAGATAAGCAGTCGTGGATGAGTCTTTGAAGACTGGAACCAGAAATCTCTAGAAAAAACCAGTCGGGTAGTCCCATGCGTGCCAGCCACCACATAAAATTGCTTAAACCATTCTTTTAACCTATTGAAAGCATCCAGACGTAGCTGCTTTCTCTTTTTTTTCTTTTTCTTTCTTTTGTTCTTTTGATTTCTTCTTTTGAAAAAACTGGCGGAAGCAGCAGCTAGCTCCATGACCAAATGTTCTATCCAATGGAAAGACAAGGAACAGAGGACAACAGAAAAAACAGGAATCATAATTAGAACGAATATATATATATATATATTTGCAGGTGTGCAATTAACTAGACAAATGCAAAAGAGAGGATTTTAGGTGTAACCAAGGCCAAAAGTGAAGAAATTGAATAAATTTCACTTTGCCACATAAGTTTTGGTTTTAATCTTTGCAATTTAAGCTTTCTTTCTTTTCGTAAAAACCTTTCCTTCGGATTTTCTTTTTCTTTTCTGTTTTTGTAAAAGTGTAGAAAGAGCCTGTCAAACCATTTTGGTTGAGCTTAGAAAAATAGTGTACATGATTACTTCTTCTTCTTTTTTAAAGCCTTGTGAATAAAAAGGTAAATATGTGTCTTCCATGGACCACCCTATTTTGGCAAAATTAAGATACTTTGGAAGCAGAGCTACTATAAGCACTTTGGTTTCTCATAAGAGTCCATAAGTCATTCAAGAAAGCTTCTGACTCTTCTTTCCTTTTGTCCTTTCTGGCAACTTGGCCAATGCTGGCCTTTAATTGAAGCCCAAAGCAAATATTACCATGGGACTTCTACTTTCCCAAATATTAAAAAAACATGGCGCTTTTCTGAATAATATCAAATAAAAGCCTGTCGTAAATTTACTGCAGTCTGTTGAAATTAGAAGATTTAGTTCTAATTGACAATTTAAATTCCTCCTATGAGTCTCCTACCCAATTAACAACACAGGTATCCAAGTGTTTTTTTTTACTTTTGTAGTGATATGCCTTTCTTCAGTGAGAATTTAGGAACCTTTATGTTGCAAATTCAATTCAATGTTTTGAAGAAATTTGTCTAAATTCAAAATAAATTCGAAAATTCTTTGGAATGAGTTAGATTTCTATACATGGTTCAAGTAGTCAGCCAAAAATATATAAGGATGTTTTTTGAGTCATAAAAAAATTTTAGTTAAAAAATTGATTTGTAAATCACGATTTTAAACATATTTTATAAAATATTATGCTTTTTAAGACTCACTTAGGATGTAATCCTTAAGGAAGTGGTACCCAATACCCAAATTAATCAAATCAAATTATATTTTTTACCTAACCAACCAATATATGGGACCTTGCATTTTTACTAAATATATTTTTTTAATTCAAAAAAAAATGGTCCCTCCAAGTAGCTAGACTATTTAATTCTTCAATACTTGGTTCTCTTATTTTATTAACTTAAGTTTCCTTTCATTCTTACCCCTTTCATCTCATATGTTCATCCATACATTTACTTGTTCCCTTGCTCTCCTAGTGATTAAAAGTTTATATAGCATTTGATCATGTGGCTCATTCACTTACAATCTTTTTGTTAATTATTGTCTACACAATAACCCCTTGTTACCAATTTCTTCAGTTTGCTTTTATAACTTATCCACGTGTTACGCATAAGGGTTGATTTTGAAGCACCTGATTTGATGCCTGACCTTAGAACCACCTACTTTAATGTCAAGGTAAGTAAACCTTTTCCCCCTCCCTCACCCCCAAAAGAAAAAGTCTTCATTTCCCAGGCATAATTGCCAACTCACACCAATCAAGTTCAAGCTAAAAGAGAAGCTGAAAATGGAGCTCAAATTGGAGAGCTGTAGCCAAATGAAAAGTGACAACCAAAAGTTTTAATGTTGAAGGATTGAAGAACTTATTGGGAGAAACATTGACTTGGGTGAAGGTCAGTTTTTGGTTTTCATTAAAGCAATACATGACCCATAAAAGTTTTGTCAAGTCTTTAGAAAATATTAGAGACCAGACAGGTAGGGTCTCTATGTGATTCTTAATCAATTTCAGGCCCAACATTGCATACACAGATAAGCTACCTTTGAACCCTTGTTGAGTGCTAGTCATTTTTTCCAATAACTGGCCAGAACTGGTTTATACCATTTCAATTCTTTCTTTTGTTTGCTGTCATTCTTCATGTTATATATGTACCCTTCTGACTCTTCCTTTGAATTTAGCTTGCACTCTTGTAACATGGTCTAGATTCTCACACCCCTTAATTTGATTGCTATTTCATTATCTTGCATTCTTGGTAAGAGTGTTCAAAATTCAAATACCTTTTTATTTGAGCCCTTGGTTATTAGCCTGCATATGCTTACAAGTTGTGAAAGCATCAATTGGTGTCAAAAGGTCACAATAATTTTTGTATATATGGTTTCAAGGGTTAGTACATATAGCATAACCCTAGCCCGGAAGAAAAAGTAAACTTTGGAAGCTAGCTGAGGTTGGTGTGACTAGAATAAACCAACAGCACACCAGACTTTCAAAGCCCTGTTATGAGTGTGTTCTAGAT
>Ga0116230_10004967_pt1 | contig 13019 bp, 15 predicted proteins | sample S1TSphfallax_3_FD_88678 | JGI IMG/M metagenome (GOLD analysis project Ga0116230, IMG submission 88678) | Host-associated microbial communities from peat moss isolated from Minnesota, USA - S1T2_Fd - Sphagnum fallax MG | ecosystem: Host-associated > Plants > Peat moss > Unclassified | place...
GCCGAGCGCGCCGGCCGCCGCCGCACCATGCTCTGGATCACCGCCGGCATCTTCGCCTTCGGCCTCGCGCTCGCGCCCCTGTTCCAGGCCGGGCTCACCGGCGCCGTCCTCATGATGGCCCTCGGACTCACCCTCATGGGCCTCACCTACGGCCCGCTCGGCACCATCCTCTCCGAGCTCTTTCCCACCGCGGTGCGCTACACCGGCAGCTCCCTCGCCTTCAGCTTCGCCGGCATCTTCGGCGCGTCGCTCGCCCCCTACATCGCCACCTGGCTGGCCACGCGCTACGGACTCCCCTACGTCGGCTACTACCTCTCCGCCTCAGCCGTCCTTACGTTTGCCGGCCTGCTCTCCATCCGCGAAACCCGCAACGACGACCTCGCCGCAACCCCAGACCAAACGCCGCTTCTCGAGGTATGAATCGAGCCCTCCGCGGCAAAATTCCGGGATTTTGCCGCTCAACGCCGAGAAATCCCCATTCGCTGCAACAAGGCACAAATCGGCATAATTTTACGCAAAGGCAAGCTCCACAAAACAAAGCCACTTCGAACAAAGTTTTCCAAAGCCTTCCCATTCGCCCCAAATTGTTCCACGTGGAACAATTTCCCAGGGCGGATGCCCACCAACTTCGATTTGTTGCGTCGCATTCACCCTGGAAAGCCGGAAGGCAGCCCGCTCCAGCCGGTCGAGCAGGTCGAGCAGGCCAATTGCGCAGCCTGGACGCGCCGAATGTTACATTCGTGTTAAAATCAGGTCTGCCGATCGCGTTCCTCTTCCGATTGCGCACCATCGAGCCTATGAACCTTTACCTAATGCGCCACGCGGACGCGGGCGTTCCCCGCGAAAATCCACTCTTAGACGCCAAGCGCGGCCTTATCAAAGAAGGCAAGCAGCAGTGCATGCTCATGGCCGGCGTTCTCACCGGCCTCAAGGCTCAAATCGACGTGATCGTTTCCAGCCCGCTCAAGCGCGCCCGCCAATCCGCCCAATTCGTCGGCACGGAAATCGGCTTCGACGCGCCCATCCTGACCTCGCCGGCGCTCGCTCCGGACGGCGACTACGCCGCCTTCCAGCAGCTGCTCGCCGAGCACTCGAGCCGCGAGGGCGTTCTGGTCGTCGGCCACAACCCAAACCTGCACCAGTTCATGGCCCGCCTGATCGCGAATGGGAACGGGGGCAACGGCCATCCTCCCAACGGGGGAACGATTCGCCTGCGCAAAGGCGCCATCGCCCGCATCGATCTGGCCAAGCGTCCGGCACAGTTGCAATGGCTGATCGACCCGCGCCTGGCCCGCGTCATCTACGCCAGCGTCACAAAAAGCTCCCGCCCAAAGACTTCGCGGAAGTAATCCGCCTCTTTGCGCAGCGACCAGAGTTCCAGCTCCGCTCCGGTTCGTCCCGGCTCCAATTCGAGCAGCACCCGCTTCGGATACACGCGAGCCGTCACCCGCAATACGCCCGAAGCGCGGTTTCGGTATTGGTTGAGCGCCTGCGCCAGCCGCAGCAGCACCACGCTTTTCGCCACATTGGTGTGCTCTTGCGGCGGGATGTTGCGCATCGCCCGGTCGTCCGGTTGCGGACGCGACTTGCCCAGATAGCGCGCGATCGCCGAAACGATCGTCCGCTGCGGCGCCGTGTACCCATAAATCTCCGAGCTCGAAATCATGTATTGCGTGTGCCGGTGATGGCCCTGGTGGTTGAGAAATTTCCCGATTTCGCTTAGCATCGCTGCCGCGGCCAGCCAGTTTTCGTAGTCGGCCGGCAACTGATGCAGGCTTGCCAGATCGCGAAAAAGCTGTCCGGCGTGTTGCTTGACCGCCTCCGCCTGACGCAGATTGACTCCGTAGCGCTTGGCCGTGGCCAGTACGCTCTCCCAGCGCTCCCGCTCGAACTGTTGGTGTACCGTGGCGCGCTCGTCTTTTTCGGCCAGCATCTGCGCCAGAATGCCGTCGCGCAGGCCCAAATCCGAGTAGCGAAAGCCGGCCAGGTCGAAGATTTCGAGCAGTTCCGAATACACGAACGCGCCGGCGACGATAATCTCCGCCCGCTTCGGCCCAATGCCCGGCACCGCGGATCGCGCCGCCAAATCCATCTTGCGCAGTTTGGCAGCCAGGCGGCGCACCTCGGCTTGCGTGGTGATTTCACCGGCCATGGCAGACGAGGCGGCGGCGCCGGCCTTGCCGCGCGCCGGTTTCGCGGATGGCTGAGGCTTCTTGAGCGCGGTATGCGCCTCGGCCAATGCCGCCGCGGTGCCGGAGGTGGCAATGACCAGAGGCGGCACTCCGCCTTCCATCAACGGCTGAAAGCGGCTGTGCGCCTGCCGCAGTTCCCGCGCGATGAATTGCTTCATGCGCGCCAATCCCTCTTCCGGCGCGGGGTCGGCGGGCAGAAACTCGTGCGTCAGCCGGACCGCGCCGAGCGGCAGGCTTACGGTTTCCTGAATGCGCTTGTGCTCGCTGAGCGTAATCTCGCAACTTCCGCCGCCGACATCGACCAGAATCGCCTTGCCGGCCGCGCCGGGCTCATGGGACAAGTGGAACATGAGGCCGCGATGGATCAGCCGCGCCTCCTCAAGTCCTGAGACGATCTCGATCGTCCAGCCGGTTTCCGCCTTGGCCCAGGCCACGAAGGCTGCCGCGTTGCGCGCGTCGCGCATGGCCGCCGTCGCCACCACGCGAATTTGATCCACGCCATGCTCCTGGACGGCTCGCTGGAAGCGCTTGAGCGCTTTGAGCGTGGTAGCCATCGCGTCCGGCGAGACCAGCCCGGTTTCGAAGACGCTGGTTCCGAGGCGCGTCACTTCGCGGTCCTCGTAGAGCGCCTTGAGGCGGTGCGCCACCACCCGAGCAATCTTCAGCCGGCAGGAGTTCGACCCGATATCGATGGCGGCAAAGGTGACACCGGGCCTGGAGGGTAGCTTGGCGGTGCGCTTGGAGGAGGGCGGCGGCATATCGCTAAGGCAAGCCTACAATACCGGGCGGAGGAAACCGGTTGCGCGGCGGATTGGTTCCAGTTGGCGGCGTTGTGGGCGTTCTTGGGGCAGGCTGACCGCCTGCCGACGACGCGGCTGGTATTCTGGATTGTTCGAAGAAAACCCATGACAGAGACGACAAAACCTGCTGGCCGATCTACCGCTCAAGGTCCTTCCGCGCGCCTGGTTTGGGTGCTGCTTCTGGCGGTGTTTGGGGCGATTTACCTGGCGGCGCTGCGCACGCCGCCCTTGCTGGACGACGCCGACGCGAGCCATGCGCAGGCCGCGGCGCATATGGCGGAGACGGGCGACTGGGTGACGCTCAAGGTGAACGGGGTGCGGTATCTCGAGAAGCCTCCGCTGCCGTACTGGCTGGTGGCTGTTTTGTACCGGGTGCTGGGCGAAAATGCCTTTGCGACGCACCTGCCGGGCGCGCTGGCGGTGCTGGGCTGCGCGTGGCTGGCGTGGCTGTGGTGCCGGCGGGCGTGGGGCGACCGGGCGGCGCTCTATGCGGCATTAGGAGTACTGACCGCATGTGGCCCGTTTCTGTTTACGCGCTTTTATATACCCGAGGCGCTGCTGACCTTTCTGCTGCTCTCGGCGATGTACAGCCTGATGGTCGGCCTCGAAACGCAGACTCCGGGACGGTTTTATGCGGCCTGGGCCCTGCTTGCGCTGGCTACCTTGACCAAGGGGCTGATCGCGCCGGTGTTTTTCTTTGCGGCGGCGTTTCCGCTGCTGCTGTTGAGCGGGCAGTGGCGGCGCTGGCGGTCTCTTAAGCCGGTGACGGGGTTGCTGCTGTATCTGCTGATTGCCGCGCCGTGGCATATTCTGGCCGGGCTGCGCAATCCGGACCAGGGGCATCCGGTGGGCAATATGCCCACGATTGGGAATGTGCATGGCTTTTGGTATTTCTACTTTCTGAACGAGCATGTCTTCCGGTTCCTGGGGATGCGCTATCCGCACGACTACAACCGGCAGAATCCAGTGGCGTACTGGCTGCTGCAACTGGTCTGGATCTTCCCCTGGAGCTTGTTTTTGCCGGCGGCGCTGGTGGTGGCGTGGAAGACGCGCCACTCCTGGCTGAGCCATGTGCGCAAGGAAGCCGGGCTGACGGTGGACTTCTACCTGGACAACGCGGCGCGGCTGGACGCGGCTGGGTATGTGCTGCAGTTGAAGTTCCGGTCGCGGTCGGTGTGGCTGCTGAGCATCTTTGCGGCGTTTACGCTCTTGTTTTTTGCGATTTCAACCAATCAGGAGTACTACACCTGGCCGGCGTGGATTCCGCTGATTATGCTGACGGCCGGGGTGCTGGCCAGCATCGAGCAGGCGCAGGAAAGCGGGCAGCCGTGGGGCGTTTCGCGCGGCTGGACGGTGGGAGCGCAGGTGATCTATGCCGTGGTGGGCGTGGGCGTGGCCGCGACGCTGGGCTGGGGATTGTGGCAGTCGCGGTCGTTGCCGTTTGTGGCCGATATTGGGACGCTGCTGGCGCATCGCGGGGTGGCCGACTACACGCTGTCCATGTCGCACATCTTCGACCTGACCGGGCCGTCGTTTGCGGCGCTGCGGTTGCCGGCGGGGTTGGCGGCGGCAGCGCTGCTGGTGGGGCCGGTGGTGGCTCTCATTCTGCGACTCAGGGGGAAGAACATTGCGGCGACGGTGACGGTGGGGCTGACTTCAGCGGTATTTCTGATGGCGGCGCATATCGCGTTTGCGCGCTTTGAGCCGATGCTGAGTTCGAAGCAGTTGGCGGACACGCTGCTGGCCAAGGCGACGCCGGCGGACGAGTTTGTGATCTACGGCGACCAGTCGGACGCGTCTTCGGTGGTGTTCTATACGCACCGCTTTTTTGGGCGGCCGGCGGATCTGATTCTGGAGCGCTGCTCCCAGCATAACGAGGGGTCGTCGCTGCTGTGGGGGTCGTGTTATCCGGATGCGCCGAAGATTTTTCTTTCGCCGTCGATGCTTTCGGCGGAGTGGGGACATGGGCCGCGGCATTGGGTCTTTGCGCAGGATGTGAACCGGGCCAAGGTGGAGGCGCTGCTGGGGAGCCGGCTGGTGCCGGTCGAGACGATCGCGGATAAGACGCTTTGGACGGATCGGCCGTTGTGAGCGAGATATCCGTTTGGTCGCTCGTGCGCTAACAAGCAAATTTCGGCAAGAGTTCTACCCGAATAGGTCGGAATGGGTTCCGGTTCGCACTAAGTGCAGTGCGTTCGCTTCAATTTTGTAGAGCAAGAGCCAGTCGGGTTCTATATGACTGTCTCTCAGGTCTTTTCGTGTGCCCGATAGGGGATGGTCTTTGTAATTTGCCGGAAGCGGATTTCCGGTTCGCAAGATTCTAGCGATCGTCTTCAGTTTTTCCATGTCTTTGCCGCGCTTCTGCATCCGCTTCACATCTTGTTTGAATTGGGTACCGCGGATTACGGCCATTTCGTCGGGCTGAGTTGCGGATTCCGGGAGATTCTTGGCTGGACGGAAGTCGGCGTAGGGTTTCTTATATTTTGGCATCTAAATAGCTCCTGTTACCCTGCGGGCGGTGTATTGGCGTTCGGTTGAGTCTATGGCCGGTGATAGAGATGCGAGTTGCGGCCAGGGGTTACTCCGCCGGTCGAAGAAGTGCATAACATAAATTTCTGCCTCTTTGAGAGGTGAATCGTTGGCAGTAAGGGTACTACTCAAAGTAGGCTGTTTCCTAGATATTGTTCCGGCGAATTCCGTTAGACCTCGATCCTGGATTGATGCGGCCAACCCAGTTCCTTTTGTTAAATACCCAAGTCTTCGAAAAGAGACTCCTCGGAATTGAACCTTTCGCCTTCTCCCCGGTCTGCGGCCTCAATTGCCGCCCTTGTTACGGCGTTTGGAGTGTACAGTTCGAAGGGCAGTTTTTTTTCGGCCGCAACCTTGATCAGAAGCATGCGGAAGGCATCGGAAACGGTCATTCCCATCTCCTGAAGCACTAAAGAAGCTCGTACTTTAACCGAATCGTCGATCCGTGCTCGCACAACAGAATTTGCACTCATTATTCTTTATCCTGAGCTACAATGTAGCCCATTTTGCTTCCCGATGTCAAGCGGCATTTGCGAATTTCGCGCTTGCGGGAAACGGTTGTTTATGATGAAACGGGCGGCGGCGTTGGGAATTGGCGGAAAGACCGGTTGGCGATGACATTGGGTCACATTGTGGGGATTGCTCTTAGCGGGCTGGCGGCTCTGGGAGTGACCACATCGACGATCTACAGTGTGCTGGTGGCGGCTGGGGCGCGGCGGTTCCGGCAGGCGGCGCGGGCGCCGATGCCGCCGTTTACGCCGCCGGTGAGCGTACTGAAGGCGCTGCATGGGGATGAGCCGGATCTCGATCGGAATCTGGCCAGCTTTTTCGAGCAGGAGTATCCGGAGTACGAAATTCTCTTTTGCGCGCGCCACGCTGACGACCTGGGGCTGGCGGCGGCGCGGCGGGTGGCGGCGCGGTACCCGCAGATTCCGAGCAAAATCCTGACCTGCGGCGAGCCGCCGTGGCCGAATGCGCGGACGTGGTCGCTTGAAGTGATGCGGCGCGTGGCGAAACATTCGATTCTGGTGGCGGCGGATAGCGATGTGCGCGTGGGCCGCGATTACCTGGCCGCAGTGGTGGCGCCGATGCGGGATGAGCGGGTGGGGATGGTGACCTGCGTCTACCGGGGCGTGACCCGGCATGGGCTCTGGGCGCAACTGGAGGCGGTGGGCATGTCGATCGAGATGACCGCCGGGGTGCTGGTGGCGAATCTGCTCGAAGGGATGCGGTTCGCGCTGGGGCCGAGCATGACGATGCGGCAGCGGACGGTGGCCAAGATCGGCGGCTATGAGGCGGTGGCGCAGTACTATGCCGACGACTTTGTGCTGGGCAACTGGACGGCGAAGGCGGGCGAGACGGTGGTGCTGTCGCCCTACATCGTGGAGCATCATGTGCTGAATGCCACCTTTGCGAGCAGCATGAGGCACCAGCAGGGGTGGGCGACCAGTACGCGGTTCTCACGGCCGGCGGGGCATTTTGGCGAGGTGCTGACATATGCGATGCCCTTTGGATTGCTGGGGCTGATGGCGTTCGGCTGGATCGGCCATCTTGGGATCGGCCTGGCGCTTTTCGGGGTTGCTGTGCTCGACCGGCTGCTGCTGGGGTTGCTGGTGGCGGGGTGGATTGTGCGCGACGAGGCGGCGCTCAAGCGTCCTTGGCTGTATTTGATCCGGGACTTCATGGGATTTTGCTTCTGGTTGCGCAGCTACGCGGCGGGGAACCGCGTGGGGTATCGCGGCGAGTTGTACGAATTGCTGCCGGAGGGGCGGTTGCGGCGGGTCGGGTGAGAGCTCACTGGTTTTCGAGCAGACGCGCAAGTGTGCGGCGGAGTTGCGCTTCGGGGTCGCCGATACCGGCGGTTGCGGCGAAGGCGCCGTCCAGGTACAGCATCGCGTAGCCGTGGACGGCGGACCAGCAGGCTAGGACGAGATCGCGCTGTTGTTCTGGCGGCGTGTGCGGAGTGAATGCGGCGACGGCTTCGACGAGGAGTTCGTAGCCGGCTGGGGCTGCGGAGTTTGGCCGACGCTCCAGCTTTGCGCCGCCGGTATTGCCGAACATGACGCGGATGTGCGCCGGGTGCTCGAGGGCAAAGCGAAGATAGGCGACGCCGAGTTCGATCAGCCGGGCTTTGGGAGTTGCGGCCGCGTTGCGCGAAGCGGCGAGTGCGGCGTTGAAGGCGGCGAATCCTTCTTCCTGAATCGCCAACAGCAAGGCATCCTTGTCGGCGAAGTGGCGATAGGGAGCGGCGACGCTGACGCCGGCGATGCGGGCCGCGTCCTTGAGGGTGAACGCCTTGACGCCGTGCTCTTCGATCAGCTCGAGCGCCGCGGCTATCAGTGCGGCGCGCAGGCCGCCGTGGTGATAGGGCTGGCTTTCCGGCGATTTCCGTGCTGGTTTCGACGCCAATGGCACCTCTGCGCGGAGGGTTTCAGTCTCAATGTAAATTAGCTTAACATTTCTCTTGCAAATTCCCGCCTGAATGTTATTGTGATTAACATTGAGGTGCTGGCGGCCTTGCTGGGAGGGTTCGATGACTGGAAATTTGCAGCATTCAGGTGGAATCGGCATCTGGCGGACGATGTGGTCGGGCTCGCGTTGGTTGACGGTGGCGGGTTGCGTGATGCTGGTGGATATTGCGGCGAGCGTGGCGGGTTTGGCGCTCGATCCGGCGGAGATTGGCGGGGCGCCGGCGTGGATGAAGCCGTTGAAGTTTGGCGTTTCGACCAGCCTGTTCTGCTTTACGGTGGCGTGGATGCTGAGCCGGATGGAGCGGACGCATCGCTTTGGAGCGGTGCTGGGCGGGTTCCTGGCTGGGGCGCTGACCATGGAGATTGCGCTGATCGACATGCAGGCGGCGCGGCATACGGCGAGCCACTTCAACTATGCGACGGCGTTCGACGCGGCGGTGTTTGCGGCGATGGGGCTGGGGATTGTGGTGGTGTTTCTGAGCACCGGGCTGCTGGTGAGTGCGAGCTTTGTGGAGAGATTTTCGGACGCGGGACTGGGCTGGGCGATCCGGCTGGGGCTGTCGCTGGCGCTGGTGGGGATGGGCGTGGGGCCGCTGATGACCATGCCGACGCCGGAACAGTTGGCGGCGCAGCACGGCAAGCCGGGCCGGATGCCGCACATGGGCGCGCATACGGTGGGCGCTCCGGATGGCGGGCCCGGGATGCCGGTGACGGGGTGGAGCGCCGACCATGGCGACCTGCGGATTGCGCATTTTATTGGGCTGCATGGGATGCAGGTGCTGCTGCTGGTTTGGTGGCTGGCGGGGCGTGGGTTTGGCTGGAGCGGAGGGACGCGGCCGGTGGTTGCGGCGGCGTTGAGCGTGGCGGGGATCTTTGCGGTGGTGCTTTGGCAGGCGCTAAGGGGGTTGCCGCTGTTTCGGCCGGATGGCGCGGTCGGCGCGGGGTATGCGGCGTGGGCGGCGGCTACACTTCTGGTTGGAATTTGGGCGGTACATGCGACGGGGCGTGGCGGCTTGCTGCAACTGGAGGGGAAATGACGGCGGATCAGGTATTTCAACTGTGTGGGCTCTTGGCGGCGATGGGCTGGCTGGGGTTGCTGCTGACGCCAGTTTGGCCGAAGCGGCTGCGGGAACGGATGCCGAGGCTGGTTTGCGGCATCGCGGTTCCGGCGACGATCGCGCTTGTGTATACGGCGGTAATTGCGACCCATTGGGCCGGGCATCGCGGCGGGTTCCGGACGCTGGACGAGGTGATGGTGCTGTTTACCGACCGTTGGCTGGTGACGGCGGGGTGGATTCATTACCTGGCGTTCGATCTGTTTATTGGCGGGTGGGAATTGGAGGATAGCCGGAGGTGCGGGGTGCCGCATCTGGCGATGATTCCGTTTTTGTTGCTGACTTTCTTCTTTGGGCCGATGGGGTTGCTTGGGTATTTGGGATTGCGGATGTTCTGGCGTGAGAGCGGTTCGCTCAGGGGCTAAAGCCCCGAAAGCTGAATCGGCCTTTCGGCACGGCTAAGGCCGTGCCCTTTCACAAGGCCCAGACCTGGATGTTTAGGACCCGTTTAGCGGGGAGATTTACTGCTTGCGCTCGGCTGGCGGCGCTTTGGGTGCGGCTTTGACGACGACGCGAGGGACGACGATGGGCTTGCGCAGGGGGACCATGGCGGACTTCGAGGCTGTGCCAGAGGCTTGCGCGACGTGGGCCAGCATCTCGGTGCGGACGTACTCGACGAAGCTGTGCATCTGGCGGTTCATCTCTTCCATGCGCTCGCGCATTTGCAGGATGATGCCGATGCCGGCGATGTTGACGCCGAGGTCGCGGGCCAGGTTCAAAATGAACTCGAGGCGCTCGATGTCTTCGTCGGTGTAGAGGCGGGTGTTGCCTTCGGTGCGCGACGGCTTGAGCAGTCCTTCGCGCTCGTAGAGGCGGAGGGTCTGGGGGTGAATGTCGTACATCTCGGCGACCGCCGAGATCATGTATGCGCCTTTGGATTTGCGTTTGGCTGTCATGGCGATCTCAGACTGATTGCAATCGTAGTTTCCAGCGTTCTGGCGTCATGAGGAAAGGCTCCAGCGCGTCTTTCAATTCAGCGCTTGCCTTTTTGACGAAATAATAGCCGTCTCTTTTCCACGAGTCGGTCTTCGAATAGCCCCGTTGATTGAGCACGGATACGGCCTCATCGAAAGTGAGCGCATGAATGCTGCTCTCGTTTGGGGCTTCGACACGCCATATATAGGTGATCACGAGTCCATTCAGGTCTGCATATTTCCGATCCAAAGAAAATGAATCAGTCGAGGACGCCTTCAATTGGATCGGATGGGCGACAAAGCGCCTGCCGTCTTTCGAAGTACTGTACACAATCAAGTCAATTCCATTATCTCGAATGGGCTCTGCGACCTCGAATCCAGCGGAAATGAGCTGAGAGATAAGAAGGTGCTTCCCAGCGATCTCTGTCAGTTGGGAATCCCTCTTTGGGGGCGCAATCGAGAGCTCTCCGTCGGGATCTTGATCCAGAAGTGTCACGGAATGCCCGTTTCGGTAACGCTCGGCAAATCGGCCGCGCGTGGCCTTCGAGAAATCGAACCTGGCTCGCATTTCCGCTTCATTCATGTCGATTGGATCTTTCATACTCTCTCCTTTCCCAGGACTGGGCCTGTCTGGCGCTAATGATTCGGACTTTGTCTTCACGAATTGTGAAATTCACGAATAGGAGACGATCTCGATGCGAACGTCCGATGCCGATAAATCGCAACTCCTCTTCGCTGTGCTCTCGATCGGGAATCTCAAAGATTCGCTCATCGCCAAAAACGGTCCTGGCTTCCTCAAACGAAACACCGTGTTTTCTCAGGTTGCTTCTTGCTTTCGGCGGATACCACTCGAAAACGATCTTGTCGATGTCGATCCTGCCGTCACCGCGTTCTCGACTCATCGGCAAACATCCGGTGCAGCAAGGCTGGCAACTGCAACGATACTAGCAAATCAAAGTTTGTCAAAGAGCGTGACGCGGGGGTCCTGGTTGTTGAGTTTGGCGAACTCGCGCATGATTTCGCGGCTGCGTTCGTCGTTGAGGTGGGGGATGACGACTTCGACGGTGACGATCTGGTCGCCTCGAGGCGCTGCGGCGTTGCCCGAGGCGGTGGCTGCTGCGCTTTCTACGCCGCGCTCGCGGAGGCGCAGTTTTTGGCCGCTCTGGGTGCCGGGCGGGATGCGCAACTGGGCGCGGCCGTCGATGGTGGGCACGTCCACTTTGGAGCCGAGCGCGGCCTCGGCGACGGTGATGGGTACGGTGAGATGAATGTCGTCGCCGACGCGGGTGAAGACGGGGTGCGCGCCGGTGCGGACGATGACGTAGAGGTCGCCCGGAGGGCCGCCGTTGACGCCGGCATTGCCTTTGCCTTGGAGGCGGATGCGCTGGCCGTCCCGAGTGCCGGCCTTAATGCGAAACTCGATCGATTCGGTGCGGTGGACTAGCCCCTCGCCCTGGCAGGTGGGGCAGGCGTTCGAGATGCGCCCGGTGCCGCCGCAACGCGGGCATGGGATGTTGAACTTCATGCGGCCGCCCATCTGGACGACCTGGCCGGCGCCGTTGCACTCCGGGCACTGCATGGGCGCGCCTGAGGAGGCTTGTCCGTGGCAGGTGGGGCAGAGTTCCTGGCGTTGAATCTCGATGCGCGCGTTGCCGCCGCGAATGGCCGTCCAGAAGTCGATGGGCGCCTGATATTCGAGGTCGGTGCCGGGTTCCGGGCCGCGACTGCGGCGGCCGGCGGCGCTTTGTTCGCCGCCTGAAAAGATGCCGGAGAAGATGTCGCGGAAGCTGCCCCAGGAGGCTGGTCCCGCGCCCGGTCCCGCCGCGCCCGGCGAGCCGGCACCTGGACCGCCCTGGAAGCCGGAGAAGTCGAAGCCGCCGAAGTCCACGTTGGGCGCCTGGCGCTGGCTGGCCTGCTGGCGGGCGTAGGCCTCGGCCGTGGCTGGGTCGATCTGGTCCGAATAGAAGCCGACCTGGTCGTAGACCTTGCGCTTCTTCTCGTCGGAGAGGATGTCGTTGGCCTCGGAGATTTCCTTGAATTTCTCCTCGGCTTTTTTGTCGTTGGGATTGACGTCGGGGTGGTATTTGCGCGCGAGTTTGCGGAAGGCTTTGCGGATCTCGTCCGACGTGGCCGTCTTCTTAACGCCGAGGGTGCCGTAATAGTCTTTGTTCTGAGTGGTGGACATGTTTTCCGTTGAACTCGATTTGGTCCGGTTTCGATTCAGTTTCGATTATCGGCGAAGCCTTCGATTTCAGAGATTCTTAACTTGCGGAAGCCGCCTTGCTACGCGAAGACAGCCGACTTCTCGCCCTGGGGAGCGGATGCAATTGGACGGGGCCGAATTTCGTTGCGTATTGCCGATCCGACGGCGTCCGCGGCCGATTCGAGATCGTAGTCCATTTGCAGGCCCAGCCAGAATTCGGGAGACATGTTGAAGTAGCAGCCGAGGCGCAGGGCGGTGTCGGCGGTAATGCCACGACGTTCCCGCACAATCTCCGAGATGCGGGTGACGGGAACGCGCAATTCCATCGCCAGCGCGTTGGCCGAGAGGCCGAGGGGCTTCATGAACTCCTCGCGGAGCATTTCGCCGGGGTGAAGCGCGGGCATCAGCTGGCCGTCTTCGAGTTCGTCCGCGAGAATGCGCCCGGGCTTAGTGGTAATCGACAATTTCGACGTCGTAGGCATCGCCGTCACTCCAGGTAAAACAAATGCGGAACTGGTCGTTAATACGGATGCTCCACTGCCCGGTTCGGTCGCCTTTGAGAGGTTCCAGGCGATTGCCGGGAGGGGAGTTGAGCTCTTCCACGCGCGTGACGCGGTGAATCTGCCGCAACTTCCGAAAGGCTATCCGCTCGAAGGCCGCGTAGCGCCGGCTGTGACGATGGCGGAAGACTTTTTCGGTTTCCTCATCGGCGAAGGAGCGGATCATGCTTAACGCTTATCGTAACACGGAACGCGGAACGGCGCGAGGGCCGTGGTATCTTGCGGGTATGCGAAA
>Ga0116230_10004968_pt1 | contig 13017 bp, 9 predicted proteins | sample S1TSphfallax_3_FD_88678 | JGI IMG/M metagenome (GOLD analysis project Ga0116230, IMG submission 88678) | Host-associated microbial communities from peat moss isolated from Minnesota, USA - S1T2_Fd - Sphagnum fallax MG | ecosystem: Host-associated > Plants > Peat moss > Unclassified | place: USA...
TCTTCTATTGTTTATGTAAGCATCACCATTCTCCTATTATGAACTATACACAATCAACACCAAAACTATTCAAAACCAAAAGCTTCTAAAAATCCTAAACTTCCATTCCCACAAACTTTCTACTCATATCATAACTTTGTACACAAAAATGAAAGGTCCTTTCAAGGTCACAAACACCTCCTTAAATACTAACCAAAAGGGAAACTACTCAAGAAACTTCAAAAGGGAAACTACTCAAGAGACTTCCTAAGGGAAACTACTCAAAAGACTTCCTAAGGGAAACTACTCAAGAGACTTCCTAAAACTTATCCCTTTTAAACAAATTACCCAAGTAATTATCAAATTACTCAACAAGTTACAGGGGCATTACCATTACTAAAATTGATGCCTCAATGGAGGGGGAACCTTATATGTAAGGCACCTCCTCTGCTTAAAATTTTACCAAGGACCTTGAATAGGACGTTTCTGGGAATTTGCGTCATGTGCTTGACTCGCACCTCACACTGGACCTCACTCCTAGAACAGCCTCATTCTGAGTTCTCACCAATGTTTGTTGGTCCCTGCCCTTGTGAGGGACTATCACATTGGATCCAACTTTTGGAGGTTCTACTTTATTAGAACCAGTTTCACATTAGATGAACCGGTTTCTTTGATGAAAGTGTTTTAGACTGTTTAGACTGGAACGGATTGTTTTGGTGTTCAGAGGGTGGACACAGTAGGTCGATGTACAACATCTTATCTATTGGCAGGGCTAGTGTGTTTGTGATGCCTTGTTTGCTGTAGACTTTGGAACATACCCGCGACCTGGTTTGTCCTAGTATAGATTTTTGTTTCCCCCTACAATGCTGGTCCTAGTGCTGCCTACTTTTTTGAACTTTCTTAACAGTCTGGTCATGGTATTGGGTTCGTGACTTTTTGGCTGGTATGGAGCCAGTATATAGGGCTGCGGACATAGCACCCAACAATGCACCAGTTGTAGATGAGGCCGTTTTTGTCATTTTGGGATGAACCCAAACCATTAAACCAAACCAAACCAAACAATGAGGTGGGTTTTTTTTCTTTTCATTGGTTCATCTTTCCTTATATTTCAAAAACTTCTCCCCTTTTTTTCCCCTCTTTTTTCTTCTTCTCCTCCTCTTTTGTTCTTATTTTGTTCTCCTCTTTTTTTATCATCTTTTTCTCTTCCATTTTTGTTGTAGGTTTTTTTTCATCATTTTTCCTCCCTCCCCTGTTTTTTTTTCTAGTTACAGCTATTTTTCTTCTTCTTCTCCTTTCTTGGTGCTATAGTTTTTTTTCTTATCATTTTTTTCTTTTTTGTTGCTATTTTTTTTTTTCATCTTTTTTATTTTCTTTTCTTTTCTTCTATTGTTACAACTTTTTTATCATCATCTCCTTTTTTTGTTTTCCTTCAAGCATTTTCTTTTTTTTCATCACATCATTGTGCTTGCTACCATTGCTTGTTGCATCATCACTTAATTATGCACATCACACCATGTATGCCTCTACTTTTTTCTTTGTCTTTTTTCTGTTTTGGTTTGTGAAACACAAGTAGAAAGAAAAAGAAAAAGTAAGAAAAAGATAGAAGAATAAAAGAGAAGGAAATGAAAATGAAGATGAAAAAAAGATGAAAAAAAAAAAATTAAAGACAAAGATTATGTTTGTAATTTTTTTAATATTTTTTTCTATTTTTTTTCCTTTTAATTGCTTTGTTTCCCTTTTTATGTTTTTAAGAATAAGAAGATTTTTGGGTTCCTTTGTCTTATTTTTCGCAATTTTTCTGTTTTTTAAAATGCTAGAAGATTTTTCTTTTTCTTAATTTTGTCCTAAATTGTTTTTTGGTCCCCTTAATTTTCCTTTTTTTTTGGTTTCCAAAATTCCAAAAGATGAAGTTTTTCCCCAATATTATTTTATTTTAAATGCTGGAATATTTTTCTTTTCTTTTCTTATGTTTGTCCTAAATATTCTTTCTCTCCTAATTTCTCATTTTTCTGGTCTTTAAAATTCCAAAAGATGAATTTTTCCCCTAATTTTTTCTGTTTTTTAAATGCTAGAAGATTTTTTAAAATATTTTTTCTCGTCTTTAAAATTCCAAAAGATGAAGTCTGTTTTTCTATTTTCTTTATTTCCTATTTTCCAATTTTTCCAATTTTTCTTTATTTTTAAAAATCTAGCAGATGATATATGTTCATACCCAAGTAAAATTTGGGTTTGGTTTACATTTTTCAAACCTGAATATTAATGTGTATCATTGTGTTTGATGTAGTCTTTGAGTAACTACGAAATACCAATTTGTAACCAATTCACTCAACTCCAATTGTATGACTATCAACTTTACACTCATCAACGTGCTACTAAAGTATGGATGAACACATGACATGGTGACTAATGAAAATAGTTTTAGAAAGGGGTCTCTTGAGATTAAAAAGTAGCATGTATATCTTACTTAGGTTTCTTTGGCATAAGCAATGGCATGGAGCTCATGTTTTCTAATTTTGGGACATTTTAAAAAGTTTTGATAGATGTGATATTTTGCATCAATACATCAAATTTTGTCTTATTGCAATTGTAACCTCATGTTTGTATGTTTACATGCCTTGAATGTGAGCATCACATTAGTACTTTGTAAAAACATTTCTTAAAAATACAAATTTGAAACATATTGCAATGTTGCATCATCATTGCACTAAAAGAACTTCAAAAACATAATGTTCAATGTGAAATACTTGCATAAGGGTCACAAAATAAACATTAGATTTGTTAGAATGATTTTGCAATACCCACATTTGAAGCATAAAATGCCAACTTGTATTTTCGAATGGTTTGTGCAATACTCAAATGTTGAACATAAAATATGCATGCTCAATGAAAAAAATATGATGATGATTATAAAAAATAGGAAATTAGAAAAAAAAACTAATTGTGATAAATTATAAAAGGAAATAATTTAGAACGGGAAAAAAAGAAATTATAAGGATAAAAAGTAAAAGAAATTAGAAAAACAATAATTTAGAAGAAAAGAAAAGATATAGAAAAATATTTTTGAAAAAATAGGAATCCAAAAGGGAAAATTCAAAATAAAAAATGCTTGCATTTTTTGTCACAAAATATTTAATAATTATTGAGGTGTATTGTATTTGAAATGACATTGTTTTCATATGTGGGTATTTTATTTTGTATTGGATTTTCAACTATTTTAACTTCTAATAATAACTACCAAAATATGCAATATTCATGTGTGGGTCATAAAAGTTGATTGAATGTGCAATACCTATGTTCAGGGTTATTGTTTATTGATATCAAGGGGTCAAATATGATTAATTAAAATGGTTGTTAAATCATTTAGTGCAATACCTTCACATTTTGTGTATCATACATTGGCAAACATTAACATTATGTAAATGATAGGTAGGTAGGTGAGTAGGTGGGTGGAAATGTAAATAAATAAATAAATAGGCGAATAAGCATGTGAGTGAGTGGGTGGGTAGGTATGTAAATAGGTATGTAAGTAGGTTAGTGATTAGGCAAGTAGGTAAAGGTTCAACATATATATATGTAGGTTTTGTTGAAAAATAAAAGTTTTACCATGAAGAAATAAAAGTTTTGTTAAAAGATAAAGGTTTAACCAAAAAGTTGTAGAGATTTTGTCAATTTTGTAGAAATTTAACCATGAAGAGATGGAGATATTGCTAAAAGATATAAGTTTAACAAAGAAGAATTAAAAGTTATGCCAAAAAGCAAAGGTTTAGCCATGAAAAACTAGATGGTAAGTAGGTAAAGGGTTGGTAGGTCAAGCTAAAATGTAGGTCAATAATGTAACTAAGTTAGTGGGGTAGCTAAGGAATTAAGGTGACTAAGTTGGAAGGTAATATGGTTAGGGTTGGGAAAAAAACACCCAAAAAATAAAAAGGGTCAAAGGTCAACAACCCAAAAAGGTTGATTGTGGTACAATGTTGGGTTAACATAGGGTCACAAACCATATGAAAAAACGTAGCACATCCTATGGACAAAACAACCAACTAGTGCACTAGTGAGTGCTGGTTCATTTTGGCCAATATATATTTAACATTGAAACAAATATACAATTGGTACAAAATCAATATTGCCTCAAGTCCTAACATCCCAACTAGGTTAATATAAATATAAGGTTGGTATTGCCTCAATTCATACTAGATTGGTAGGTTCTAGTGTTGGTTGATTTTCATTTTTTAATGAAAACTATTCATTTTGTTAATTCTGATCAATAGCCTAGTTTTAAAGAACTAGATTAATTTTAATTTTAATTTTTTTTAATTCAAAGAATTTCCTAGGGTTTCAAAAAATTAGAAAATAAATCCCGTGTCCAGTTTTCACACTATTCATTATCACAAATTTGTTAAGTGACAATTTTTGAAGGTGATTCCCATAATTCGACTATTACAAGAAATTAACTTATAAATTTCATCTTCTTCTTTTTTGTTGTAATTCATAAAAGTTAAAATACTCAATAAAATTAACCAAAAAAGGATGCAATGTCATCCTTAACCCCCTTTTTTAAAAATATATATATTTATAACTTAAAACCTAGATTAATAAGTGTTACCAACCACCCTACACCTTAGATGTTAACATAGACTCATATTATTAAAAGTTGGAATTATGTATGTCCTAATATTTTAAAAGGGTTTCATTTTTTTAACATTAGATACCTTGGGTGGTTTTGATAAGTTCATTTTTCGACCCTATGAGAATTGATGAATCAATTTTCACTCAAGGTATCACCATTTGTGATACCCATCAATTTTCAAAGTGAAAACCATCCTATAAACCTAACCAATTTTCACTTCATTTTTTACAACCACCCAACACCAAAGGTTCCTTACTACCAATGTTGAGAGTAGATATTGGGCACATGCCTAATACCAAACCAACATTAATCCTTAGTCCTTCACATACATCTATTTTAAGAATATGTTTTAATTGTGTGCATAAAGGTCAAAACAATTGCCTACAAGATTTCACAATTGATTCATAGATAGCAAAATAACTTGGGGTTAGTCAAAAATCACATTGGGAGTTACATCCCATTGGTGATCAATGAAGATCCCCATTTGATCTAGTCTTCGATAGCCTTTTTGTTTCACTATTTTTGCAATGGTTGTTCATCACCAATCTTGTCCCCTGATAACCTATTTGGTTCCATGTTTTCCCAATGGTAATTCCCCATGATGGGAACCACCATTGGGAATGCAATGAACCAAAAAGGCTTTCCTTAATAATATATATCTTCCTTTTTACACATTTTGCAATGGGAGGACTATGGGTGTAAAAGGGTACAATGTTTGGAATTTTTTGCTATGGTGTGAGACCCTAGAAATGGGTATTGCAATGCTAGTGCAACACCACCAATGTAGGTATTGTAAAATCCTTCCCCCAAAATATCATAAGGCATGGGATGTTCAAAGTAATCAATCTCATCCACCATCTTTTGTCCAAATTAACTTTCCAATGTGATTTTTAAAAATTATTTCATATTTGGTATATAACTAGATTTGACTAAATCTTTCTAGGGTTGATCACCATTTTTTATAATTAGAAAGAAATATTAATATATGAATATCATGTTTCATATTAATTCTTCCCTTAATTAAAATCAATATTATAGTAACCTGGCAATTTGGTACTAAATAATTATGAGAAACAAATTCAAGAAAGAAAAAAAACATTTGTCAAGTTTGAGAAGTGCAAATTCAAGACTTCTAAAAAATTTGATAAAGGTGTAATTAACAAGAAAGAAATGCATTTTAATAATTTCTTGATGATTATGCTAAAATCTTATGGGTAAAGTCATAATCAAAGAAACCACCCAAATGAGTGGACATTCCTTAAAACTATAATCTTGTATGTTTGAAAAAACACAAGTTCGGAAACATAATAGTTTGGATTGTCATGATGTTTTTGGGATTACTTTTCATTCATTGCAAAACTTACATGTTCAAAACTTGACACAAATGAAAAAAATTCTTGCATGTTCAAAGCACTCAAACCTCAAGAGTGAATAATCCTTGTTTTTTTTTCAAACATCCTTTTTTCTACTAGATGTGCACCATTCCTTTTGAAAATTGGAGAAGATGTTAACATTGATGATTAGACGGGCAAAAAGACTTGAACTCATGAAATCCTTTTTTATAGCCCATTTGAGCACATTTGGCTCAAAAGTATTTTTGGGCCAAAACAAGATCAAAGGAGCCACAAGTATTACTTTACATTAGTCCCTACATGTCCTTTTTCCCCAAAATAACTTTTTCATACTCGAATGAATTTTTGAATGATTTATTTTGCAAATTTTTATGAAAAATGATCAAATTTGCCTCTATAAGTCAAACAAAATTCTTAATCATTTTTGAGTAAATATGAATTTGTAAAAATGTACATATTCATTGCAAATTTAGGTTTCATCTTGAAAAATGATGATAATTTGAAATCATAGCAAAAAATCTTAATTTTTAAAAGTTGAATTTAATATAATATAAGCTACAACTTTATTTAATACATCATGTACATTATACCTCATTTATATGTGGTAAAACACTCTTGAATTTTTTAAATTCTAAATTTTTCAAATGTACATACTTTGAATTTTCAAACTTTTAAAATTCCAAAATTTTGAAATTGTGAATGTTTTTTTAGTGTGTATAATAAGTTATTATTATCTCATATTTTTACCATAAACTTATTTCTATTATATGAGTCCTTTGAAAGTCCTTTGAAAGTCCTTTGTAAAAATGTCCTTTTTTAATGACAAATGTTTTCACTTTCAAAAGTCCTTGATTAAACCACAATTTAAAATTGGATCAAATGGATTTTAATTTGAGTTTCTTGACATTTATGTGTGTTAAAAAGGAATAATGTGCCATGATTACCATGGTTTCAAATGGAAAAAAAAAATCTCTAGTTTTTTATGACATAATCTAACATCCAATGCCTTTTATGGCTCCTTTGATTATGTTTCGACCTTTTTGAGTTGAAAAATTATGGATTTTTAAAAATGCGGCTTTAACAAAAGTTGTTCATATATATGTGATAAAAGGCGTGAATGCATAATCTACATGATAACATCAATTTGTAATAAAAATGTATTTATATAAATTATAGTGTTAAATGAGGTATCCAAAATACAAAATTTTAAGTTATAAACCAACACAGAAATGAGACATGTCATGTGCAATCCTTGGAAACAGAATTTTACCTTGATGTCCTTGGCTCCTTTGACCATGATTTCACCCTCATGAGAAAATACATTACATCGTTAACATCAAAGTGCCAAACATGTTAAGCCACTTTGGTAACATGGATTGGATTATGGTGTTTTATTAATGCTTCATCACCCATATTTTTTTGGGCTACTACTAAATTAATATTTTTCACGATTGGTCATGAAGATGAGTGTTAAGGGACTGGAAAATTGATTAAAACTAGATAAGTAAATAGTTTTCAATATCATTTTAGATTGGAATATAAAGTATTTTTTTTGAATTTTTTATTTTTTTAGATAGGGTTTCAGATGGAAATGGAGCAGCATTTCCTCTCCTCCTTGCTTTTGTTGTGAATGATTTTTTTTTGCAAGTTTGTGTGTTTGGAGGAGTACTTACTTTATATAGCAAAATATGTAGAGGTTATGGTGAAGAAAACTAATATGACCTAAGGAATTTAATAAAAAAAACTTGTTAATACCTATAGGTAGAGGACTTGTCAAGACTATTAATAATAAAGTTGTTAATAGATCTGAAAATTTTTAGTGAGAAACATCATTTTGATACTTGTTTTAATGTTACTAACATAGAATTAGTACTTACCATTTGGCGACCATCCTTAAGGATCAAATATTTTGAAAGAATTTTTGTAATCATTTTTGTTCAAGATTCAAAGATGTTATGTGTGAATTCATGTTTTAACTATTTTTTTATAAAACATAATAACCATATTTGGTTGTTTATAAAAATTGTTGAATCAATCTGTGAATCAAGGTTAAAATTTGAATTATAAACAATAATTTCTATGAGAATTCAATTTGCAATTAGTTGACTGAACTGGTTTAAAAATACACTACATGAAATATGTTTGGATTGGTAACCAAAAGTCCATAGGAAAAATTGGAACAAACAAGTGATCAAAAAACACAAGGTTCAGAAGTGATGCAAATGGAAAACAAAAAAAGAGAAGTTACAAACACCCTTAGGAATGTGCATTGAAGTACTCCTATTATATTAAAATATGAAACAAGACTTGTTAGAGATTAGGGATTTTCTATATCAAGTAATCAGTAGCCTAAGATGCAATCAATGGGCATCAATTTGTTACAACACTATCGACATAACAATTCTACAAGGGTAAAAAATAGTATGGCATGAATGCAACAAGAAGGTGAAAATTTTGTTGAAGTTGTGTTTTAGTAATTTGAGTTTCCAAGACAACAAAATGTAACCAAATGGTTATAAACTCAATTGAGATAGACACCACAACCATTAGGAAAGGTAACTAGTGGTTTGGAAGCCCTACTAAAATAAGAAATAAGGAGGATGAAAGTTCCTTCTTGATTAGTTGGTAGTCTGGAATATTTTCAAGGTGAACCACATGTTTAATGGTATTGAATGAACAAAGATGAATTGGATGATGCAGACATGGTAGTAGGAATGTCAAAGGTGCATGTTCTTAATAGTAAAACTTATTTAGTGAATCCACTAATGCAAACTATGCAATAGCCACTAATCAAATTTGTACAAATGATTGCTTGACCAAGACAATTACCACAAGATAACTAAGCCCAATGGTAAGAATGCAAGTTATTTCTCATGTTGGGTTTAGTGATTTTGGACTTTTACATTGAACTTTAAAGTGGTGTTTACAACCATGTTTATGAATGTTCCAATTAGGATCTATTCTAAAATTGAATAGAACACATAATTCAAAATGATGTACCTTTTGCAAAAAGGAAGGACAATTTTTATGGACTTATCCATTCCTATAGGATGATTTGTGACATATGACAAAAAAACAACTTAATGGAACAATTTATCACCAATAAGAAAAGTATTAAATTAAAACATGTTAACAAGGTGGTTATTCAACAACATTTACAACTTGAGAAGGTTGTTTACCTGAACTATGTTGCACCATGGGTAGGTGGTAGACCAACCACTTGTCCATAGGAATTGGTGAATTTCAAACTAGTATTTTCACAATTTGATGCCCAAACAACTTGATCAATACATGTTTGATCTTTGTACATTGTATAGAATTCTCAAAACCAATGAAATAAGAAGGTTAGGAATTGGATCAAATTCATAACATTTCTAACATTTATCTCTAACACTTTCATAACCACTTTAAAAATTGAACTTAGAAAGGTTCATATGTTTTCCTTTTTATTTTCTTTAGTAAAGATGATGATGATATATATATAAAAGAACATATATCAATAAATATAATTTTAAAAAATAGATTGCATTAAACATTCAATGTTTTTCTCTCTAATCTTTTCATCCAAGATATCACCTTGCAATACCTCCTTTTAACGTTTTTAAAATTGCCAATCCCATCTTACATTTTTTTCTCTTTAGATTAAATTTTTTCTAAACATGACACAAAAGCAAACACATGCAACATTTTATCCCCTTCTCTGTTTCATAAACTTTTATGGTTCAATTGCATATAACTTCACACTTTTTGATGAAAATCAAGACTATGAGAAATCCAACATCTATCAAAACCACATTACCCTACAACTAAGACTTAAAAAATAACTCATATAAAACTATTATGCAACTATCCCTTGGGTATTACAGTTGTTGTGCAATTATCCCTCAAAAATATGGTGTATTAATAAATAAATTGACACGTCAAAAAATTAATTAGTTATATTATAATTGCAAGTGAGTTGAAAATGGGTCTTTTATATTGTAGTTTATACCCATCGTACATACATATGCAGTCAACCATGTTTGATTTTTTCAAGAGTTGCATTATAATTGCATGTAGCAACTACTTTGGAATTATTGTCAATGAGCCATTAGAGCTACAAATATGTTGCAACTAATGTACAATGTACATACATGCGATCATGCCACATGTCCACATTTCCACCACCCACTATGGTATACATTTGCAATTAGTTTTTGACTATTATTCCCATTAATACAATTAGTGTGACCACTATTAAAGTATTATTGTTCAACTATTTATAACTTAATAAAGATACATATTCATTAATTATTTATATTTTTATCATATGTGCTTCACTTTGAATGGTTTAAAATGTTATGGGAGTTCGACCTTAAGCTCTAAAAATCATCTTTGAAGTGCAAAGGAAAGGAAATATTGAAAAAATAACAAGAAAAATAAGCTTTCTAATATGCGGTTTTTTTTGGACCCCTCCTATTTTCAAACCTCATAATTTTTAAGTTTCTTATCCATTTAAATTGATCTAAAGTGTTATAGGAACGCCACTTGAAGTTCTAAAAATCATATTTGAACTTTGATAGCAACAAAACAACATACAAGGTTTTTTTTTGTTTTTGGGAACATGCTTTCATAATGTTTGATGGTTTGATTTTTTGAGTTCTTGACCCCTTCTACTTTGGGTTGCCATAATTTTTTTAATTCTATTTTTTTTGAAATCATTTTTAGTGCAATAGATGGATCAATAAGACGGGTTCAAGTTTTGTTTAAACACTAAAAACAATGGAGCCCTCCCTTTGGATTTGGCATGCTTTGAACACTTTAAATGTTCGATCATTGGCTAGTTTACCCTATAGTTGTAACTCAATTGTAACTCAATTGCAACTCAATTTACAACTAAGGAATAACTAAAAGATTTAATCCATATGTTTTGTTTTTGAATCCTATGTTATAAATTATATAAAGAAAGCTTGTACTCTTATGTTTTCACATTAAAATAAAAGTGCCATTTTGGGATGAGCTCAAAAAAACTTAACCAAAGGCAAAATATAAATTTTGTAAAAAAAAAGTCATGGTTATTTTTTAGTTCACTTAATCTTGTGTTTTCCTACCTACTTACCTACCTAAGTAAGGAAGTAGGTTCTACTTTTTTACCTACTTACAAAAGTAGGTAATAGGTAGGTCCTAAATAATATGTAGGTATGTAGGTTATAAAACCTACTAACCTACCTACCTATGTTTACATAAACCTACCTAGTTACTAAAAATAACTATTTATATCTTTTATTTCAAAATACAATTAATATGTGATGTGGCATTTTTGATTGTGTCATGTGTCAAAATCTTGAACCATCATTAATAATCATAATGGACAATGGAAATCAATATTTGAAAAAGAAATAATTTTTATGTCCAAACATTTTCATAATGCCACATGTTAGATTTTAATAGATGGATGATAATTAATGACATCAACATGACATCATGGATGCAACTATAATGGAGTTATAGTAGTTTAAATGAATTATTTTTACAAAGTTGCAATGAGTTATAATGAGTTGCATTGTATATATAGTGAGTTACAAGTTTTTTGTGTAATTCAAAAATTGAATTATAAGGCCAGTTGCAAAACACCATTTTTTTTCATAGGAATCTCTCACCCAAATATTCTAAACTTCATTCTTCTTGTAAATTATCTTACTCTTTCAAAAAAATTGCATTAAATAGATCCCAACCCTAAGACATTCAAATCCTTAAATTATAGTAAAACCTTATTTTTTCAACTTTAACATTCAACATTTTCTCTAAGTTTTCATTGGCATAATGCATGACCTATCAAACCTTGGAACCTAGATTCTATCATCATGTCTAATCCTCCTTTTATTTAAAAAATGACACAAAAAAATAGAAACCTATTTCCACTTCAGCCTCATTCTACTAAACTACCGATCATTGCATAACAAGTTTTTTTAATCATTTGTTCAACAAAGAAATGACACACATCACACTATTGAGGTAAAAATAAAAAAACACATGCAAAAATGTTTAGTTATTCAATCATCTTGCTTCACCATGCTTTCATAATCTTATATATATATATATATATATGCATTCCACCTCCTTCTCGTATTTGTCAATCTGCGTTAAACATTCTTAGCAATGAAATTCACAAGGCTTCCTATTTTAGTCAAAAAAATAAAACTCGAATGGGAAGCCTTGTGAATTTCGCCTCCTTTAGGTATGGTTGTTGAAGCACATTCCACACACACCATTGGTCCTCTATTTAATCCTTCTTCATTAACCAAAATCCTCTCAAAATCGCATTCATTTTATTGTTCCTAACATTGTCCCAAAAAAACATCACAAGCCACCAAAATAAATAACTAATAAAAAAAACTTCATAGTTAGAGACGCACATCAATCCTAACCCATTGGTTCTTTATGTCCTTGCTCAACATTCACAAAAAGTAAAAATTTCAACAAGTTGCATCCCAAATTGCAAAAAATAGAAAACCCAAACCCTAAATTGTCCATTTTCTAGTACTAAACTTTTTTTTTTGTCACACCACATTAAATTGACCAAAAAATAAGGAATATAACATAATTTTTCACCATGGGACAATGTCAAATAGACAATAAGTCCATTTCTAACAAGTAAAATTTTGAAACAACTAAAACTGACTAATGGTAGGCATGTTGATGTCTGAACACTTAGGGTAGGGTTTGCTTGTCGTTTCTATAAGAGGGCCCCATTGTTTATGGTGCTCAAAGAGTAGATGAAGCCTTCTTCTTAGCGCATTTGTCGCACTAAAAATCGGCAAAGACAGACTAGAGGTGAAAAAATTATGACCCCCGAAATAAAGAGGATCATTTTTACAAAAAATTCTAGATCCAACAACTCATAGCCTATTTTTGAACCCTTCAAAAAATCCTTAAATATTATTCTGTTGCGTTTAGAGGTATAAGATGATTTGTAGAACTTAAGATGGTGATTTCAGAGTAATTTAAATTGCTCGATTTGAAAAATGAGAAAGTTATGCACTAATGAAGTAAAGGGGTGAAAATGAAGAAATTATAATTTAA
>Ga0116230_10004969_pt1 | contig 13016 bp, 15 predicted proteins | sample S1TSphfallax_3_FD_88678 | JGI IMG/M metagenome (GOLD analysis project Ga0116230, IMG submission 88678) | Host-associated microbial communities from peat moss isolated from Minnesota, USA - S1T2_Fd - Sphagnum fallax MG | ecosystem: Host-associated > Plants > Peat moss > Unclassified | place...
TCCACCTCGATCCCTGAGCCAGATTCAGTAGTCGCAGCACGTCGTCGCTGGTTCTTCTCGAGCGGGGCCTCTTCTTGCTCATTTCTACCTCGGCAGTCGCGTATCTCCTTGCCTCCAGTGCTGGTGCTGCTATTGCTGCTGTGAGAGGAGGGCAGCAGCAGCACCTCTACATGTTGGCGCATGAACTGAAACACGTCTTGCGGCCACGGCTGTGACTTCTTCTGCACACTCGCTGCTGGTGGCGGGGATGTTTGTCGCGGCGTATCGGGAGACGGAGGTGGAGCTGTAGTGGAGTTGCTGCACATTGGCGGCTTGGAGATGAGAGCAAATCTACTAGAGCTGGGAGGTGGTGGAAGCGTAAGCGCCATTGAAGAAGAAGGCGCGTGGGGAAGACTCATCCGGAGCTCAAGTGTAAAGCAAACGCGAGAAGCTACTCTCCCTGACCTACCCATCTTCTTTTTCTTCGTCTTCACGCACAAATTTCCTGTTACTGCAGCAGCTAAGAACAACTCCTCCTCCTCTTCTTCTTATTCTCCTCCTCCATTCCACAAGCCAACATGAATGAATTCCTTGAAGGAAAAGCACCGCACTTTTCCTGCTGTTTCAGCCAGCCAGAGCTTCACTCTCCTCTCATCACCACCGCCGCTTCCAATACTTATCAACCCCCCATCACCAGCACTGCTGCTGTTATATACTCTCTCTCTGTCTATTTCTGGGAGAACTCCCCAAAACCAGATTCGACGACAACAAACCAAGGCAAAACGAAGATCGAAGACGACACACCTACAAAGAAAGACGAACAAATTTACACAAATACACAAAAAAGCAGACAACCAAATCAAAAACTCCCGGAGGAGAGGAGGAGATCTGATTACCGGAGCCCAGTGAAGAAAGATCCTCCCCAAGTCGGACTCTCCAACTGCTATACTCACACTCATAAACACTCAACAACACGGACAAAAAAACACGCATACAAAAACGTCGATTATAGGTTTTTGCAGAATCGACGTAATCATCGAAACACAGTAATCGTTGATGATGAGAATCTAATCCAAACCCGACACCATCAACACCGACAGCCAAAAAGAAAGAAAGAAAAAAGTTGGTGCCAAAAGCCAAATCCAAGACAAAAAGGGTGAGAAAGCACATAATGCAAAGCCAATAAGCATCAGCAGAAGCAGCAGCAGCAGACCCAGACGCACAGAGAGAGAGAGAGAGAGAGAGAGAGACGGTTCTTGACTTTTATCAAGAACCTCCGGTTCTATTTCCGATTTTATTATTTTTTTTTTTGACTTGTCTCATTTCCTGTTCCAATTCCTCAAAATAAATAAACAAGGGGTGTGTCACACTGTGGCCTTTTGCCATTTTAACATTAAAAAGTATCTTTCGGCAAAAGAAGAATTATGAAAATTCAAATATTTCAGCAATTCCTTCAAATAAACAAGGGGTGTGTCACACTGTGTGGCCTTGCCGTTTTACATTAAAAAGTATCTTCTGAAAATTCAAATATTTCACCATGCAAAAATGACAATCTTTGAAAAAAAAAATCCTCTGAAAAGAAACCAAAATCCTTCAAGATATCATAACTCTAGAATTAATCTCAAGTTTCAACACAAAGCCAAAATATCAACTTTCAAAAATCCTTGTATCAGAATAGACCTATTATTATTACCTAAGGGGCCAAAATCCCTTAAGCTACTATACTCTATAATGAATCTAAACACAATATCCTTGCCTTGGTAGGCAAAGCCAATAAAACCGGGAATCTTGGCTTGGTTTGGGTCTAATTCTTTAAAAAAATAAATCTGATTTCTGATTTGAAAATCAGTTCCAAATTGAATCTGGTTCTTTCGAATCGAGAGTGGAATCAATGGTTAACTATTGGTTCACCGTTGATCAATTGCTGGTTTCAAACCCTTTTTCTTTTTAAAAAAAAAAATCATGGTTCTGGTTTGGGTTCTAGTTTCACATCTAAAATGGAATTGAGAGTTCCAGGTCTGGTTCAAAAACATAAAGTTTTTGATTTTGGATTTGAAAAATTTAGCCCTGTTTCAAATCTGGTTTTACTAATTGGAATTGAAATTAGAATTCATACTTGTTAACCACCGAAGCAAATACCCACCCAACATTAGTAAAAACCTTTTGTGACCAATGAGATTGATAAAATTGATGGCTCAACAATTATTAACTTGGGTATGTGTCTTCTTCATTCTGTTTGGTTTTGTTGTTGTGGTGTTGTGCCCATGTATGCTTTGTTGATAGGAATGCATGATTTGAACGACTCCTGCAGATGGGTTAAGGCATCGTAATACCTTTACTATTCCAGCAATAATTAAATTATTCTCAATAAACGCTGATTTTTTTGAAAATTAACCATCTACAATGTTGAAAGTTCTAGAGATTTTTTAAAATTTATTGTACATGGTCATTTCATTTATTCCACATCTCAATGGCCACGTCTTTGAAAGTGCCTGAGTTTTTGAAAACTCTTATTGTTATTGCAGGAGTGATAATACAAGAAAGAAATAAATATTCGGCAAGAAAATGAAGGAATGGTTAAGGTACTTGGGCATGTCTTTTTGTTTTCTTGTTTTGGATGTTTGTTTTTTTGGCTTTGCATGGTTTGTGACATATTAGATGCATATTCTAACCATCTAATATGCCATGCATGATTGTGTTTCATGGTAGCTGAGGAAAAAATGTTGTTATACTACAATGATTGAATGATGAACAAATGACTTGGAAAAAAATTTATATATGTGGATTGTTCTTTCCAATTGAAACTCCTTTTCTTTTCCCTTTTGGCTTTCAATGATGACAAAAGGGCGAAGGAAGTTTTTGCTGTACCAAACCCCATACCCATTATTATTTTGGTTTTTTTTTTCCACTGATTTTGAAGTGGCTGGGTGGTTGAGGAATAAATTGATAATGAGACAGGTTTTTGAAACATCCATGCCCTTCCAATGGTTTATATAAAGGTCAATAAATTGATAATGAGACGGGTTTTTAAAACATCCATGCAATACATTGATAATGAGACGATTTTAAAAAACATCGATGTGATAAATTGATAATGAGATGAGTTTTTGAAACATCATCCATGCCCTTCCAATGGTTTATGTATAGATCAATAAAGCAACAACAAATATCATATTTTGCTGAAAGCCTTGGACCAATAACTACATCCTTTCAGTGACCAGTATCATGCTTGTCACCAAAACATGGCATTCTTCTTCTTCTTCTTAGCGTTATACATCATACCTGTAGCCGAGGTTTGGCCTATAACAACACCATCTCCACAAACGCGTTCAGTATGTGCCCACCCTGCACTGGATCACTGCTGGGACCTTGAAAAAAAAGTACAGCTTTCAGAGGCCTGGAGGAGCCCAGGTTTAGGGTTTAGGGTTTAGAGTACCAGTTTCAGTTTTATGGGTGTGGTTGGGAAAAAGTTAGTGTAAACATGCCCCCACCGAACATCACCCGGTGACCGAGCACCCCTATTGTGCAGATCAGCGCTAATGAATGAACGCACTCATTTTCAAAAGCGTTTTAAAATGACCCTATGAGCGGACCCCGGTCTTGAAAAGATGTGTTCAACCTTTCTACATTTTACACCCGGACACTTGATTTTAGTGCGGGGTTTTGGGTGTGGGAAAGTACACTTTCAAAACAATTGTGTGCAGTTTTGAGTGTGGGTAAATACATTTAAAAATAAAATGTCACACTGTTATGTGTAGTAGTGTGTGGTGATAGGAAGAGGACCAACACATTGGAATGTGTTGATAATGTTCATTTTAGGGGTGGTTCACCTCATTTTCACAAAACCAAACTCAAAGAAGGAAAAAAATTGTTTGGTTACGGGGTGGGACCAGCACTTTCTCATGTACAAAATAAAATAATACTAAGGTTATAATGTTCGGTTTTGGGATGGGATTAAGAGCGTTTCACAAAACAAAGAAAATCAAAGAGCAATAAAACTTAATGCTTGGTTATGGGGTTTAGTCTCATATTAAAGGGCAATAAACTACTCGTCAATTAACCCTAAACCTTAACAAATATACAATGCACAAGGATTAACAAAGGATATAAGGTCTTTGAGAGTCTAAAAAGGCACATTCATTAGTTTCTTAAAGGAGAGTCCTTGAAGATTCCAACTATGCAAAAACAATTTGCATTTTCTTTAAAAATAATTTAGCACAAATCAAAATATGAACTTAACCAAGGCTTACATCATTTTCTACCAAAAAATTTCCCTCTAATTATGTCTTTTTTACGAGCCCAAGTAAAAGAACAATTCCAACTTTGTGTTGAATCCTTAGGTCTTAAAGCTACAATTTTAGGAAATGAAACTCTACCGATGAAACTAGATAATGAGAGTTCAAGTTTGAAGGTTTACTTGTAGAAGTCAAGTTTGAAAGAAAAAGATTAGCAAAAACCAAGGTTCAAAAATAGATATGCAAACATTAGATTTCAATGTCAAAATAAAGCTTGTAAAAGATGCATCAACATTAAAATTCCAAATAGAAATTGTAGATCAGATTTATAATCATAAGTTCAAAAAATATTTGGATTATCATTGGATCCATAAATCCATAGTTTGAAATGTTACATCAAGGACCTTCAAGAGATCTAGGGATCAATTAGGTCATATCAATCACTTTTACTGACGCACTCCCAAGTTCCTTATTAGACCCACTTGAAGGTCTAGGTATGTGAAATTGCGGAAAAGTGAAACTTGAGGGCCGCTCCTGACTTCCAACACTAAAGGGGGTAAGAGGGGCATGTTAGAAGTCCCGGGATTAAATTAGGAAAAGGGACAATTATGTTGTTACACGGTCTTGCATCCAAAACCAACACAAGTTGGTTATAACTCATTTTGCACTCATTTGGTGTTGGGACAAGTCACGAGCAACCTTGGACTCATTTGACTCACCACGGCCCGGACTCAGGGGAAGCCACCACCTTCCCCCATATAGTATTCTCTGTGTTACTCCGCGCGACGCTCCGCACGCTTCATGGTGCGGTGGGCTCTCCGCTCCCTGAGCGCGTATCAAAGAGACCATCGATTTTCTACACACAATGCCCCCTTTTCTGATCGATTTCTGAGCGCTTGCAAATGGTAAAGATGAATCTTCATTCAAAGTTTGAGGATCTTCAGATCCAAAGACTCAATGAATTTCTTCTTGTGGCTGATAGGATCCGGAAAGTCGGGCGCAACGTGCGGCAAAGGCTCGAAAAATTCAAAAAATCGAAACCTAGCGGTGGCGGTGCCCGATACTCTGCCCCGACTAACAACGAGAATCCCCTCTTCACCAACGGCTCCTCTGCTCCGTCGACGCAAGGATTTCACGAAGCCTCCTCGGCACCAAGCATTCCTCTTTCGAGAAGTGCGCCTAACAAAGAAGGAGCACGTGCAATCTAGGCGTTGGAAAGCTCGGCCGCTCTCAGGACTCCGACGGAATGCCAACTCTCAAGCAAGAACGTGCAAATAGTCTCGACAAAGAGCGATGGCGGAAAGCGCGAAGGTCCCCCCCAACGGTCACCTTCGACACTTATTCACCAAGGCATCCCGATAAGAGCTTCCACGAGAGCGATCGAGGCGCCGGGCGAATCCTCTCTCACTCAAGTACTCACAAAGCAAAACCCCCTTCTTCTTCACAATTCTGAATCTTTCTCTGAGATTATCGGACAAAGACCGGACTCGGGATGCTTGAACGCCGCCGCCGCGAGGCAAGTGACGAGAGAAGACGCCTCGACCGCCAGAGCAAAAGATTCAAGCGGAAATAATGAGGTAAGAAAGAAACCGATCATCACCCCCACAACGACTCCCCCCAACCCGTCTTTGATAGCGCACTCAGGAAGCGAACCAGGATCAACCTCCCCCACGGGGGGCAGACACCCAAGGCCCATTGCTGGTGGATTTCAGTTTGGAGCTGGAAGCGAAGTTCCCAGAGGACATGGTGCTCAAGATGCAAGGCAACGCTGCTAAAAAAACTAACCGAAGGGTGATAGGTCGAACATTGGGAGGGAGAGTGACGTTCAAAACTCTCCAGGAATGCTTGAAGCTTCACCTTTTGGTGTCTTTCATCTCAGCAACATTATTCACAAGAGGATACTTCCTCATCCTCTTCGAGAATGAAGAAGGAGTGATGGCAACAAAGAAACTTACCTCAGTGGAGTGGAGCGGCCTCAGCCTATCCTTCTCCAGGTACACACCAAATTTCGACGCTAGCGCGTAAGGAGCGGAGGCGCTCCTCATGCACACTATCAAGGTACAATTTCCGGACCTCCATGAGCAGTTCAGAAATGAAAAAAATTTGACCATAATCGTAAGCAAACTTGGCGAAGTACTCGACATAGAGGCCGCCGACTCATACGTGAAGAGACCCATGGGCCCCATGGTCACCATCGAGACCAAAGTTATTAACAAGCTAGCGGGCTACATTAGGATTCCCTCCATGGCGGAGGGAGCCTCGGCCAGAGACACAATCCGCCAACGGATTCTTTACTCAGGGCTTCCGAATCAATGTCGGAAATGCCACAAATTCGGGCACCACGCTCGAATCTACACCACTAACAAGACGAAACCTCAGGATGGGCTCACACAACGCATCCTTCTTCAAGGCGTGGGCTTAGGAAAGCAAGCAAGCTTGCGCTCGTCTTCTCAAGGCGCACCCCGAGAATTCAAGCATGGCCCTCCCATGAAAGCTTATACTGACTACCACAGCACGGAGAGAGGCAATACGCGAAAGGAAACAAGATCCTCATCGAACCTCCCTCTCGCCAGCGAACAACCAATTGACCAGGTCAAAAAGCAAATCGAAAGCTCAACGATGAGCCCAAACCACTAGAGCCCGCTGCCCCCATTGCAAAAGGACCAACCCATGGCCGAATTCGCAGAGTCACCAACCCACGACAAGACCCACAACCAGACTGATGCTGAGAGGCGTCAAGAAAGCGTCTCCACACCAAAAACCAAACTATGTTTTGGGCTATCAGGGATGGCTAGCCCACAGGTACGAGCCTTGGAAGCATCTACAAACCCCTTCGCTAGCCCCGATGAAAGGATCAGAAGTGTAGGCCCAACCACCAAATCCCAGGAAGAAATGACCAACGGATGGTCCTTCTAAGGGTGAAAGAGGCATACTCCCAAACTCGCCTCCCCTAAGCTGGTAATTCAATTGCCGACTCCACACACCCCGAACCAAGAGGCAACCCCGGGAGGGAAGAGAGGCCAACAGCACTCAGAGGTACCCCCCTCCTTCTTTACCTCTCTCGGTATCTCAATCCCACATGATCGCGAACCTCTCAGAGCTAGGGTATGGCCAGTTCTGGTCAGGGAGAAGAATTCCCGGAAGGAGATTCTGGTGCATTCAAAGAGTCAAGCTCGGCCCAGCCTCCCACTAAACATAAGAATAATGGGCTCCGTGGAAACCGAATGGACACAAGACTCAGCCCGAGATTATCTGATTCAGCAACTAGAAGTGGAATTGGAAGAGAAAGTCCTCAGGTATAAGCTAACACTAAAGGTCTTGCCCCAACTGGAATGGAGTTGGCAAGAGGCAACAAACAAGGGGGGAATGGAATGCACAATACTAGCCCACATCGACACTGGTACAAGCGCCCTCAGCATCCAAAACAAACGACACTTGCATTGAAAAGAACTAGAGCTCATACCTGATATGAATAATGACGTGGAGTTTGCCGCCCCAGCACACAGCTTGCTGATGAAGACCGAATTGGGGAACTCGACCCGCCAAGAGTCCAAGAACCGAACGGTGAGTATCCAAGCTTCGCCTTAGGCGGTGCAAAAAAAATACTTCACCAAGCTCGACATCTTGGCGCTGGTGAACATGCGGACGAACGACGCTGCTTCCACCCGTGTTGAGAGAGAATTTCACGAAGGCATCCAAGAACCCCCGCAATGCGATATCGCATAGACCTCGGGATCGATCGGCCACCTAGCCGCCGAAAATCGCTTCAGTTATAATTGAAAAACCACTGGTCCTAGCCTCTCTCAACGTCAGGGGCTTGAGAGGCGACACACATAAGCCAAAGAAGATCAAGGCTTGGATGGCTTCACTCTCTCCCCCCCCCCAAGTCCTTCTCATCCAGGAACACCACCTGGGAGAGGAAGGAATTCAACACATTGCCAAAGGAATTGAATATTGGCAAGGGTCCTCCTTCTGGAATGAAGGAATCCCAATGGGTACCTCACAAAGAACGAGTGCCAGCACAGCAATTCTAGTTGATAAGGCGACTGCCCCCCTCATCAAGGATCACGACATAGTGATGGAAGGGAGAGCGCAATTTCTCACACTCCAATCCCCAGATAATGGATCCTTCACCATAATTAACATATACGCCCAACGCTCCTCCAACGACAGAGCTCTCCTCTGGCGGAAGCTCTCGCAAGCCGATTTCACCGCCGACCACTTCATCATCGGAGGTGACTTTAATCACCTAGAGGATACAGATCGAGGAGGAACCTCTGGGGAGAGACAGATGCACAGGAGGGAAGCAGCCTCTTGGCACCACATGATGCTTCAATACGGGCTGGTTGACGCCTGGCGTCTAGACAACTTCAGGAAGATGTTAAGCAAAGAATACACCTTCGACAACGGGAGAGCAGGCCCGCGCTTCGCCGTCTCAAGAATCGACAAGTTTATGATCTCACAAGACATTGAGGTAAGAGGAGGCAGAATAGAAACCACGGCTTCCGTAAAGAAACTGTCAGATCATTCGCCTCTAGTGATCACGGTATGGGGCAACCACCTGCCCCTAGGCAACCCCCCTCGCTTCTTCGACGCCTCCCTGCTAAGTGAAGAGACATGCAAGAAGGAGATGTTGTTAGTTTGGGACGGAGATCATTCGCGCCGGACAAATGACCAAGATTGGTTGGCATGGCTTGAGGCGGCAATCGGGCACGTCATGCATTGCAACACGCGTTTAGCAAGAGACAAAAAGCATGCGCAGCGCACACGCATCAGGACATATGCCAAAAAAGTACAGCTGGCGAAAATCCAACTTCAAAGTGACCGGACCAACGTGGAAGTAAGAGACATCCTCTCAAACGCCCAAAGCAAGCTCGCGGAAGTCTTCCAAGACTCCGTGGCGCGCAATCAGCATCTATCCTTAGCCAAGTGGCTCAGGTACGGAAACACTTGTTCCAAACCTTTTTTTGACTTCCACCGGATTGGGAAAAAGAAGGCCTTGTTAAAAGAACTTGAAACAGAGTCCAGGATTGTCACGGGTCAAAGCGACCTCACTGACTACATCACTGACTATTATAAGTGCCTTTACACCTCGAAAGCTAGCACCTCCGGAACAAAGGAAGCCTAAAACTTTGCTGGCTTAGCGTCCTGGCCAAGGTAGGGGAAGACACCAACTCGCTTCTGACTCAAAAGCTCACCCTAGCCGAGGTCCATGGCGCCATCCGCGCCCTCCTGAAAGGAAAGGCGCCTGGTCACGATGGCGTCCCCATGGAGTTCTTCCACGAGTGTGCGTAGGAGGTGGTGCCGGACCTCCTCAATGCCTTCACGGCAATGTTCAAAGCGGGGGAGACCTCGCCCTTCATTAACAAAGGTCAAATTATGCTCATTCCCAAGTCCGAGGATCAAGCAAGGCTAGGCAACTAGAGGCCGATCACCCTCCTCGGTAGCCTCTATAAAATCCTAGTGAAACTGCTTGCCGGTAAAGTGCAAACCGTCCTCCCACACATAGTTCGTCCCAATCAGACTGGCTTCGTGGAAGGTAGGGCGCTATACAAATTGGCCTCGTCTACCATCAAGGTGAACGGCACCACCGGATCTGACTTCCCACTAGAAAGATCCGTGAGACAGGGGTGCCCCTTGGCACCCTACCTTTTCATACTTGCAACCGACGTCCTGGGATACCTAATGGCAGACCCCAAGTACGAGGTGGAGGGCTTGTCTCTACCAAAAGGGGGTCTCATTAGAGACCAAACGTTTGCGGACGATACGGCCCTGTACTTCAGAGGAACCACCAACAATATGGATAAAGCGCAACGGGTCTTAAAGATCTTCTGCTGAGCCTCGGGCGCCAAAATCAATTGGCACAAATCGGCCGCCATCTGGGCCAACAGGACAGAGAGAACCTGGGTGTGGGGAGAGGAGGTCGGCCTAAGGTGGCTGCCGGAAGGGATGGGCACCCGTTACCTGGGCATACAGGTAGGCTTCCACCTTCCCTTCGAAGCCAATTTCGACAAGATGATGCTTGCCTTCAAAAGCAAACTCATCACCTGGAGCCACAACAAGCTCTCGTTGGCGGGAAGGATCCTGGTTGCCAACTAGGTCCTACTCGCCTCAACTTGGTACCTAGCGGCATGTTGGAACCCCAACCCGAGAATGTGCGCCCAAGTGAAAGGAGTCATCAGAAATTTCATCTGGAGTGGTAAAGACGCGCCAGCGCACGCCAAGGTCAAATGGGACACACTAGTGCTCCCGACCTTTCAAGGTGGGCTAGGAATCATAGATCCAAAGTCCCAATCGGAGGCCTTGCTGGCTAAGATACTAGTCAGAAGCCTTGCCCCGGGGGGGGAGCCGTGGAAGGAGCTGATCAGGCACAAAGCTGACCAGGTCAGATTCCCCGTCCACGGGAAATGACACACTCCCAAGTCCCGGGTTGAACCCACTTGAGGGTTCAACTATGTAGAGTTGCAGAAAGTTGGGATTCGGAAGGCGCTCCTGACTTCCAGCACTATAGAGGGGTAGAGGGGCATGCTAGAAGTCCCGGGATTAGACTAGGAAGAGGGACTAGAAGATCAAGCTTAATTCTGCATCCAAAACAAACCACAAAGTGGTTAGATCACATTCGGGAACACCCTTGGGTGTTGGGACAAGCCACGGGCACTTGGACACACAAGATTCACCACGGCCCGGACTCGGGGGAAGCCACCACCTTCCCCCATATAGTATTCTCTGCATTACTCTGCGGAGACTACATCCAAATGGCTCTTTTTCCTGGGACTCCCAAGTTGGAGTCCCGAAATTGTCCCGAAATTGTCCCGGTTGGAGTGCCGGGACTTTGGGAGCTCATAACTCCCGATTGCAGAGTCTAATCGCAACGAGGTCTGAACCAAAGTTATTTCCCTCGTCGAGATCTTTTCAACGCCGTGTCGCACTCTTAATTCGGAGGTCGGGAAGAGGTCCATTCCCGACTTTTAGTGGTCGGAAGTCAAACTGCCAGTTTGACCCCCGGCCTTTCTTTTGCCCATAACTTGGGCTACAGATGTCCAAATGACCAACATGAGGCCATTTTCGATATCTACGCTTCAAGACCTTTCCAATGACATCAAGAACACCTCAATGCGAGTTGTTTTGGGCCTTATTGTCGAACTCGAAACATTCGGGAGTCCCGGAGGACTCCAAGTCCCCAACTTTGGGAGTGTTGGGCTTCGCCCCCACACTTGGCCAAAGTGGGGTTGCGACAGGAAAGGCCCCAGCACCCCGAACATCAACTAGCTCTTCGCCGCTCCCAAGCTCAAGTAAATCCGCCACTCAATGTGGAAAAGCATGGTAGGAGCCTGGCTGAATGTTAGGCCGGGACTCGTTGTCATCGAACAAGAGGACGACCCGCACGGTCTTCTGGCGTATCACACAGGTGACTTCACCTACCCTAGACAGCCTTTGGACATTCTCCGAAGTCTCTTACTCTACTATCTCTGGTCTGAGAGGTGCCGAAGGCACTTCAACGACCTCTACTCTCTTAATCAAGTCCTCTCTCAGGCCTGGGTTGCCACGGTCGAAGTCGGTATGGCCACTTGGAAGGCCATTAGATCTCACCACACCACCAAGGACCCCGTCGTCCAGTCTAGCATTGAGCTTGCGTTTAGAAAGGAATGGTTACACTTGAACATTCTCGAGAAGGACGATGCCACCATTAGGATGCATCTCCTCCCCCCTTTGTACTATTTGCACAATTCTAATGATTGATGGGGCTGCTGCCTCCCTCCCCGCAAGGGGTTCACTCTGCGTTACTCCGCGGGAGCCACATCCAAATGACACTTTTTCCCGGGACTCCCAAGGAGGAGTCCCAAAACTGTCCCAGGTTGAACTCCCGAGACTTTGGACACTCATATCTCCTAGCTCCGACCTCCAATCGGAATGAGGTCTAAACCAAAGTTGTAGCTCTTCTTGAGATCTTTCCAATGCCATATCGCACTCCTTCTGCAAACGTCGGGAAGAGGTCGATTCCCGACTTTTAGTGGTCGGGAGTCAAATTGCCAGTTTGACTCCCGGCCCTTATTTTGCCCATAACTTGGGCTGCAAATGTCCAAATGGCTCATGCGAGGCCATTTTGGACATCTACACTTCAAGACCTTTCCAACGGTATACATAACACCTTAAACCAAGGTGTTTTTCCTTCTGATGTCGAGCTCTAAAATTGCGGGAGTCCCAGAGGACTCCAAGTTCCCACTTTTTGGGAGTGTGAGTTTCATCCTCACAGTTTGTCCAAAGTGGGGTTGCGACATTTACATTTTTTTCCAATTGCATGCACATCAACACAAGACATTGATTTAGTATGGGATGATTTTTTAGAGTTCTATAATTTAATCTATTATAATGTAACATTCTTATAACATGCCATAGCAAGATTTTCAAATTTATTACACTTCTTAGATTCTTGGGTTGTTTACGAGAACAAAAAAGGGATACCCTTGGTTGGGCCAAAGCACACTCCACCAAGTTATTGGAAGCTAGGACCAAGAAGTTCAAAAACAATCATGAACTTGACAATCCCTTGTAGGAAACGAAGTAGCATGCTAGGTTTGCAAACAACAAATGTAAAGATAATCTACCCCTTGTAGCAAACAAAGAAAATTGTCCACCTGCTCTTGAGCCACAAAACAAGAGATTAACACAATTGAATCAAGTGCCTTCAACAACCAAAATAGGCACATGGATAAATGAAACCTTGTAATTAGTAATGGATGTTGTTGAAAATGGGACATATTCCCTATGGAGGACCTATAGGGCATGGAACATTCTAATGAA
>Ga0116230_10004971_pt1 | contig 13013 bp, 13 predicted proteins | sample S1TSphfallax_3_FD_88678 | JGI IMG/M metagenome (GOLD analysis project Ga0116230, IMG submission 88678) | Host-associated microbial communities from peat moss isolated from Minnesota, USA - S1T2_Fd - Sphagnum fallax MG | ecosystem: Host-associated > Plants > Peat moss > Unclassified | place...
AGCGTGCCGCAACGGCTCATGATCGAGAACCTAACATCTCGTGAAAATTTGATGCGGAGCCCATCTAGTTGTATAGTGGGGAGAAAAAGAAGGATGTCCGACCCCGGGACGCTGGTTGTGAACCTGGATCGCGTAAGCACCTCCATGTACAGCGAGACTCCCACAGTACAGACTCCCCGCTGGGATAGCTGGCAAGAATTCGCAATTGTGGTACTTGCGCAAGAGAATAAACCCAACTTTGTTTTCATTCAAACCATTCCAGAAACATGTTTCAGCATGTTCTACTACACATTGAAGTCCTTGGCTGCTTCTACTACGTTTTCACGTGCTGCTTAGTTACTCAACTATATTGTTTGAAGAGGTACATACATGTCTGTGCACTCAGAAGGGAAAAGGCACTTTCTTTGTAAAATGCAGAATTCGCCGACGACCCCGGCAGGTGTAGAAACTGAGCAGACATCTCAGAAACTGAAAGAAGTAATTCGTTATCTCCCCAAACTGCTGCTCCGGAAAGCACTCTCGGATCCAGGTTTGACCCTCTGGCCGTGTTGCTTAGAAAGTAACTTTCTTCTGCAGCCCAGATGAAACCCATTCTGCCACAGACATTGCAAGTAATGTAAAAAAATACCAGAGGGTTTCTTGGCTTGAACGTTGAAGAGGTTCATGTCTGCATTCCTCCATCCCATATTGTGCCAGGGCTTAGAAAAATTCACGGTTCTCTGTTTAGACATCGTGATCAGGAGCTAATGCAGAGAGTTTTGGTAGATTGTCCTTGCCGCTATCCATAGATATAGGTGAAGATCTCACACTTTGCGACAATCACAATCCTTAGATCACACTCCATTCTGTTGTACTTTGGTTGAGGTATCACTGGAATAGTTGTTGGTTGCCACATTACATTTTATCTGCGGATGTTATCCTTCGTGCAACCTCACTGTTGTCTTTATACAGTTTTAAGCTCCTCCCACAATACAGAATCCATAGTAGCTTTGTCTACAATTTGACAATTTCTGAACAACCAATCTTCATCTCTGATCATTGCAGATACTGTTGCCACACAACCAGCGATAGATGTGTTTCAAGCAGCTGTACTTATCGCTGATATAACTGGATTCACACCACTTACTGAGCGTGCCTTGACATCAAAACGGGGATCAGAGCTTGTGGAAGAACTCACTGTTAGTATGAACAATTACTTCGATGAGGTTTGCCTTCAATTCTTCATAAAAAGCTTATGCCCTTCTAACTGCAATAATGCTTTTGAAGTGAACTCCTGTTGTGTGTACATATGAATTCATGACCAAAATACCGCCCCCCCATTATCCCATCTAGTGTCCACTACATACTGAGATCACATCAACAGTTTCAGGGTTATGTTTTTAGTAGTCCTTTTGAGTTGTACATGGAAGACTCTACCTCTCTGTGCCTACAAAATGGTTTTGATTTGTTGACTTTTTCCCAACCTACCACACACTATCGGATCCTTTTTGGATACAAAAGGTGCAACTGCACATGGTGGCGTTTCTCCTGTTCCCTGCCACCTTTTTTCTTTGTAGCTCTGGGTTGCAGTTGATTCCTTCAATTGGGGCCTCAGAAGAATTGAAATACACTTTATTTGTACTCTCAAAGCTTTGGTTGTGCTCTTCCTTGTAGGGAGAAGAAATTATCTCATCTCTATCAGCTTGTTGCATTTGCTTGCTAACTCAGCTCCTAAACAGTGTCATCTGGTTGTAGGCCATTGAACTGGTTTTGAACTATGGTGGTGACATCACAAAGGTCAAGACCTCATCCTCTCTCATACCAGTTGTTGCTAAAAGCTATAAGAAACATCAGAGATCTTTGTAAATTGTATGCCTTGCAAATCTAGGTGATTAGTATTTTTTGTTGTTCCAACACACGATCATCAATTCTCCTGTAAAATGTTCCAAACTTCAAAGGGCTTTCAATTTTGGACAGTTTGCTGGTGACTCCATGATTGTGTGCTTCCCTGTTGACGTAGCAAGCAATGAGGTGATGTTCACTCACCAATGACCTTTAACATCTGTATGGACTGACTACATTTAATCTGAATGAAGGTTTGACCTAGATGTTTGCTTGTAAACTATCATGTTGCTATTACATTCTCATTTCACAGGGAGCTATATATCAGGGTTAGCATAGTAATCCAGCATTAGAATGAACAACATTCTCTTTTTTTTGGATATACAACAGTCCTTGTGGGCAATTTTGTTGCTCAACATTTAAGTATGCCTGTCACTATTCTTGTTTGTGTTCTCCATGCATTCTAGAAAGCAAAGAGATGTCCCTCTTCACTAATCGTAATCAGCTGCTTGATGGCTTATTGCTATCATCCCTATTGACAAATCTGATGCTCAGATTTATGCATATGGTGCTTTTTTGGACTATGTTTTGTTTTTCAGAGTCAATCAAAGTGTGCTCTCCGTGCTGCTGCATGTGGTTTTGATCTGGTCTCCAATCTTGGTGCTTACACTCCCCAGGCATGCTTTCTATAGTTGAATTTCTGACTATTACTTAATGAATTGTCATAGCAACTGGGTCAAGGCAATCATGTAAGTTCAATTAGCAGCCATGTCTATTTCCTTCATGTTGAACTTTACCATTGAGGACTTATGTAGCTACTTTGCAATCAAATCAAAACCAATGCCACCTACTACACAGCATATCTCCACTCCAGAAATGAATGTCTCTAGAAATATCTATATCTGAAGACTTTGATTCTTACAGTATTTTCCCTTGCAAAGAATGGTTAAGACTCCAGGCCTCTCCCTTACCTTGATGCAATGTCAATGACAATTGGCATTACTGGAACATGGGTTCTGCTTACCACTACCAAACTGTTGCAGCTAGGAGGCTATGGTCACACTTCAAACAAATGCAACAATCAGGAAGAAGAGGATTGCTTGCCAAGGGCTTCAACCAGTTCCACAAGAATGAAGGGCACCTTTGATTCTGTGCATGTCTTGGTAGCAGACGGGTTGGTGCTTAATCGTGTGGTGTTAAGCAGAATGCTGGGTAAACTCAACTGCAAGGTAAGTCTGATGTTTTAGTCCTATATTGCTTATCCCAAAAACATCACAATAGCCAAGCTTTGGGATAATATCCTTGAAATCACTCACCACTGCAAAAATAGATGAATGTTCAGATAGACAGTTTTCAATTTTTAGAGGCAGGAGACAAAGATTCGAAAGTGGACTAATTCTGCATCCAACTGGAAACATCTGTGCACCTTGTTATGTTGTACATTGCTACTCTCATGTATAAGAAAGAGGTGACATATTGCAAATGGCAGCAAGTTACAAGCATCCCATGAGTGTTGTAGAGGGGTTGGCCACATGATCCCCTTACAAAGTGGTCCTGGGGTGTAGTCTTTCCAGAGAAAGCATGATATTGATTACTACTGTAGCCAAACCCAGGCTGCCTATGTTTATAGGGGTATATCTTGGTCATCTGCTTTTCCAGTGGGAAAATACAGGCTAGATTTGTTGTACTGGGGTACAAAAAGGAGACTTCAAAGAATGAGAGCTAGTCCATTACTTACATATAGTAAGAAACCTGGTCTTTTATGGTGAAGAGGCACCATAAACATGCCCTCATCAATCTCATTCTTGCATTATGTAAGAGTTCTTGTTTGCTAGAGACACCTCAAAGAGTGCTAGGCCAAAGAGCCACACAACTTTAAACAGAGAGAACCACTAAATCAGGGTCAATCTCACCTGTTTGTTACAGGACCTGTGTAAGTTACATCTGTGAAGATGGAAGCTGAATCTGATGTGAAGAATTAGAATGCCACAGGTAGTGCTTGCTGCAAATGGAAGGGATGCTGTGGCAGCACATGGCAAGCAGACATTCCAGCTGATATTTATGGATGTAAACATCCCCATCATGGATGGCTTTGAGGCAACCCGTCAGATTCGACAAAATCCTGTGTGGCCTGGTGAGCAAAAGATGTACCATCCCTGGAAACTTCTGAATCTAGGTCCTATAATGAAAGACAGAATTTTTTCATAACCTTTTGGCAGCAGATGCTGCAGTTACCCTCAATGATATTATACAAAGACAGTTCTTATAAGTCTTAACAAAACTGATGGACAAGTGAGCTCTCAATACATCCTCTAACTTAGTTTTCTAATCTGAGTCATCATAGATGATCTGGTGTATCTACGCAAAAAATGATGTGGAATTTGTGACAAATTCACTGCACAGATATGTCCTCATGTGCAGACCGCCTCCAAAAGGTCCAAGTGTGCAACTGGGGAGAAATTTATATTTGATCAGAAGATCCATGTCCCAATCTTTATCACCAATCCAGTATTTAGTTTGAAGTCGCACCTTCTTACACATAGCAAGCAAGAAGCAGCATGTTGTTAGTTCCAGAAAGTAGTACTGTCTCAGTCTATAGTCCAGATGAATCCATCTTCTGTGTGAGGCATGTGAACACTCTACTTATGCTCTTGATAAACAAGTTCAACAGAGGTGCTGCACTTTGAATGTTGTTATTAAGTTCCACTGGTGCTGATTGAGACCTTTTTGAGGATGCTACAACTGATTTAGGAATTTCCAGCTGGTTATGCAAGATTCTGGTGAATAGTATGTGATTACATATGATGAGTGGTGTGAACAAGAGAAATGACAAGAAGAAATTCCAAGGAGGGCTGTTGTTTAGAACCTGTAGACCATACAGATCACCCATGTCCAGACCACTAATTCATTGAGTGTCAAAGAGGTTGAAACTCGAAAACGTGAGGAAGAATCCAAAACCATCAGTAGCGCATCTTTTGTAGTACTAAAGGCCAGGACAAGTTTTTCCAAATTGTATTTCACTTTTTAAATGCTGAAAGAAGCCTCCTGTCTATGGTATGTGGATAAATGTCATCCCTTTGCAGCTGTAATGAAATCAATAACCTGGTGCCTTTGTCTGGGTGTTTCTCTTGAGGCCAAGTTCAGACAGGCAAACCAATCATCATTGGGGTACGTACTGTTACTCACTGACTTTAGAGGGCTTGTAAAATTCAACTCAGCTTTATTGTACAGAACATAACCAGAAATTGAAGGGTTTGATGCCATTGTCAATTGAGTGTTGCTTGCAAGTCTGGGTAATCTCCTTTTATTTCTCACTGGATTCACTCTCTAAGGCCCATAAAGACCTCACAATTAATTGCAGTTATTCCTATCTGATTCTTTCTGCAAATCGACATCTGAGCTCAATTATCCATGAGTTTTTTCCACTACAAGGGTGTGTCTGACTCAGTTCTAGAAATGCATGTAATGCCTGGCAGGTCTGTGGAAGCTACAATGATGAGCTCAAGAAGTCTTCTATGGCATCAGGAATGGATGATTTGCTGATAAAGCCCCTCACTATGACACAACTGGTCAACATTCTGCAAACATATACCGAGCATAGTCAACAGGTTTCATCTGTTCCCCATGATAGTAATGGTGCAGTCAAGAACACTCCAAGCACGCACCAATCTTCCTGCCAGAGAACATTGATGCACAAGGTGGTCCTCCACCACACCTCTGAGTTGGGTTCCTGCAAACTAGCTATACCAACAGAGACTCCCCTTACTCTTACACTGAAAGTGATGATTGGCATGGGAGAGGTACATCCATTCATTTGACATTTTATTCTGGATGCTGGATTTGATGTTGAGTCAGCATAGATCAATCCCAGTGATGGAATTGCACATCCTCGATGCAGTGAAGACAACGATGAAAGCGGGTCATTCTGTAACCTGACAGGTGTGCACTTTGAGTGTTGGCGGTGGAGTGCAAGTTCCAACTGGACAGCCACGTTGGGAGTTTTTCATGGCTGATATCCCTTCACCTCCTGGAACCACCACCCACAACCCTATGGACCAACTACGTTGTTGTGAGGAGCTGGCAAAGTCTGGTAAGTAGAACAAACCTTATGAGTTGAACTTTGTTTGGATAATTATTTCACCAAGAAAGTTTCAGTTTGTCTCCCTTTGGACATTGTGCATCTTCTTGTCAGATCTTACTGATTACCTTCATTTATTTGTCCAAACATGAGATGTGCTTCCATAAAGGCCAAACATCCAACCTGAACATGTTTGTATTTGAAACTGCAGGGGATGTCATTTTGTCTCCAGAGGCATGGACCCATATTTTAAAGGAGTGTGATGGTGAGGTGTTAAAGGGGGGCTTTGTGCGGCTTGGTCACATATTTGGCAATATCAGTGTTCCTCTTTCTCAGCGCAGTTGGTGTAATATTGAAGACCAACTAGTCCCTAAAATTGTGAACACCTTGAAACGGTAGGATGTCAGCCCATTTCAGTCAATGTAACAGATGCAGGTAGTAGGCAGAGTTTGTACTTCAAGCATGATTTCCTAATATCAAAGAGGTCTGATTGTCATTGTCTCTGCTGGAATTTCTTTCCCTTAGTAGTCAGCAGAGAGACAATCTCAGGTACAGGTCTGGAATAGCCTAATGTAGATACATGGTCATATATTTACATCGAGCATTTGGACCCAACTCAAAACTGATACACAGCAGCTGGTTGATGGTGAAATGGAGTGAAAAGGCCCAAAAAGCATATGAGACCATTGGCTATGTAGAAAGAGGGATAGAAGCATAGCCAACTAAGAGGGTGTTGCTTTCTACTTTGCTTAGGTATTTACCAGAAGTGTTGAGAAGCAACATAGGTTCTAGCCCCATGAGTGTGATACAAGCAGAAATGCGGAATATTACCTGCATTTTCTTGGGGCTTCCTTCTTTGTCTTCATATAAGGAGTGTCGCTTGTCCCACCTCCAGTGTGTGCAGACTGCCATGCTATCAGTACAGCAACCTCTCCGTCAGTATGAGGGGGCACTTGCACAGTTTCGAATGGATGAAAAAGGTTAGGGGCCCATTGCTTTTTATGATGACTCTGTAATGCTTTTCTTGCAGTGAGACTGAGTACACACCAGAAAAGATCAACAAATTGAGCATTACTAATGTGTGGCTTAGGAGATGCTGGTCCCTATGTCTAACATTCACTAAGAATGCACAGACTGGTGTATGGCAGGTTACCTAATGATTTGTGCATTTGGGCTTCCGGGAAATCTACATGAAGATGATCCAAAAAGAGCAGTTCAAACAGCATTGGCTATCAGGGAAAACCTTAAGGAGCAAGGGCAAGATAGTGCAATTGGTGTTACAACTGGCAAACTTCTTTGCACTCTTGTAGGTGGCAAGAAGCGTTGTGAATATACAGTGTTTGGGGACGCCATCAATTTGAGTGCTCGCCTCATGATGAAGGCCAAGAATGAGGTACAAAGAGATAATATTTGATTAGACAACCCAGGGGAGAACATGTTCTTCAGCAGTAAAATTCATCACAAAGATTGGTATGCCATTTGACATGTAATATGTGGGATGTGATGGACAAAAGATACTCTTGCTGTTAATTGCAACCATTGCCTTGCAACCTGCTAACCATACGTCCTCTGTCCAGTTTGGATGTATGGATAGGACTTGCAGGAATAGCATCAAGTTTGGGAGGGGGGGCTACTGGGGGGAGGAAACAGAACGGTGACCTCAGTTTCCTGGACTGCTCAACTTCATAGACAAGAGCTTACCTTAACACATATTACTAGCTTGGCCTGTTCTTTAAACATTTTAGGACTGCCCATCACAAGATGAGAGTATATTTAACCCATTCTGTCCTAGCATCCACTTCAGACCTCCCCTTCACTCCCCAACCACTAGCTCTTACAGCACCAGTGAACATATCAATGTATCTCAAAGTATATCATCCCCCCCACGGATGCCCATCCCTACAGTAGTTGTCTTGTCCACTAGTACTGGGATTGGTTGGTCTATCCCTGGTTACCTTTTGTGATATATCCACATGAACCTGGTTGATGAAAACACTGAAGAGCAGTGCAGAAAAACCTTCCATCTTACAATCTTGGGCAGGGTTTTGACATAATCTAATAAATTAAATTGTGACACAGGCTTGAGAGATAGAATGTGACTACTTGTGTTATAATAAAAAATGTGCTTATTGATGAATTTATCTCTGTGCCACTGTTGACATCTTCAAGGTTTGTGTCTCTTTGTCGCATTCCTAACTGGAGAGAAGTGCATTACTGAGCTGCAGATACTTGCAGACATGGAGACCTACAAAGCTACCTCAAACTTGTTCAACTACCTGGCACTCCCACCAATGACACTGAAGGGGAAAAAGAGAGCTACTTACGTCTACTGTGTGTTAAGTGCCACACCACAGGCCAATATTGCCAACCACATACCTCCTTCAGAGGATCCTGAGCATGCTCCAGAGGACCTTTTGATTGGAAGGGAAGTGGAGTACCAAATATTCATTAACACAATACACACTTTTCTCAAGCAATTTGTAGCTCTTTCACCTGTCAGAGCCATCAGTGGTAGGACAATTGTTGAAACTTTGTCTGCTGCAAGTGAGGGTAAAGCAAAAATATCTGAGGAGTTTTCAGTGGTGCAAGACGTGGTTGATGCCAGAGAGCGAGAATTTCAATATAGTAGCAGGCTCCCTGATCTAGAACCTGAAACCCACCAACCTAATGTGGAACCCTGTGCAATGATTCTGTTGATAGGGCATGCTGGAATAGGGAAATCAAAGCTGTTACAGTCAGTCATTAGTAGACTTAAAAAGGAACAATCACCTGTGCAAATTCTCCTAAGTGCTAGTGATCCTGAACATAACAATGTGTTGGTGTTTGGTCCTTGGGCAAGGCTTGTGTGTGATCTCTTGTGCTTTGACCCAAGGTCCACTCCAGAGGAGAGGGGAGCCATTGTGGCAAAGCATCTGCATGCTTCTTCAATGCAACATGCCCACTTGTTGAAGGATATCCTCAAGATCAAAATCAAGGTACCCAACTCTCTGCTGCACCGAATGTCCTTTTAGTTGAATCTCTCTCATGTGGCAATTATGCAAATTGCTCATTAAACATGCATCACATTCTGTTTTACAATTCTTACTGGCCTTTGAGTAGGGCACTTGACACCAGTGTTCATCATGGATTCTCTAAGGCCACCATCCTGTGTCCTTATCATTAATGCTGTATCTTGTGATGGCAACAAAATTTGCTTGGAAACATATTGCTTGTCATATCAACAATCAGATATTGATGATGACATTCATGCAGAAGCCTAATCAGACAACAAGTCAAATTCGATCAGCCAACAAAGGGAAGATGCTCAAGCGCTGGCAGAGTGACCCAACTCAGTCAAGTGGAAACAGCTCCATTAGCAAGAAGGTGTTGTGCGTGCTTTAACTCCCATTGCACATGTTTCTGGTATTGTTGAGAAATTCTACATGACTGTATGGATCATATTCATCTGGATTTGACAGAAATACCACCTTCTTCACCCTGCTATTTCTTGAGCTACAAAGGATTTGCTCACACTGGCATATCCCCTCCATTCTGCCCAGTGTTACATTACAACCCCAAATAGCATGTGTATGCAGTGACCATGGCTGACATTGTAGAAGGCCAATACGCATATGTAATCTATTTCAACCTTGTCTCTTCTCCATGTTCCAGGGTGGGAGAGGACAACGCATGTCATTCATGTCACATCTTGCTGCCCAAGGGGCACAATTTCTTTCTACTCTAACCCCCAGGAAAAGCTTTGGCTTGACCAGGAAAAGCTTTCAAGCCAAAAGAACTTCGAATGTTGGATCTGGTTCTCCAATCTTAAGTGAAACAAAGCTGGCTGCAGCCTTAAGTTCTGGTGAACAAACTGGTATATTTCTGCACAGTTGACAAGCTTCAGGACATGTATGGTGCATAATTTACCATGAAATTTCTAGTCTTAGGTGCATTCAGTAGGATAAGCTCATTTGGAAAGTGAAAGCTGAAGACTTCCATAGCTGAACCATTTGGATGTGAGTTTACTTATCTTGCAGTCACAGATTTGAGAGCTGATGTGGGTGGCAATTCTAGAAGAAATCTGATTGAGCCTCGAAAGCAGAGTAGAGACATCAAGCAACTCGATGACAAAAAGAGGGCATCAGCAGATGTCCGTGTGCAAAGAATTGGGCAGTTAATTCTGGAGCTGCTACTGTCACTTGTATTGAGGCCTTGCATTATCTTTATAGAAGATGCTCAAGTATCCTCTTTAACAATAACTCTTCCAACCCTGTACTTGTGAGATGAGATGACGAGAGAGAAAGTGTTGAAGACATCAAGATAAAAGGTTTGGATGGTTCTGATAATCTCCCTTGATAAAGACCTGACAGCTTCTGGACAAGCCATCCTGGGGTGTGCTGAAGGGTGTCAAAGATGTGCAAGGGGGTGGGATATTGGTGGTGGCTGCATGTCGCCCCTTTGGGTGCCATGCCCCAAGAGAGTACACGGCACTTCTTCAATCTGATACTACTGTGGTTATTCATCTCAGGCAAGTTCTGCTTGAAGAGAGGTATTCATATTTTGTTTGGATTGTTCTATACCTCTCATCAAAGAGGTGAAGTAGGAAATTAGTGATGAGAATGGCCCACCATAATTTCTAAATCATTGACAAGGACAGAAATCCATGAACTTCAAGAAGTTAGAGGCTCAGAGGAGTTTCTGGTGGTCTATCTAAGCATGGTGGTGAAATTTGTTCCACCAAAGTTCTAATGGGTTGTCTTTTGGGACTTTTTAGAGACTCTTATAATGTTCTGACATGAGTTTCCTCCTGTGCAAGGACAGGGAGCTGAGTGAAACAGCCACAGAGGAGCTGGTTCAGCAAAAGATTGGTAACTTGCAACAAGCACCACTGAAGATTCCAAAAGAGATATTTGACGTCATTTTCAATCGGACCCATGTATGTCCTCTTGCACTCCAATTGCACCTTGGGAACATTTACAGAGCAATTGTGTGACTGAAGCAACACAAATCACTCTTTTTTTATATCTAGTATGTGAGCCAATAGGGGCCATGATAAGTCATTGTTTTGCTAACAATGACAACTGAAAATCCATATGCTGGTTTCCATTTCCAATTTCAGTCATATGACACCAAATGTGAATGTCTGAGTTAGTCATCTCTGAGAGAAATTATTAGAAGATGCTGAAGATCACTCTATCCATATTCCTGCAGGGTCATCCACTATTTGCTGAACAGATGGCAAGTGCACTGGTTGATATATATATGAAATCTAGTGAAGCACAAGAAGGGGAGAACAGACCATCAAACATCAGCCTCAATCTCCACCAATTCAGCTTCTCACATTCTATGGAAGCTCTTATTGCATCACGTGTTGACCTTCTGGAGCCCAAGCAAGCTTTGACTCTGAAGGTTGAATGATCTCTGAACTCATCTGGTAGAAACATTGACTTGCAAACAATTCAATAAACAGGTTCTCAATGTACAGGGGAATCAAAGCTGATTTGTCTTGAAGTCTTTGACAGTAGTTTAGTGCAGTACCATCAATTGTTACATGAAAAACTCAATCTTTGACACATCTGTGATCCAGGTGGCAAGTGTCATTGGCCTCAACTTTTCAGTTGACCTACTTCTCAGTATTCTTAACAAACAGATGCAGAGGTAAGATGATGTCTCCTTTTACATATATTAAACTGCAGGTATCCAAATTCTTTGCACCCAATGGCACCCACATCACACCCAACAGATGGCAAGCAAAAGTGCATTCTTTTCTGTGACTAAGGTGACTGAACACTTGAAATTCATGATGGTGAGAGAAAATAGGGAGAAGAGAGTCATCCTGTGTGCAGAGAGATGTAAGGAGATAGAGATGGGACGGTGTACAGATGGGAACTTGTAGGAACTTTTCTTCTGAAGTAGGGGTGGGCAGAAGGCAGGGAGGATGCATGGTCATTGAGCAAAGAACGGCTGCTGGTGGCCTTGCAGAGCCTTGACAAGCTGAACTTCCTCACACACTGGCCCACTGACCCTGAAGGATTTTATTCCTTCTCTAACTCAGTATGACTTTATTTTCAACCTCTGATTGCATTTCTTGCTCAGTGATGCAATAATAAAGAGGTACTCAGGTTTGAATAGAGTTGACATCTATCTCACATAGTCATTGACTCCTGAATGATCATCTCTTGATTAGTTCTATTTTTTATTTTGTTCATTCCAATTGTTGTCATTGCCTAAATGTCCCAGGTTGATATGCTGTGGCAGGTGATCAAAGATGTGATATATGAAATGCTTCCATTTAAACAGAGGCGTCACATCCATGCCCACATTGCAAGGGAGCTCCTGAGTCAAGGCACCAGTGGGATGCAATGTGTGAGTATTGCACATCACTACACTATGGCTTGCAAGGATGTGGAAGAAATGGAAATTGATCTTGCCACCATTGCCATCGACCATTGGGAGACAGCAGTGTGTTGAATCTCAACTTTTCTTTGTAACTTGGGTTAGCATTTGATGTTTTTTACAGCCTCTGCAGATGGAGAGTAGTAGTATTGTATATACTTTATAGAACATAACTTTCAGCAATGTTCCTGGAATACTAGGTCTATGAATGTGCTTAGTCACACATCTATGGTTTGTGGTCAAGTTCATATGGGAAAATACAAAGATGCTATTCTTCATTTATGAAAGGATACCCTCTGATTTTCCATTGTTGGATGATGGTCTGCCATGTTCTGGGATCAATTTGAGATACATGCAGTTTAGAATCCAAATGTGTAGATTTTCTGATCCTTAAAATTAGCAAAAGCTCAACAGAATGGATTTTACACTACTTGAGAATGTTGGTTCTGAAAAAAAAGTATTGACTACCTCCTATATAGAAGTGAAGTCCTCATTAGTGTAGTCTGTTCAAATTTTGGGCATCCAATTAAAGGAAATACGCTTCCTCTGGGAATTCCTCTTCAGATGAGTCAGTTACTGAAAGTTGAAGTGAATAATCTAGAATCTTGCCCTGAAGGACTTTGATGTACTTCTGACGACAGGCTTCAAGTGCACTTTTCAACTTTGGACAGTACAGAAGTGCCATCCAGTACTATAAGAATGCTCTTTCTCTTGGAACCATTGTTCAGGAGCACATCAA
>Ga0116230_10004973_pt1 | contig 13013 bp, 5 predicted proteins | sample S1TSphfallax_3_FD_88678 | JGI IMG/M metagenome (GOLD analysis project Ga0116230, IMG submission 88678) | Host-associated microbial communities from peat moss isolated from Minnesota, USA - S1T2_Fd - Sphagnum fallax MG | ecosystem: Host-associated > Plants > Peat moss > Unclassified | place: USA...
TTGGGAGTATCTTCACCCTTTTTAAGTGAGGCCTCTTAGTGGCCATATTAAGCAGAACAATTTGAAATCAGAGACCCTGATTTAGTCTAAGCATGTGATATTTGTAATATTTAGAAATAATTTAAACAGACTTTGAGATTTTTATCATGGTACATACTACCAAGGGAGGTGCTGGTTGATGGAAGGTGTTCCAAAGAGGGCCTCACTCAAGAAGATGAAGGTAACGAATGTGGGTGCATTCTTACCCTGGCCAGGGATTGCGGGGGACTTTGGTGTATTAGAAGAAAATGTTAGAAAAGTAGGTGGATGATTCACTATTTGGTATTAAAAAAAATGGAGAAAAAGTCTATGGATGACTAACTCTTTGGGTAGGAAGAAAATGTAGGAAAAAGTAAATGCATGACTAAAACCCCCTAACTTTTTTGGTAGGAAAAAAAACCGCGTAGAAAAAGTCAATGAATGACTATTTGGCATTTGGGAATGGTTTTTAAACAAGGAGGAAGATTATTACCAAACTACCTTGGCAGCTTCTAGATTAATTATATTATTTTCAGAAATGTTGAATTATATATTTCATATTATATGCATTTTTTTAAAAATTCAAATTAAAAAAATTGAGAAGGAAAATAGAGAAGTAGTCTGTTTCTCGATATGTAATATTTCAAAACAAAAAAAAAAATCAATGCTGAAATCTTGAACTATGGTTATTGTTTTGTTTTCAATTTTGTGATGGGGTTTGCATCCATGATAGTTGATTGGTGCATGAGACTCTCTTGGAGAGGTGGCATTTTAAGAAAATGAGAAATGGGTATGGCGCATTTATTGGCACATAATTAATAAATGTTTTCTTGACCTAACTTCTTCTTGTGCAAAAAGACCCTAAACCTTTTGTTGAGCCCCAACAGTGTAAATTTAGTATGGTCTTCTCTATCTTTGCGGTGAGGGATTTTACAAGGTGGGCCATCCATTTATATTCTTCCATTGGAAGTTGGGTGGTGGATCATTTCTTCAAAGCGATTACCCATTCTCCACACTTTCATGGACACAAAACCATTTGTTCTATTCAGCAACATGCTGTTGAGCAACATGAGGGTAGTCGATTGAACCAATGATCAAACATTTGTTAGTTGTTACACCCACTTGTTGTAGCCAATGTTGACTGCATGATGTAATACTTTACCCTCAACTCTCAACTTGTAATTGCCAACCAGTACAAGCTTGCCACAAAGCAGCCAATGTCTTGAAGCCCGTTACAACTTACAAGCGGCTTTATCTAACTTACACAATGAAACCATATTTAGAGTTGTGTGGCCAAAAAACGTTTGAGAAAACTTTATTCAAATTGTTCTTTTTTATTATATTCCCTCATTTTTTTTGGGCTTTGGAGTGGTGTATCATGTTCTTTATGTTTTTAGGAGTCATGTTGTCACTTTGGCCACCACTGCAAGCAAATGGCTCATCAGGCTTGCCAGCCAGCAAGTTTATAGCCTCATGTGTGTGTGTGTTGGGGGTGTGTGTGTTTGTTCATTTTTCCTTTGTCTTTCTCGCGAGCCATAGACTCCCCATGTGACAAAATCTCTTTTTCCCCCTTTTTGGGCAAAAAAGGATGCGGGACCTTTATATCCCAAATCACCCCAGAAAAGAGGTACCTAGTCTCCCGCGGCTAAGTGATGCCCACGGGACATCATACCAATGAATGAAACATGGCTTTTCCCTGTGCTGAACTGTGGACTGGACTTCTTTGCTGGTCCAACTTATGACTTGTGAACAAATTCGTAATGAAATCATGTCAAACTTCTGCAATAAAATGCAACAAAATTTTGTTGAAACTGAATTCTTTTTGGACAAAACAAAACAATCTTGGATGAACCTATGTTGTAGACCCTATGGAAAGACCCATTCCCATCCAAGTTCTCCCATGACTCAATGGGGAGCTAGGTTTTTTTTTTTTCCAGTTTTTTCTTGGGATCACAAAATAAACCATTTTACCTTTTGTGCGTGAATGGACATTGGATATGTTCAGCATGCTTTCACCCAAGGCGTATTCAAAAAGGTTGAGATGTGTCAAATTGCAAAAAAAATTCGGGACATGAACCCCTATAGGGCTAAACAAACTTCTCATAATTTTTTTTCACAAGCCTCAAATGTCATCAAACTTGCCTAACAACTTTGACCTCATGATGATGGTCTCTAGTCATTCACTTCTACTTAAGAAAGTGGCTCAATTTGGATAACACAACTAAAACCTAAGGTCAACAAGACATACAACTTTTTGACTATAGTTTAAAAATGCGGCCGCCTCTAATCCTTTGCTTATATACTTACTTCAATTTCAATTTTAAACAATTGTTATAAAAAAGTAGTTAAACAATCTTTCATTCTATTTTTGACTTTGATCCCATTACAAGATGGAAATATTTTTATAACATTCAAAGCTGTAGTTTCAAACTACTGAATTAATAAGTACTCCACAGCCCACAAGGAAATGCTTGAAGAACAAGGTACTTAGAAGAACTGGAAGGAACTAGGAATAGAAACTCTGGAGATCCGATGCAATGAGCTAAGCTTAGGTGGATTTGAACCAAATGGAAAGCCAAAGCGACAGAGTCTCTTTTGGGAGTGGCCAAAGTCCAAACTTGTGATCAAAGTAACTCATCACCCCAAAAACAACTCAAATAATAATAATAATAATAATAATAATACCCTCCTTGGTGCACCCTAGAAATAATGAATATTTAAGAAATTGCACTTAAAATATGTCTAATATTTTTCTTCCCTTTGTCTCTTATTTTTCTCCTCCTAATGTAAACAGTGATTTTTCCCTGAAATTTTTTGTCATTGTTTCAAAAGAAAAAAAAATGGGAAATGTTTGAATAAATGTGCTTTTCTAAGTGTTAATTCGAGTAATTTTGCTACTGTGTGGGAAAAAAATCTTCAATTTCTATATCAAAAAATTCGAATAATAATAATAATAAAACCCAATGACTGTAAATGGCAACAATTACAACAAAATCTCATGTAAAGGGGGGAATTTTTTTAATGAAATAAAACTCAATCGAGCTGACAATGCCAAGGCCCCACTTTAAGGTGCGTTAGTGCAGAGTGGAACGGTGGTCACAACCGTCGTCATCGTCACCTGGGCTTTGGGTTCACGGACATAGGACACCGGTCTCCCCCCATATGCGGTCCCTCATTGTTAACCGCGTTTATAGGCTCCACTCAACAAGCCTCACCCTTTTTTTAAACAAATTAGGTTATTCTGCGACACGGTCATAGGTGCCACTCGGTCCAAACCTACTACTGATGGCGGCGACGGTGGCGCGGTGCCACTTTTTTTTTTTTTTTCCTCTTTTCCTCCTTATTTTATTTTCATAAGTTGGAAAGATCATGCCATCTCTGCTGTTGGTTGCTTGGTCGTTTGTTACGAAAAAAAATTAATGATTTAAATAATTTTTTTTTAAAAATTATTGGATCACTGCATTGACCAAGCGAATTCCCATGTCCACTGCATGCGGTCAGCATTTTCGTTCTGGTTAATGAGACTTGTCACCCACCCTCAAGAATTTTCCTTTTTCCCCTTTCAAAACATAAAATCAAATCCCTTGCCCAAAACTTGATGCTTATCTTTTAATCTACCATTGGATATGGGTGTATTCCAGTGTTGGCCAATTATTTATTTTTCTTAATAACCACCAGGTAGGATTATTTATTTATTTTTGGGGTATCACATCGGTTATCAATATCATTATCAAAAAATTAAGTCTCAAGTAAGTTATAAAATAATCAGTTAATAACCGTCTAGGTAACATGTCAATTATACAGTGGTTATAGGGTTTTTGTTTAAAAAATTCTAATCATTTTTTATAAAAAAATTGGAATTAGTGTTTAAAGATTCATAACCTACCTAGATGATAAATCAATTCATCCGAATAGGTTATTAGATTTTGAAAATTCAATACCCAAGCAAATATCAAATTAACCGATTATTTAAAAAATCAGGAACTAGTTGGTAGGTTTTTAATAATTGGCTTGATAACCAGGTCAAAACTCAATAACTGGCCAAATCTAGTGTATACCAGTGTTGTGCAGTTATTTAAATCTGTCAAAATTATGGATAGAAATAATGGATAACAACCGTGGTTATATTTCAAAACTGGTTATTTGATTTTGTGAAAACCACGGTTATGAATCCTAAGAACCACCCTAATCATTGTTGGGGTCTTTTCTTATAATTCATGATAACTGCCCAATATTGGTGTATACGTACAAAGTTATGCACATTATAATAATAAAATATTTTTTCTAATTTTCATTTCCAATTATTTTTCAATTTCAGATAGAACAACACACATTAATATTGTTAATATGAAAATTATTTATCTTTATAATTATTTCCATAAATTTGTTTAATAATCTCAAAAATAATTTGGCATTGTTCTATATATTAAGGTAGGTATTTGTTTGTTTGTTTTTTTGGATGTAATCATGCCATAACTCTCCCAAACTGTGGGGCCCTCACATTGCTTTTGGTACCATTGGAAAAGCCCTTGACAAGATGGTGTGAAAGATTTGTTGTTTAGCAATTTTTGGACCAATGGAGAAAAATTCATTGAATTTAGACTGATTTTCCTTTTTGAAAATTAACTAAAAACTAAATGTGATTTTTTCATGAAGAACTCTCAAGTTAAGGCCACTTCTACTGGAATACTATTGAGATGGGTGACCTTACAGGAGGCTTAATATACTTTTTGCAAACAGCACAGGGCCCACTAGTTTCCATGAAAACCTTCCACCCTCCAGAGTTTGAAAATATTACTTGCTTTTGCAGGTGGGTGGCAGGCTCTATGTTCAAACGTTATCTCTATGTATTTGTATCTGTATCAAAATTTCACAATGGTAGGTCACCGATTGCAAGAATATTTTCATCTACTTACTATACATTAGGCAATGAGTTACGAATAACTAAGGGTGGGTTATAAATTGTGTTTTTGGCCAGGATATTGTGTTTAGATTCATTATAGAGTAGAGGAGCTTAAGCGATTTTGGCCCCTAGGTCGTAGGTCTATTTTCATATGAGGATTTTTGAAAGATGATATTTTGGCTTTTGTTGAAACTTGAGATTAGTTACAGAGTTATAATATCTTGGAGGATTTTGGTTTCACTTAGAGTATTTTTTTTAAGATTATATTTTTGCATGGTTTCAATATTTGAACTTCTATAACTCTTCTTTTGCCTTAAGATTCTTTTTGATGTTATTGGCAAGGCCACCCCTTGTTTTTTATGGATTATTATGTAGGTTAACAAAATTAGGGGAAAAGCAAGGAGTACATTAATTGTACATGACTTTTCCTCCAATCATGACACAATGATATGAAGTCACTAAGGGAAGGAGAGATCCACAAAAGTGTTGATTGCTATCTATCAATCCCAAAAAAGTGGCCCAATATCATCCCTTTAAAGATTCTCATGTTGCATATTAGTGAGATACCATGAATTTCCTTTTATTCATCTTCAAACTTCTATGCATTTAGGGGCATAAAATTAGAGCATTTATAACCCAACCCATTACAAGTTACAACTTGCAAGTTAATAATCACTTCTATTCTAAAAATTAATGAACATAATTTTCCACACACTTAATCACCATAATTCCCATATTATGATATCTCATATATGTGAACTTTCCAGGTTTAGTCATTTAATACCCATTCTGGGCTTCACATGTCATATCTTTAGGCTTAAATTACTCATTTGTAATTTAAATTTCAAGGTTCACTCCCCAAGTATGAAGAATTAGTGTATCTATCAGTGTTTGGTGGTTCTCTCTTTTTCAAGAAAGAACCCCTCTCTAAGAACTACAAGAGAATGTGATTTTCTCACACAAAAGATCTCAGCTCATGACAAATGTGTGCACTGTGAGATAAACTCTGTTATTTCACTCATTACAATGTACAATATGTGATGTTTATTGTGGCATGTATTACATTAAAATGGCAATTGACATGAGTAGTGTTTTTTTGGCCAAATTTTTTATGTAGCCCAAGTGATGATCATACAAAAAAACATTTAAGAAAATTTGACTGCATACCATATATGAAGGTAAAATATACTTAGCTAAGTAACGGGAATTATCAATAAATCTGACAAGCATGGAAAAAAATTGTAATCTGATGAATTTGGGCCATTTATTTCATGAAAAAACCTTTGCATAGACTGAAATCATATTTCCAGGTTGAAATTTGTCAAAAGTTCTCCAGTCTAAAAATCACTGGACATGAGGTAATAGCACTTAGCACTTATTATGTGTATGAAAATGCCACTTTCTCATGTAATGAACCCTAACTAACGGTTCTCAAAACATCAAAGGACCAGCTAGTTTTGGAATCACAGTTTTATAAGAAAATGTCACATTCTTGTGTAATGAACCCTAACTAATGGTTCTCAAAACATCAAAGGATAGTCTTGGAATCACAGTTCTAAAAAAATCAAAGAACTTGTCAAAGAACCTACCTAGATTGCCAGTTCATGGCTCTTTGAGGAAACCTACTAGTTCTAGCTCTTTGCTATTTTTCAAAAACCCATATGCGACAAATAATTTTCTTCTAATTTTTTTTAAAAAACCAGTCACCAGGGGGTTCTTTGATTTTGATTTTTTTTTTTCAAAAACCCAATACCTGAGGTCAGAACAAAATTAAAGAAGCGCCCAGAACTGGTATCTAGCAAGACATTACCCGCATAAGCAAATACAATTATAATATATCCACCACAAATTACAACGTGTTTGGAAACTATAGTCCTTAACCTACAGTGATAAGGTTCTCAACCTTCTGGTTCACCAAGTATAACCCTGTGGGCGGCCTTCCTATTTTTGTGCACACATCACCTAGACAAAACATTGGATATGAGTTTCCGTTCATTTGGAAGAGTTTTGCATGACTTTTCATCCATATGTAGGAGGGTTATATGATTTTCAATGCCTATGTAGCAGGGTTACATGACTTTTCATCCATTAGGGTTATGCTGTCACTCTTGAACCTCTGAACGGTAGGTTATTTCCCACTAACCAACCTCTGAAATGGTAGGTTATGTTTAGTAACTGGCTCAAAGTTGCCAGTTACCCGACGTTATCACGTCTCAGCTATTTCCAGTAACCTAGTCCATATATGCTGGTCAGAAGCCTTGGCTGTTTCCAGTAATCAACAACCTTCTGGCTGGAAACCTAGTCCATATAAGCTTTGCTAGAAGCCTCGGCTGTTTTCGGTAACCAGAAGACCTATCTCACTGGTTTCCTTAGTCCATATATCTTGCCAGATCATGTTCCTCATGTTGTTCTCACAGTTCCCATGCTTCCTCGAAGGTTGGACACGAAAAAGAACTGGTTTTACAGCGAAATCTCCAGTGCAAAAGAGTAACAAAGGGACTGCTGTGCAAGTCCCAGCAGGCAGCGCTTGATCTTCGGCAACAAACTAGTCGGTAATAACGCAGCGAAACAGCCAGTGCCAGCGGTCCCTGATGCACCGGATTCGAGAGCAGTTCCGTTGCTTGGCATGAATAGTAAGTAGGAACTCAGTTGCGGCACTGGAGGAAACGCGTGTGCCTCCCTTTGCCAGGCTGCCTTCCCACACCCAGTGGGTGCTTGCCTCCCGTAGGAACCGGGGTCTGGCAATCAGATCACCAGTCGGCATCTCACCAGCCAGCATCTTCTGGTTGCATTTTTATTTTGTATTTACTTACAGAAATTGAAGAAGCGCGGTTCTGGCTGGCTGGCTGGCTGCTTGCTGCAAGAGCAGATTTGGATTTTGGAAACCAGCGAGAGACTGACAACGAAGAACTTGAGCGTGTGCTGAGAGACTACAGAAGGAGGCTTTTCACATCTGCAAAGTCACCTTGTCTTTGGGCCCTAGTTACTCCCTGTTTCAATTTGAGTGTACCGCTGCTGTAGAAAGTGGGCGAAACTGGGTATCAGTTCACAAGATTTGCAGGAATTTGTATTGACATGCCTTGATTTAATAATGAAGAATATGAGCAGCAGCAGTGAAAGGCCAGGTAAAAAGCAAACACAACAATTGGGGTGAAACTCCTGTGAGGATCAATTTTAGGTGAGAAATCCAGTTTGTTCCTCTCTTTTTTTTTGCTGTGTACTATTTTCATCCTCACTTTTGATTTTGTCCCTAGTTTTGGCACAAGTGGGGCCCAATACACCCAGTTGGAGTACTTCACACTTAAGTCTGGAATATAATCATACATTCGTTTATTTTAGGTTGAAGACCAATATGGAGAATTTGAAAGTTGAAAACTTCATGAATATGTTCATGAAATTTTCAACTTTCAATGAGCTAATGTGTAACAGCAAAACCTCTTAGAATTTTTGTATCGTAACCAGAGGGCATGTTATAGTGCACAATTATTCCTTTGCCTTGTGAGTGGGCAATCTATTTTCACAACAAGATTTATGAAAAATATAAAGCCATCACTCTTTGAATGTTGAATCAATTTTTCCATAGCACAAAGCTCACAAGTGTGAAGAGCATTACAAAAATTGTGCTTACGTTACAGTTGGGTTGCCTTGCATCCTGATTTCAATCATGCCCTTACCTTCAGGCTTTACATGTAATAAACTCCGAGAAATTTCCTAAATGTATTTGGAGGGCATCTTATATGCATGAATGTCCCTCATATAAAAGAGGAGGGATCATATGCATATTCCTTAAGAGTGAGAAGGAAACTATTCCTACTTATAGATGTAAGTTCCCTCCACTCTTCAAGGGTAGCATGAAAACCCTCCCTCCTCCCTGCCTCCCACCCCTCCCCCATGCCTCCTGATTTACATATGTTTAGGTTGAAGATAAAGTTTGCCTTGTGTTTTAAAATGGGGAAAGCACACTAATGAGGCACATTAGGCCAGACTCGGCTACCACCTTGTCCTAGGCACCTTATTGGGGAGGGGGGGGGATTTACCCTATACATCTAGCTCTCCTTTTGGGCAATACCAAGCTGAACCAGTTAACTAGTCAACCACATGACATGATTCATCTCATGTTGTCTCTAGTCCCTGCAGATTTTGATACCCTTGATTCATTCACTTGGGCACCACTATAGCCTGATCATCAAGCCAAACTCAATGATTGGTGGTTCAATGGCCATTTTGCATCCCCAACTAATTGTGGATGAATCATGCACAATGGGACATTGATGTGGTCTTCAGCAGTTGAAATCAAGATTCATCCAAGAATTGAATTTGCAATGACTATCTGAGGTTTCCTAATAAGAGTGCATTGCCATGATATGCCACCCACCCACTCACCATTTGAGTGGGGACCACCCAAATGCTTAGGATTCATATGCGACTGACTAATGGTTCCCCTGACCCACTATTCTAATGTAGTTGCCCACTATAATGGTGGGTCGCCCACTCAATAGATTAGTGGGCAACCCACCAACCCACGGCGATGACAAGTGCTAGTCATGGCTTTTTGTTTGTTACCGGCACGTGGCTGTAAAAGAGACTCAGGCTTTTGGTCAGCCATGCTCATGCTGGCTTGCCTTGAAACTAGGTACCAGGTATTCCTCTTTAGGTTGTGAAAAGTCACAAAGACATGGAAATGCTTTCCCACTATTTGCCTTGCCTCCCTGTACCTAGCTGACTTCTTTTTCTTCTTCAATGAAACCAGTCATCATGCCTACCCTAGTGTAAACACCACCCACAATCTACCTGAATTGCCCTGTCTGAACAGGGCAATTTAATGCATTCTCTTCCCCCTCATGCAATAGTCTCTCCACCTGTGCAGGGTTTTGTTTTGTTAATTTTGTGATGTAGCTGAAGTGTTGATCATCATTAGATGATTTAGCCACATTGGGCAATAAGAAAATATGAACAGTAAAAAAAAATCCTAACATCCTTCTACAATTTTGGCTACTTGCTGGATCTTCTTAGGATAGAATCTATCAAGTTTTTTTTTTTTTGAAAATAGATTTTTTTGAAAATTTTGGCAACCAAAAAACTCAAAAAACACTGAATTTTCGCAAATATGAAAAAAATAAATCACCATTTGGCAAATTTTGCGCCTTAAGAAAAAAAAACTCTGCCTGGATTCCTACTCCCTCCATGTGTCCCCCAAGCAATTTCTTCAAAGAAGGCATAGCCTGTCCCACCAAGATGCAACCACTTGTATGGAAAAGATATGTCTTTTCAATCAGCACAAGTATTGCATCCCAATATCTATACATCTATTAGGGGGAATCCTAGTTAACATTAGTGTAGTTTACACTAGTGAGTTCCCTCAAATGACAACGATGACCATGCATACACTGGAGTAGGATAATGTATCACAATGATAAGTTCCCTAATAAAGGCCTTTCTGAGCTTATTTTCTCTTGCACTACACAACAAGAAATCCACTCTTTGTTGTTTTTAATGCTTGATAAGAAGACCACCTCCGAGAAGAAAGTAGTATGCTTGAATAAGTGTGGAGCACTACTTGTCCACACATATTTGGCATAATTCACATCCATGTTTACATTTTTTAGCTAGTCAAAGGTGACATGAATAAAAGATCCTTACAAGACATCCTTTTTGGAGGTTGGCTCTATATGATTGTAGCACTATTATGTTGGGAAATCATTCATGCTAGGCTTAATTTCAACCATGACATTCAACTATGGAGTTGAGATAGTATGTGGTTTGAAGGTGGGTTATATATGGTTGTTGCATTACTTCCTTGGAAATACATATACATTCCCATATTGTTTTCAACCACATAACATGTTTAGATGGGATTTGATGTGTCATCCATAACTTGGTTGCACTATTGAATGTTCCTACAGGTTTTTATTTACATGTGACTAAACATTTTTTGCCCTTGTGGAATTCCTTCCTAGTTGTGTCCCCAAGATGTTAGCTTGAATATAATGCTTTTGTAATTCAACTCATTCATGTGTTTTGTCACAACACTATCTTATTTTCCTACAATCACATAAATCATTTTAAACCTTGTGAATAAAAAAATCATCCCAATTCTCATGATGTTGGTTTCATCTTTTCCAAGGCTATATGAATAAGTTTGTATCATATTGTGAAATTTGATGTTCTTGTTTTTGCATTCACATTTCAACTACTGTTCTACAGCAATTGTCTTTAGCATGGCTTTTTGGCTTTCTTATGTGGAAGTAAAGACCTATTGCATGTGGAAGAAGCTCTAGGACATACCACGTTTGATTAGTGTCAATATTAAGCTTTAGTCTTCCCAAATGTCAATAATAGTGAAAATTGAAACCTTCTTCTCATTTGTTTCAAATCCTTTTGAGCCAAGCTCAAATTTTCTGGTATTAAGTAAAGTGTTAATGTTTTTCCTAATGACAAAGTGTTTGTGGGATTTCAGTTTGGTATTTTATGGCATTTGTATATGTTAGAGGTTTTGAACATTTTGTATAAGAGGTTTCAGTTATTTTTTCAAGCAAAGACTTCATGCAAGTGAAAGAAGTTATCAACAAGATATTGGTTTGTCCATGTCTTAGTTACCAATTATTGATTGATTTATTGAATATGTTAGAGATTTCATTTCTAATGGTGATAATAGATTCCCTTTTATATTCGCATTCTTGAATCCATTTTCAAGCATTTTCATGATATAAGTGCTAAGGGCACAACCACAATTTGAATTCCAATGCTGCAAATTTGCAATGCAATAACATGTACCTGAAATGGTAAAAATGTATGTTTCCAAATGCTTCTATCAAACCAGTAAATACTTAACAGGATAAATTTTGGGTTTGTTGATTTGGTAATCAACTCCAGAATTTCAAAATCTTCACAGCTTATTTTTGGACATTCACATTGGCCTTCAATTGACCAAGTGGAGTGGATTGGTGTAGGTGTACACCACATCAATGTTTATGGAAATATAAAGGACTAAATATGGTGATTCTTCAAAGAAACATAAGATGCAAGAGAGTTTGGAAAGTGAGTTGTGAACTACAATGTGGTGTGCAGCCTTTTTTTTTAATTGGTGAAATTTCACCAAAAAGAGAGATTCAATCTTCAAAAATGAAGTGATTTTGGAGGTTTTCAATTGTGAGAAAAAAAATAGTAAAAATCACAAAGTTTCTATATTTATTTCTCAGTCTGTAGCCAAAAACATAAAAAGATGGTTAAAGTTTTGTACTTTGCATATAGCCATATTCTTCTTAGAAATGATGACCACTTTTTCTATATCTTCCTATTGATGCTCACCACTTTGGTTTCAACAAAAAAATTCTAAAAAAGACACTGGTGGTGGGCTCACCTTGTCAAAACAAACTAAATGATCAAAGGTTATGACCGCTGCAAAGAATCCCAATGGGAATGGATACCTCTAGTACAGACCACTTAGAATGCATTTTGTGGCTGTGAGAAATGATGTCTGATTGAGAATCCAGATACAGCTTTGGAATACATAACAACACCTAACTATATTCCAAACTTTGGAACCACATAAATACAATACATGTATATCCTACCTTCAAATTTAGCATTCAATTGCAATTGGTCCCTCCCGCTTCTAAATAGTAGGCCTAAGATTTCTCCCCTTTTCTAAGAGATATTCTGGGATTTAAGGTCCCCTCCAAATGCACTAGGAAATTTCTGTGAGTGCTTTACTCAAACATGAATAGAATTGCTGATAACAATGTCAATGAACTTGGCAACTTCAAGGCAATATAGAGCAATATAGAGCAACTTAAGTAAAAGAAACTGCGAGGAAACTTGAAGTCTTATGTTGCTCAACTTCAAGTAAACTTGAGCATAGAGGAAAGAGACTGCATCAGTTCCTGGCACTGGGTGCAGCAGGTTAATGTCAAACATTGACTAACATACTGTATTTCTGTGACAAGACATTCACAAGACCAGCAGTAACAGGAAAACTCAGCCGAGATGCTGGTTAGATCAAGAAAAAAAAAAAAAAAAACCAAAAAAAAAAAAAAAAAAAAAAAGGAAAAAAGGCAAAAAAAAAAAAAAACAAAAAAAAAAAAAAAAAAAA
>Ga0116230_10004974_pt1 | contig 13012 bp, 8 predicted proteins | sample S1TSphfallax_3_FD_88678 | JGI IMG/M metagenome (GOLD analysis project Ga0116230, IMG submission 88678) | Host-associated microbial communities from peat moss isolated from Minnesota, USA - S1T2_Fd - Sphagnum fallax MG | ecosystem: Host-associated > Plants > Peat moss > Unclassified | place: USA...
ATTGTTTTGAATAATTGTTTTAAGGAATTAGTACTTACATGGTGAATGCAAAAAACATGCAACTTGAATTGTTTTGAATAATTGCTTTAAGGAATTAGTGGTTACATGGTGAATGCAAAAGACCTGCAAATTGCAACAAGCTTGAAGATTTTAACAAGAACTTGAAGTTTTTAACACATCATTTTTAAATTATATTCAAGGTGCACAAACCTTAACACCTTTTTATAGAGGATATTTGCCTCTATCAATATTAACACTAATAGTTCCAAAATTCAAAAATCAACATATTTTTAAATTATTTCTTCTACAAACTATCGGTTCTACCAACTATGTATTTAGCATATATAACTAATTCAATAGTATCATCAATTAGGTTATTACTAGTTACAAGATCATCCAAATACCAATTAATAAATAATTCAAATTCAAATTATCCCTTTTTCAAAACTACATTTCATCCTCGAAATATTAATTCTAAAACTTTATGTTAACATGTTCTTTTGCAAAAGGTTGATTGATAGTTCCTTTGGTTGGAACAACGTTGGCTTCCACCGCAAGTTTAACTTGGCTTAAAATTTGGATACATGATTTTATTGTATTCTTCTATTGATTGTGTGTTTTTTCAAAGGTTGTTGTAGGCATTATAAATACCTTCAATGCATGAAGTGTGTTGGAAAGTATTATCTGGACCTACACCTATCTGAGGTGGGGTCAATGGTATGGTAGTAAACAAAAACTTTTAAGGTTTTTAATTTGCTACTCACCACAAATGATGGTGTAACAACATGTTCAATAATAACTTCAACAAATATAGTTAAGGTTGCAACAATTAAAGCTATGATTTTAAAATATGTTCCTCCTTTAATTGGATTGACAAATTTGGTGGTTACAACATGTCGTTCCCTTTGCTCAAATACAAAAGTAAATGATGTTGCACATGTTGCCCTAATACTAGTTCCGATTTCCAAAGACACAAAAAAGGGTGGTTCAAAAAAGGGAAAATTGGAAAAGTGGTTTAGTAGGCTTGTAATTCCAATAGGTAAATATGTTCATCAACTATGGCCAATTCCATGCTCTCCTGGATTTAATCCTCTATGAACTCCTAAATTGTCTTCCACCACTATTTCCACTTGGGATTTTTTATCCCCTAAGGCCTAATTATGCACTTTGAGCAAAGTGCATGTTGTCCAACATTAATTCCTTCAACATGTTATCCATTATGATAGGTAGGACATACTATCATGTTATTAAATAATTTTGGACTTTCAAAAAGTCCAAAATTAACAAATGATCATTTGGAGATTGGAAATTTGGAAGTAAACTTTGATTCGAGGTCACCATATGGTGCAACAATACATATTAATGATGTTTTGTCTAACTAGATGAACCAATAAATAATTTTTTTCAATATTTTGTCTCAAATTCAATAGAAAACTTGATCTTGACCACCAAGTTCAAAAAGTTCAAAATTAACAATTTAGTCCAAAATTTATTAAATACATACATGGGTTGGTTTGCTCAATTATACTTTTTCCATCTCCAATTTGGCCTTCCAATCTTAGATTTGAACTTTCAAATCTTGGGTTTATTTTTTTAACTCAACGTTGACAAGTTTTAATTAATCTTTAAGCTTTTAACATGTTTGCTCCAAACATGTTGTAATCTTCTCCTATTACATGTTAAACTACTTCATTCTGTTGTAATCTTGAATCATATGTTCATGTTCACTTTGGAGATGCTTCAAATTGTTGTGAGTGTTCCAATTACATTAATTAAGTTCATCATACTCTAGTTGCAAACTCTTCCCTTTCTTCACAACTTGCTTTGCTCAATTCAACCTCATGGATAGGTTCTAATTCTCATTTTGAACCAAGTAATCACTTGTCCCTTGATTGTAACCAACTCATTTTCATAGTTCTTCAAGGTCCGTTGTATTGTAATTAGTTTTAGGCTACAAGTTTGCAATTGGTTATTGATGTAATACATGTTTTATTTGACCTCTTCACATTCAACATTAAGGTTAGTGAGCCCATTAAATTTTTTTCACCATGTTGTATCATTATGGGTAGTTTGCTCAAAAAACATGTTAATTTGCCTCATATTTTATTATGTAGAACGACTGAAAATTAAGTTAGATTGAAATGTAAAAAACAATGGCAAAATGTAAAAAACAGTGGGTTTTTTGGGTTAACAAGTTCAACTATAGGTTGAACATGTTAAGGTATTTCTACATATACAACTATAGGTTTTCTAACCTCTGTAGTTGATATCACATGTTCAACAAGTTCAACTTGAACATGTATCTTCAATTACATGGTCAATGTTGACATCAAGTTCTTTTTCAGAGTTGGCCTATGTTGTTGACACTTGTAATTTTTCGTCATCTCCACCATCCATTTCTTTTAAATGTGTATTTTCTTCCTCAGCCTCCAACCGAACAATTAAAACTTTAGAATGGTGTTTATATTTCTTCTTTAGTGGTGAGGTAACAAGTTCAAAACTTAACTTGTCCCATGGCATAGGTAGTTATGTGTGCGTCCTTAACCTATGAGACTAATGTATAGGTAGAAGTGATGCATTTGTTGATCATGTGGGTTTTATTCTCTTAGAAATTGATCCCTTGTAAAAAGTTTAAGTGAAATCCATGCTATTAGACAACCAATGGAGTTGAACTTGTTGGTGACACAAGTTCACCTTGGGTTGTTATTCTTAATGATGGGTTTCTAAACAAAGGAAACCACTTTTGAAATACATTTTAAGGATAGGTCCTAAGTAACAAATGGCAATTTTAATGTTTCTAGGTGTTAAACTAGTTGTTATATTCTTCGAACATTATGTTCACCAAGTCAATTCTACAAGCATTAGGGTAAAAACTATGGAACATTAGTTAACATGTTGTGCATTGTTCCGCAAATTATATAATTTAGTTATAATTATATGGTTGCTAAAGTAACTAAATTGTTTTCATTGATAACTAATTTGCAAAATGGTTGCAAATCTAGGACGAAATTTTTCTTTCATGCATATGACACTCCATTGTTCATTTTCTACAAATTCATTGGGGCCTATAATTTTCTTCAAAACAATCTTTACTTTTTGATGGTAACCTTGGCAACATCCATAATTCCTTCATAAAAAATGCCAAGTTGATCATGGATAAATACTTAGTCAATAATTTATTTTTTGCCACGAACTTGGGCTTTGATATAACCATCTTCTGTCTCCTCCAAAGTTTGTAAAATTTCTTTTAACATGCCTTTTTGTAGTGTAGTCCATTAGATGTTGAAAAATCCCTCTAAATTAGCTCATTTCACCCATTTTTACTTGTTTGGGTCCAATTTCATCAACTATGAAATTGTCAAGAGTTATTATTTAGTTACAAGATTAAGTCTAGTTTAATTAAGCCTAATCCTAATTAGTTAGGCTAATTTAGTTTAGTAGTCAATTTGATTGTGGACCAATTCTAATGTGGATAGGTTCAAACTTTTTCGAGTTTAGGATATAATCCCTTGTTGTGTGATTTCAAATCACTTTTGGTGATTTGAGATTTTAAAACATTGTATTTTTTACTTTGCATTTTTTGTCAATTTTGTCAATTTTCATTTTGCACATCTTGTGTGGTTCCATGTGTTTTGTGTTTTGGAATTCTTGTGTTTTGTTGTTTGCAAGTGATTTCCTTTAAATCACCAAAAGTGACAACTAGTTTGTGTTCAATGCAACAACTAGTTTTGTTTAACACTACTTATGTTTTATAAGAGATTTTGTTGCAACTATTGTTGTGGTTGTGTGGCAAATGTGGTGTATGAGTTTGCAACTAGACGCACACCTTGACGTTTGAACCTCAACAAGGCATGAATACTTTGGAATGAATTTTTTTTAACTTGGTGTACCTAGATGTGGTTGTGTGTGTCTATGTGTGGTAGTGCGTGTTTGTGCTTGTAGCCAATTTTAAAATGTGATCTTTAGATACCCCACCAAATCTCAACAACTATGTAGCAAAGCACAACATGATTGTGGTGTGCAGTTAGTGGCAAGTGTCAGAAGAGTTCCCAACTCTTCTCACTTGTATGCATTTTATTTTGTGAAAAAAAAAATTCACAAAAAAGGGCCCTTCCCACTATTGTAGAGGGACCCCCTTTTCTTCTTCTTTCTATTTTTTTAGTTTGCTCTCTCTCTTTTTAACATCAATAGGAGCAAGCAACAACGAAGAGCACCATCGCATGTAGGTGCTAAGACCGCCAAACTCTCAAACCTTTATTGTTTGTCACAAACTAGGAAACAAGGGGAGCAAGATATGGCCCCCCTATTGGAACAAAAAGAAAGGTGGTGAAGGCATGCCCATGGTTTTCCATTTGTGGTGTAAGTAGTTGTTGTTGTAAAGCTCAAAAAGAGCAAAGGCAATGGGGAGAAGAGCTCCCCATCGTGGTTTTGTTGGCAGACATTGGCACTTGTAATAAAAGAAAGGTAGAAAAAGAAGAAGAAAAAAAAAACGAGAAGAAAAGGAAAAAGAGGAAGAAAAAAAGAAAAAAAAAAAGGCAAGCGGGCAAGAGTGTGGAGCTCCACTTTGCCATTGCCACTTGTGTTCAAGTTTTTTAAACTACTAAGTTTGGCAAGCTTCAAAAGCTTGTGATGTCTTAGGGAGGCGCAAGATAAGGTGGTTTCAGGGAATCCAATCTAGGCCTCCATTTTATTTTTCAATTTTTTCTAATTTTTCAAACCTAGGGTGCAAGTTTGGCATTCATCTGAACCTACCAACATTTTTATTTTTCGTTTTTAATCCATGTGGAGAACTTTTCATCCATAATTTGGATGAATATGTTTTCATCCATCTAGTTGACATACATGGGTTGTTGATCACATTAGTGGGTTGGTCACTAAACAACATACTAAAAACCATGCACCGGACACATTGACCTTTACAATCAAAAATTTTTGTACACTTTGGGGCTTATGACCAGACATGTATATTAAATTTCAAATTTGATTTTGGAATTATTTTGAATTTTGTTGAAAATTCATAACTTTCTTGTATAAAGTTTGAATTGGGTGATTTTTGTGTCATTAAATTTCTAGATATTCTAGCATTGTGGGAAAAACCTACAAACAATATTTGGAGACAAAAGTTTTGGAGCTCCAAAGGATATTTTCCCTATTTTTTGAATTAATTTCCATTAAGTTTGGGAAATTTCATCTCTTTTGCATTGGAGGTGGATTTAGGTGTCATTTTCGCCAATATGATTCTTGAGTGGGAGGCCATGTGTGTGGGGAGTTTCAACATGTTTAGAGTTTCGAAGTTTTAAAGCTGCAAATTTGGTGTGTCATTAGTTATTAACACTTTAGTTTTTTCTTTACTAGTACATTTCACTTATATTTACCCACATGTGGAGGAATGTTGGGTCATCAATAAATTTTCACATTTGAATTCTTGTCATAATTTTTGAAAGAAAATTACAAAAAGTGGGGCTTGTGATATATGAAAATTACCCCATTTTTGTGTCATTGGGATTTCACGTTTTTTCCTATTTCTATGTTGGTTGGGTTGTGGATTGCCCAAACATAAAAATTAGTTTTAGTGGAAGATAAATTATTAGTTTTGTGGTTTTAAATTCAATGTTGTTGGGGTGAGATCATAGTAATGACTGATAGACCTTTCTAATGGTGATATTTGGTTAATGGCCAATAGACCACATTTCTCGTTTTCATAGTTGTGAATGCCCCAAATGCATTTTGGCCTTGTGGAACATTTTTGTGGATGCAAATGCCCTAGCCATACAAATGCAACATCGTTGGGTTCACATGTAATTGGAATTTGGGGGGTTAATGATAATTCACAATAGGTTCAACATCCCTATAGGATTAGCTAAAGCCATAAGTGCATCAACTTTGTGTCATGGTGGTTTTAGGGTTGTTTACCCATATTAGGGTTAGGGTTCACCATGGACAACATTCAAGTTTATGAAATAGGAAACAAGTTCATCAGCGGATTCATAAGGTGAAGGATGAGGTTCATACCACCCACACCACATGTAATGTTAATGGAGGAGGATTTTTCAAATTTAAAGGTAGACTTGCCTTTCAAAATAATTTTTACACCATTGTTGTGGGACATAGAGGACATGTATGGCACTTCGAAGGGACCTCGTTAATATTTGGGAATGGTTAGACCATCGATGATTTCATTCGAAGGTTCAATATTTTGTGTGATATGTAACATTTACAAAATCCATAGTTATTTACTCCTTTCTTTGTATGGAAAAGTTTGTTTCAACATTTGGAAGGGTCACCCATGGATGATTACCATGAATTCTACTAGGTCCATGATGTTGAGATTGAGGACTGGTGTGTTTATTAGTCACCCCATTACTTTTCTATCACCATGGGCCAAATTATTACTTCTAACAGTGTAGCAACATTGAACAATCATTTTGGGAATAACACTATAGTTTTTTCCACCCTTAGTGTTATTACAATTGTGGCTCAGGTTTTGCTTGCTTTCAACCCAATTTTATAGTTTTTTTGGGAGTTACACACCAATTATTAAGGGGTGAAGATTTAGAAACTTCGCATTTTGTAAAAGTTTTAGTGCAAACCTCATGAGAGTTTGTGAAAAGCCTATGCTCGTATGTGGTAATTGATCATAGTGACTCAAGGAGTCATAAAAGCCCAAGTTGTTCAATTTTGGTATGGGATTTTGGATAAGGATCTTACATATTGAATGAAGGGCATTGTGCTAAGTCAACACACATAACCGACATTAACCCATGTGTTCCAAATTTTTGGAACGCATTGAATTGAACATGATTGAAGAAAATGTGATTATTCTTAAGTTCAAAAAAAAACTACAAATGATGCACCCCTCAAATTCCTTGATGGACTCAACTGTGAGTCTAAAAGGCGAAAACATCGGAAGGATAAGGAATTCGGGCACGTTCCTTGGTTTGCAACATTTTGGGGGTAGAGGGGTGTGTTGAAGTTCCAGGATGGGGACTAGGAAAACTAACAAACAAATTAATTACTCATTTGGACTTGCACATACCAAACAACAAGTTGATTAGTGCGTAGCTAGAACACTTTTAGTGCACGAACGAACCATTGGCAAACATGAACTCACAAGATTCACCATGGCCCAAACTTGGGGGAAGCCACCACCTTCCCCCTTATAGTATTCTTTGTGCCTGCCCACGGGGCCAACACCCAAATGTCATTTTGTCCCAGGACTCCCGAGTTGGAGTCCTGAAATTCCCAAATTTGGGACTCTCACAACTTTGGAAGCCCATAACTTTATGTGTAAACCTATGATTGAGGTGAGGTCTAAAGCAAAGTTGTAGCCCTTGTCAAGAGCTTTCCAACAATATGTGTCATGTCATTTGCACACAACGAAATCAAGGCGAATCCTGACTTTTAATGGTTAAGAGTCAAATTGACAATTTGACTCCTGGCCCTTCTTTTGGCCATAACTTATGTTTTAAGTGCCCAAATGGGTGATGCAAGCCCATTTTAGACATCTATGTTCTAAAAACTTCTCAATGGTATAATAAAATCTTCAATCCAATGAGTTTTGACCCATGCAAAAGCCCTTTGAAAATTTGGGAATCCATTGGGACTTTAATTCCCAAAGTGAAAGCTCACTTGGGAGTGTGGGGGTTCATTCCCTCACACTTTCCTACACTTTTGGGAACATAAAATGTGACTCTTGGGGTTCACTCTTGGCCCGCATCTTTACAAGCCTTTGCCTTGGTCATGAGCCCAAGGCTAGGGTTGTGACACCAAAATTTCTTTCGACGCCATCTACTTAATAGGCACGTGGTCAGCCTATTAAAGTTCCCCCACAAAAGGCCAAGGGGCCTAAGCAAGAATCTAGAGGTGGTTCCTTGTCATATTTTGTGCAACAAAAGGGAGAGGAGAAATGTTGGAGATGTGGTGGGCCTCATCACAAGAGGGATTGTCTTAATCCACCTTGGCCTACCACCAACAATCCCAACTTTAGCCAACCTTATGTTCATTACAAGGTTTATGGTCATGACATCAACCATTGCTTTACATTGCATCTTGAATTTTGATAAGTTCAGCCTTAGGCAAGTAATGTGGGGAAACCCTAAAAATTTGGCAAGGTCTAGAAAGGGAAAGGTAAAACCAAAAGTGGATCAACCACCAAATCAGCTCCTAACCAACCCAACACCATGGAATCATGATTTGCATGTTTGGAGGCATTGGTGATAAGGATGGTTTCCAACATGGTGGCACAAGTCAAGCCCCATGCATTTGGGTCAAGCGGGATTCAAAACCATGAAGACACAAAGTCTTTTACTTCAAATCCAAAAAAAATTCTATGGAGTTATTTTCTCAGGACCATTGGCCCTTGATAATGTCGTGATGGATATTCTAAGCAATCACATTTTAAGGCTAGCCAATGATGGAAACCTAGTCAGGGTTTCAACAACCACACTAGTAATTAAGGCTAATGCACATGTGTCAAAACCATGAGGTGTTGATGAAAGGTTGGGCCCTTAGCATGGTGAGGCTCAACGCCAAGTTCGCCTTCCATAATTCTTTGTGTTGGTGGACAAAGTTTCCCATCCTATAGGGGCATCTACTTCTGATATTGTACCAATTACAATGAGACAATAATTGGGTTTTTTTTGGGAGCCAAGACCTTGAATAGTATGTTGGGGGTGGCCAAGATGGTGTGTTAAACACCATTATTTTCAACCATGACATTAGCATCGTTTGGTTTTCAATCGACAATAATATTTCAATTGGTAGCTACATTATGTGATGGGGGAGACACCACGAGGATCTTAGATGCATTTTCAAAAATTTAGATTGTAAAAATCTAGATTTGAACATGGCTTAGTACAAATAAACACATTAGTTGTGAACACACCGATCATAAAAACAATAAGAGAACCCTAAATTTGAGTTAAAATTTAATATCTAAATGTGTTATGTTGAAAAATTCAAAATTAAAAACTCACACGGTGAATCTTAAATTTTAAAATAAATAAATTATTTAGAACTTGTGTCTTTAATGCGCCTAGGTACTATGATATGATCAACATTTCCACATAACATACACATCATGAATTTAAAACATTAATGCCTCTATTTAGACACAAAACGTCACCTCCATTCGCACATAAATCAAATATCATGTAGTTTATAAAAAATTAATAATGACTTGCCTTCAATTATGAGAAGAAAATGTGATTTATGACAAATTGACAAACTAATATTGAATGATATTAAGTCAACTTTCAATATTGGGACACATGGCTTTTTAAAACTTAAAGTAACATACTTGCACAAGATGAATTTACATTCATCAGTTTTTTATTTACAATTATTTATTTGACAACATTCTTTTTTCATATCTATAACTTCCAAAAACAAAACATAAGCCAATTAACCATATGAAAAGACATTGTTAAAAATTCATATTCAATTTTAAATTTTAGCAATGAACTAAAAATAATGTAAACATATACAACAATTTACATATTATTGAAATATCCATATTTGTGAAAATCTTGTATAATTATGTGATATATGTTACAAATCCAATCATATTTTGAGTTATCTTAATTTTTAAAAAAGATATTTCAACCTCCCTATGTATGACTTGTGAAATAACATATTATGATCACAAATGTATATTGATTTTTATTTTTTCATGAATCAATCTTAACCCTCAAATTTTAATGACTTTTATAGTTTTTTTTTCATAAAAATAAATGTGGTATATCAACTATGGATCATGAATTATGAAAAATGAACCATACAATTCAATCAATGATTTATTAATGATGAACTATGAATCACATATGAAATTTGATGATATATTTATTATAGACCTTGAATTATGCATAATGAATTAAACAATTCATTCAAAAATAGGTATATTGAATGATGAATTGTGAATAATGAACCATAAATGAAGTTCATCACTTATGGATGAAGATTAAATGCAATGTATTGGTGGAGATGTTTTCATATGAACCCATGGACAATGTATTGTAAATGATAATTGCACTATGGAACATAAACCATATGTGAATTATGAAAAACAAAAAAAACTTACAAAATGTTTTTTAAAAATGGTTAAAAACAATAATTGAAATTGCATGGTTTCACCATGGGCAAGTATTTTTGGATAACTTTCAACCATTCATCTTCAACAAACATTATTACAAAATGTGGGTGCAGTTCAGTAGTCCCCATTCACTAGACCAATGAATTCCTTGCTTCTTCATTGGTCCCTGTTCACTACAACCAATGAATTTGCTCAAAATCCAGTGAAATCACTTGGCTATAGGAACACCTTTTGTTGTAGTGAAATGACATTCAATGATTTATGAATAACAACCTACAAATAGTAAAATTCACGATGTTCATTTGTAGGGATAAATCTTCATTTAAGAATGTTGTATTACTTATGGATAATGAATTATGAATTACAATAAAACATATTAATACATCAACCATGGACAAAAAACTATGATAAATGCACAAAAAAATCATTTGATGGTTTATGAACAACTAACTACAAATGACGAACTTGCCATACCTACAATGGATACCATAGCACTTGGGCAACTTTGACATAAATTAAATCATTTTCAACTTTGTCTAAAATTTCAAAAAAAATTCAACCTTTTTTGTTGAAAATTTCAAAAACACTTTCAAGGTGCCAGTAAGTTTTGAACCAAGGACCTATTTGACCAAATCAATTATTTTACATCCATATGACCACTAACACAATGAAATATCTTAAAAATAATAACGAATTTTATTAGATATATTACACATATGCTAAAATTTTGAGAATTAAAAAGGTAGTTGTTGAACCAATTTTTTTGGATTAAATCCATTATACCCTAAAAAACTATAGAAGCTGCCCTAATATTACGATAATTGGTAAAGTTTGTCCAAATTTTTTTTCCCAAAAAAATGTTTTGACAATACCAATTTGAATATTTCAAGGTTTCAACAATAAAAAATACATATAAAAGGAAACTTTGCCAAGAGGAAATCAACTTTTTGGTTTTTCTTCCGATCTTTTTGAGAATTATTTAATGTTAAACATTTGTTGTATGTATGGTATAGACAAAGTTAATGACTTCATTTATAATGGCAAACATTTTAAGTTAGTAGTTTTATATTCCATGTGATGGACAAAATATAGATTATAAAAAATATGAATCATGAATTATGAACTATAGATGAAATCTAATAACATATCATTAATTATAGGCCTTGAACAATAAAAAAAGAACCATAACATTTATTCAATGATCTATGAATGATGAACTAGTAATTGTTAAACCATGACAATGGTGAAAGAATTATAGGGGATGGGCTACCCATTGGTAGCCTTCTTTTCATAAATATTATTCAACATAGCAAATAACCTTCATATGTGTGGATGAAAAATTTCATAATCTTTTTATAAATGGATGAAACCTTTCATACCCTTCTTGTAGATGGACAAAAATTTTTGTAACCTTTTTGTAAATGGACCCAAAAAAAAAGAAGGAAAAGTTTTGCATTGTGAAAAACAAGGGAAAGGTCGATAAAAAGCTTGAAAAATGTATAACAAAAGTTGTGTGTATGAGGTTGCAGGCTACTACACTTGGAATACCTTACTCTAGACAAATAAAAAATTAATACATAAACGATCTAGCTCTAAGGATCGGTTACTAACTTAATAACATATATATAAAAAAAGGGGCTACCAATGGGTAGCATGTCCCTAGTCATTACTAGGCAATGGTAGTGGCAAAAGAGTTAAGGGGGAATTGTTACCCATTGGTAGCCCCCCTCTTCATAAATGTTATATAACATAATCAATAATCTTCATGTGTGCGGATGAAAACTTTCATCACCTTCTTGGAGATGGACAAAACAAAAACAAAGGGAAAATTTTTCTATCATGAAAGACAAGGGGAGGGCCGATCAAAAGCTTGAAGATGTCTAAACAAAAGTTATGTGTACAATGTTGCAAGCTATCACACTTGGATTGCCCTACTCTAGACAAATTATAAATTGATTCATCTACAATCTACCTCCAAAGATCAACTATGAACTAAAATTGAAATTTATTCATATATCCACTATGGATCATGAACAAATCATACAAAGCTCACTCAATGTTGTATGAAATAATGAATTATTTACATTTGAAATTTAGTGGTATATCAACTATGGACAAATGAACTATGAAAAATCGACCATATAGATAATTAGATGAACTACAAAATGAAAAACTATAAATCAAATCCATAAATTTTCATTTGATATTGACAAACCCAATCAATTAATATTGTTTTAATATGACATTTAAGATTTAGCAACCCAAAAATTGAAGAATACAAAAAGATTGGATGAATTCTATCATATCAAGGAAAGATTTCAACAAGCAAAGAGGTAGCCCTAAAGAATACAAAAGAAATTACATGCAAGGAGGTAACTCTAAAAGAAATTGAGGAAAGATTTCAACAAGCAAAGAGTTAGCCCTAAAGAATACAAAAGAAATTACATGCAAGGAGGTAACCCTAAAAGAAATTGAGGAAAGATTTCAACATGCAAAGAGTTGGTCCTACAAATAAAAGAAGAGCAAAAGAAATTACAGGCGAGGAGGTAATCCTAAATGAAAAAGAACAAAAAGAATCGGAGACAAAGAGGTAGCCTTAAAGAAAAAAGAAAGAGCAAAAGATTTCACAGGCAAAGAAATAACTAAAAAGAGAATTGAAAAAGAAATTGCATTGAAAGATGTAACCCTAAAGGAAAGAGAGGAGGACAAAAGAAATTACAGTCAAAGAGGTGACCCTTAAAAGAAAGAAAAACGATCGAGCCAAAGGCACAGAGGTAACCCTAAAGAAGAGAAAAAGTAATCGCAGAGAAAGAGGTAATGTCTTGGAAAGAGGTAGCCCTAAAGAAGAGAAAAGAAATCGCAGAGAAAGAGGTAATGTCTGGCAAAGAGGTAACCCTAAAGAAGAGAAGAAGAGCAAAAGAA
>Ga0116230_10004976_pt1 | contig 13008 bp, 10 predicted proteins | sample S1TSphfallax_3_FD_88678 | JGI IMG/M metagenome (GOLD analysis project Ga0116230, IMG submission 88678) | Host-associated microbial communities from peat moss isolated from Minnesota, USA - S1T2_Fd - Sphagnum fallax MG | ecosystem: Host-associated > Plants > Peat moss > Unclassified | place...
TATTTATTTATTTATTTGAAAATTTGAAGAATGAAATCAAATATTTTACATGTTTCATTATATATGTATGTCAATAGAATTACTTGACAGGTTTTTAATTTGTCAATGGGAGGGTCTAGGGTTTAGCATTTAGGATAAACCCCCCCACTCCCGCCCCCCCAAATTCCCTTTCAATGCTAGGTTAGGGTTTAGGATTTAGCTGCCCTTTCTTTCCTGGGGTATTCAAAAGGCAAACCCCTGAGTCGAGGACACCAATATGTACTTAGAGCATCTCCAGCGGTGGTGAGTATGCGACGACCCTGCAAAAATATTTTTCACATCCAAGTTTAGTTATTTACGTTTTCAACAACCCCACCAATAAACCTCAAAGGGGGGGGCGGCAAATAGCTGGGGAACTACTAATAGCAAACCACCTGGACGAATCATGATGATGGGCCAATCAGAAATACTGAGCAGGCATTATCAAATCATATATATTACACTCTCTTTTCTGGAGGTGTGCAGCATTGCTGCGCCTTTCACCAGCCCACCCAAAGTGTGCAATTTTGCTGAGCCAAACCGGCATATTTTGACCTTTTCTTCATCTAATTTTACTATGCAGGATCACATTCTGAGCACTGCTGGAGATGCTCTTAGGGTTTGTCATATATCCCCCCCCTTGGAGGTGTCAGCTATTGGCACTTTTGGAAAGCCAATTGTGGACTGGTCTTGGACTAACAGGTTATATTTCTTCAGGTAATTAATTAAGAATGGGACTTGCTTTCCCTTTCTTGATGACAGCATATTTCTATTGTGTGCAAAATTTTGGAAATTTTATGTCACAAATTTATTGATGTTTTATAAAAACAAAAAATTCACCAATTTTTCAAATTCAAAAAAAAAATCTTTTGAAGTTGCCACATTTCTATGCATGGTTCAACTACATAATCAAAAATACATGAGGATGTGTGTGTGTGTGTGTGTGTGTGTGTGTGTGGGGTATGTATTTTTTTTAATTAATTTTCTTTTCTTTTCATTTTTTAATAGCCTCACTTGGCTAAATCGGCTTATGGATGATTACCACCTCAACTCCATCACAAAATTGAACAAAAAAAAAGCACTGCTATCTATGCCCTTTGTTCCTGGCCCTATATTTCAAGAATAACCCCATCGGGGGACCTTACCCTAAGGACATACATTTACATTTCAACAAATAGGGGAACTATTGGGGGGGTTTGTGAGGTGATTAAAAAAAAACCCTAATTGAAACTGTGGCTCCTGCTTAGGAAATCACTCACTGGTGAAGAAGAGGGCTGGCTACAATAGTCTTACCTACCAGTCCGGACAAAAGCGAGAGTCTGTGCTCAAATGCTCGTACTCTCTGATGGGCGTTGCTAGTTGCTGCTACCTGTAGTGCCCATGGCGAAGGAAAAAGAATAGTTATTCAAGAACGCCAGTCAAGTTCTGTCCTGCTGGCTATTCAAGTGGGACAAGTTTATGACAATCGATTCCGTCCGGTCCAACTAATTTTTTGAAGTCAGGCTTATTCCCCTCTCTCTCTCTCTCTCTTGCTCTCTCTCTATACCGTGCACTAGAAGGGATATCTATATTTCCTCCCTTAAATTCTCTCATTTTTGCTCGCTCTCTACTCTATCTAGTAGAACAAAATATGGTGGACAAATGTTTTATTTTCTCAATTCATCCCATATATTTTTTAGATTTGGTTATGTATAATATATATATATATGAATATGAATTGGGTGGTACATATGTTTACTTTGTTGTTGTACATCTTGAGAGGAGTTCTTTGGACCTTGTTCATCATCATCATCATCCCTTTTGTTTGTTGTTTGGCTGTGTTGTTGAAAGGTGCACCAGCTCCAGAACAGTTTGCATGGTTTCAAGGTGACAACTAATGGCTAGCCCTGTTGTTGTGGGATGCTTGTTGCTTCTGACCGCCCTCCCCCCTCTCCCCGTCCACCTGAGAGGACACATACAGGACACATATATACATTCGAGTTGTGGATTCCACCGCTCCAGGTTGGATGTGCCCAAGTGAAACCAAACCCATTATGTTGTTGGGCTTCTCTACAATCTATCTGACCACAAAATTTACTTAAGCACCCTCACCTAGTGTTGTTGTTGTCTGAAGGACCACATATGTATATATATACATATATATATAACCCTAAACCCTAAACCCTATTGCTCTACTCTGTGGGACATTGCAAAACAAAGTGAGTGTTGTGGTCCTTGTGGATTATTGCCGTACACTTTTTTTTTGCACTTTTGCATGTTCAACAACAATCTCCACACACCACCAAATTTTTATTTTTATTTTTATTTTATTTTATTTTTTGGCCATGGTCCATGCATGAATGACACATCTGTGAGGGTTTTTTTAAAGCCTTGTCATTTCATCCAATGAATGAACTTTTGAGGGGTTTCATCCATTTCTATGTAGAAAAAACCCATATGTGATGTTTATCTTAAAATTGACGATACTGTTGTTGTATGTGTGATCATCACATTCATTCAACCGAGTGTCAAGGCTGTTTGACTATCAAATGACAATCCAGCTTCTCTTGTTGTAGTGAGATCAACTATTCACAATTCATTGTGATATATATATAATCCATTATATATATCACCCCATGTTTTGGCATCATAAACACTCTGTTTTGGTTGTAATGTGGGTTTAGGGTTTAGGGTTTTAAAAGCACCCAATATACAAGGACAAGGCTGGTATGAAAAGCCACCGTATAAGTAGGGTGTATGATCCCTCCCTCCCATTGTTAAGGAGTAGGCATAAGAACGTCCCCCCTTATATATATATGCCTTGGGATGATCTACCCATGATGCTTCTTAGGGTTCACAATAAGCTTCTCCTCATCATGTCTTAGGGTGAGTTAAGCCCAAAGGTCAGGGGAGGGGGGTGAGACAACATTTTCAAAACGTGGGGTTGGACTTGGTTATTGCCTCATCTTAAGACCCTTATGTTGGGAACGCCCCCCACCATGAGGCTTTTAACCATGGGTGGGGGGGGATATTCCCAAATTGCAGGGTTAGCCTCGGCTATTGCCTCATCCTAAGACCCTTATTTTGGGAGTGTCCCCACCGTGGGGCTTTACCCTACACATTTCTGAAATATTCATAACATGATTTGAACAATAAATTAAAAAAATGCATGCACAATTAGAGCCCAAAACCCACACTAATAATGTGTACATTTTTTGTATGACAACAAATGAACCTCAATAATTTTTGAACCACATTACTTTGAGTTTGTATGTGCATACAAATTAGTGTGGATCACGCGAATTTTTGACACATGCTAAAAAAATATGATTGATATATATGTGTATATAGTTCATGAAGCACAAGCAAGTCACCATTCTAAGATTATTGCCAAATCGATGAATAGAGATCGATATTTTCATACAACAAAAGTCCTAGACAAAAGCAAAGACCCAAAAAACCCTTGGCAACTAATTGGGTGACCACCCCTTTGTGTCCAAAAATTTCCAGGTCCCTCTCTATAGGTGATGTTTGTTCATGGTATGGGCTTTCCAACAATTGATATTGTCCAAACTTCACACATGATTACTTTCCACACCGGTTAAATCATCCATCCACAAAAAGGAATTAGCCAAATTTGGCTATAGGTCAATCAGCAGCCTAGAGCCAAATTAGAAAATTTTAAGAATCCAGCTATATTATTTTGGCGGCGAAAAAAACTCCTCCAAATCTAGCGACTTTAACAGATTTTTTTTCATCAAAAATCCCAAGTATTAAGAGTCACACTGGAAAATATTATTATTATTATTATTATTATTTATTTATTTTGTCACCAAGTGGCAAAAATATGTCCCCAAAAACAAGATGCTCACGGATGTCGCAACTAACTAACTCAGGCTATCAAGTTGTCCTTTGTATAGTAGTTATGCAATTACATTATGTAAATTAGTAATTACATAACTACCATGAAAATTTGTAAGCAAGCAAGCCCCATGTGATTGATTCATTAGAAACCACACCCAACCCCCGCCCCCCGCCCCCCCTCTCGGGTATCAGGACATCTTTTAGGGTTTGTAACCACAATCCTCAAGAAATCAAAGTTCTGCTATTTGATGATGGCCTGCAAAAGAGCAAGCCTTCTAAATCTAGTGAACTCAGTCAGTTCCAAAGGCCTTGCTTCTGTTTTTTTTCTGAGAATATTTTCAAAAATTTCCACCCCAAAAAGGAAAAATGAAAAAAAAGGGGAAAAAAAAAAAGCCATAGTAGAGGCTTCAGCCCCAACATAAGCTTCACATTTTGGTGAAATTTCACAGAAAAAATAAAATGCTGATCTAGATTGATAAAAATTAAATAGAAAACCAAAAAGCTTGACATAATAATTTGCTAACTATAAAGCCTGTTTCTCTAGTGACCCTTACTTTACTTACCGTAGTGGGATGTTGTTATAGTGGGCACCACCCAAAAAAATTCACCTGCCCTAATTTACAAGATTCCAACATTGGATATTGATGGACAATAATAGGGTAAGGGCTGGGAAAGGCCTAGGGTAAGGGTTGAGAAAGGCCTCGGGTTAGGGCACAACCAAGGCACAATAAAAATTTTAAAAAAACACTTGAGGGTTAGGTCCAGTGTTGTTGGCCGGTTCTTTGATTTTGTTCTAACCTGAAGTTCCAGGTTTTTTGAAAGAAAGAATAAATAAATAAAATAATAAATAAATTCAAAATCAAAGAAACCCCCCCCCACCCCTTAGGGTTTTAGGTTTTCAAAAAATTTAGAAGAAAATAACCAGAAATTCCAGGTGTTGGAATTTTTTTAATTAATTTTAATAATTAATTTAATAATTAAATTTTTAAAAAAACCAGCCAGCAGTTTCATGAAAGAAGCAGCCCAGAAATTAACCGGTGGGTCAGGGTAGGTTATTGGAACGGTTCTTCTTCGATTTAACTCCTGGTCAAGAACCGCAATAAATTCCGGGGGTCGAACCCGGGGCCTTTAGATGGGGTGGATATATATTTTTTTTTAATTCATTATTTTTCCCCAAAAAAATTAAAAGAGAAAACAAAAGAACACCTGGTCAAATGTACCCGGATTATACCCGCCGGTTATTTAGTTGGGGGAAGAGAGAGAGAGAGAGAGAGAGAGAGAACCAAACCAAACCAAACCAAACCAAAGCACACCACACTAGTTAAGGGAAGAGGAGGCGAATTACTTAGTAATGAATCTGCAAATCTATTTGAAAATCTTAATCATCACTTGAAAATATATGGACAATCATGGAACCCACCTTCCTTCCTTCCTTAGGCCCCCCCACCAGCCCATGTGAGATGGGGAGTTCATAATGAGAGCTTGCATCTTACCGGCCCCTCATTACTCCAACCCAAGGTACACTAGGTCCTATGGTTAGCATTTTCATATACTCTTTATTTAATGTCCACTAACTAACAACCAAATAGTATCAAGTGTCAACTACCTGAAAATTCGTTGTGCAATTAAATAGAATTTCTTTAATTAATTATTTATTTATGTATTTATTTCTTAAGTGGTTTCTTTTGTTTTTTTTTTAAAAATTCCTCATGGCTTCTTTTGACAATAATTCATATCAGGAGTCAGCAGCTTATGAGTAGCTTGAATTTTTATTTTTATTTTTAAATTTTTTTAGGGTTTTTTTTTTAACTATCTTTCGTTTGCTTTTTGCCATTATTGTTTCAAATCTTCCTTGCAATGGGGTTTTTTTTTTAATAAACTTTTAATGAATTTTTTAATGAATTTGTTTTATGTAGGAAAAGTGATGATCATTGAAAGGAAAAATTTTAGCCGAATCTGGCTATAAACAACAAGATACAATTTTTGTACAAATTTTTTAATCATTCTTTTACAATTTTTTGGCTATTGAATGGAACCAAGTATAGAAATCTGGTGATTCTTACCCTCCTTTTTTTTCTTTTTTCTTTTTGTCCTTTTTTAGTTCCTGAATTTGGGCAAACTGAAACCCCAAAAATCACTTCATTTTGGCTTCCCTCATTTTTTTAATTTCAATCTTTAATCAAATTTCAGCAGGAAAAAAAGAAAAAAGACCAAAAAAGAAGGGGGGGGCTGTTTCCATGTGAATAAGGTAGCTATTATTATTATTAGTATTATTATTTTAAATTATTATTATTAGAAAAATTATTATTATTTTAAAAATTAATGAATGTAACCACAAATTTGTCATTGAGAAACCAAACATCCAAGTTTTCAAGATAACCGCAACATCATCCATCATGCATAAAACCAGAAGAAAAAAAAGAATGGGGGGGTCAATCAAGGATTCAAGCTTAGGGTTCTAGCTCGAATGAAGTTTAGGGTTTAGGGTTCAAGCTTTATATGAATCAAGCTGGACAAAAATGAATGGTTTCAATAAGTGTTGTGCGGATAAATCATTTACCCAAGATTTCATAGTTGTTTTTTAGTTTTTACCGGTGTTGGGCAGTTCTCAAATTTTTGAGAACTGTGAGTTATGTATGTTTTTAAAGCTTAAGTAGGGAAAATTTATCATTTTAATGATTTCAAATAAATATGAAAAAAAATTAGTTGAAAAATATAATTATTTGAAAATTTTAAGATAACATGGCATGGTTCTTATGTGAACTATTTTTCCTTTTTCTTTTCTTTTCTTTTAAAAAAGATTTTTTTGCACCCAATATATCCCCACTTCCAAGGGCTCGGGGGCCTGGACCTAAATAGAGTCCTCCCTTTAGAGTTGGCTACATGTTTGCACTTTGCACCTAAAAGCCCACCTACTCCAGGTTTGATAAACCTAACCTGCCTGTTAACTGCAGTTTTGGGACTATGGTTTGGTTTGAGGATATCTATCACCACCACCACCACCACCACCAAGTAAAAATTAGCAACAAATGTTTTCTTTTTCTTTGTTTTGGAGTACTTATTGTGGCATGATGTACTAGAATATGATGCAAGTGTCTCAAAAGCATTAGTGTAATGAGTTATTTTTGCAAGCTTGTGAACTCAGGGGGGTTTTGTTTTTTCAATTTTGTGATATCAAAAATTTGGTGAATTTGTGTATTATGGATTGCATGGAAAATGAATTTCTTCATTGGGTTTGTGTTTGAGTTTCATTTTGTGACATTTTGTGAAATTATGTTATGGAATATGTTCATAGTGTAGTAGATCACAAATTTATAGTTGCATTTCAAAATAAACTTGGACATTAGGAGCATGGTTTTTTTTCTTTGTGAAATTGAGAATTTGGAAAAATTTCCAAAAAGCTTAGCAAAAAAATATTCAAATTTTCACTTTCAAATAATTTCCAAAAAAATCCCATTTCCTTGGTAAAAGCCAACAAAACTTTTCACGAGGAATGCCACATTGAAATTAAGAATTTCTATTTGGGTAGTCCATTCAAGGGGCAATATTTAAGCAAAGCAATTGATTACTTTTAACTTTAAATATTTGTTGAATGGAAACCCTTTTGGGTGCTATATTAGTTCATTTAGGATTCTTTGAAATTGAACGTTGAATAGAACAACACCTCCAAACCTCAAAGTAATGTTTATATGTTTAAAATTTTGTTATGGGTCCATTTTCCCATATCCCTTGGAAAATTTATCAAAGGGATTTATAATGTGGACTATACCAACCAATTACACTATTTTTTCAATATTTTCCTTTCTTCCCCGTGAGACCCCTCGCTTGTCCCTTTCATCCTCCTCTTTTAGCCACCATGCCACCTTCATAACAACAACAGGTTGCTTCCAACTTCTCCCCTTACTTGCTTCCAACATTTCTTCTTTTCTCGTCTATTTCAAACTTCAAAAGGCACAAAAAGAGGAACAAAATGAGATGAGAACTTCCCAAACTTACAAAAAGGGTTAAGATAAAGAGGAGTTTCAAAGTGTAATTACCCAACTTTAACACATGTTCTTATCTCTTTACATCACATATTAAAGATAATCACAACCGATCCTATGTACACCCAAAACTACACAATAAGACTCATTGTTGAAAACTAACCGTATAAACCCCAAAAATGGCCATAAAGATTTCAATTTCCAAAAACACAAGGGATCGAGCTCCTAGTTTAAAACAAGATTAATTGAGCCATCCTACCTAGAATGTCTGTTTAGCCTAGTAATTAAACTAACTAATTATTCATCCTAACTCCAATTCTAAATAGCCTAGGATATCCATTATTTGATACGCATGCACTACGAACTTACCTTTTTATTGGAAGGTATTCATTTACAAATATCTTCATTCATTATCATGGTCAAATATGAGGTTTTGGCGATTACAAATTCATGTGAATTATTTTCAAATATTTCAACATCTTAATTGAAAAGAAAATTTGATTTTTTCTTTGAAATATATTACTTTTTAACGCCAAATGTTTCATTAGAAAATTACATGTGCTCCAAATATAGTTGGAATATTAAAGGTGGTAAATAAATTAGTACATTGTTATAATGATATATTTAAACCACATAATATTAAACTAATCACTAGATTAAAAAATTCGCCAACATTAACCTAAAAGCCAATTCCAAATCTTCTTGCATACTTGCTCATATAATTTTATGTTGTGTTGACAAGTTCACAAGCACATGAGATTTCTTGAAGGCCCACTTGCAAATTAAAGATGAACTTCATATTGATTGTCAACTTATGCAACAATAGCTATGAATCACAATTTGAACTAATTGATTTTTAAAATTTTCATACATTTGCTACACACTGTATAAAATTGTAGAAACTATGTCCAATCCAATTCTAAGTGATTAAAGGCATTATTTCAATCAAGGTTGCCAAAAGGCTAACTTATTTTCAACACACAATGACCAATATTAATTATGTTTGCCAAAAATGTTGTGTTTAAATGGGTTACCATAGGGTCAAAAAATGGATGATACAAGTTAATTCTAAATTTTATTGGTTATTGTTGTGGTATTTTGGTTGTACCCAAAGCAAGAATATGCCATCCAGAACTAGTTAACAAAAAGTTGGAAACTTTTGAAAAATATTTTAACGAATTAGACATGAACTCATATTGATTAACATATTGAATGATTAATAGATAACAATTTGAACTAATCACTATAGGATGTTTCAAGGTGAAATGTGATTTTTAAAAAGTTTTATTGGGTTCAATTTGTTCCAAAATTTTCAAAGATAACAAAATGAACATAAATAGATGAATCAATATGATGTGTAACCAAAAAGAGAAGGCACTTGAAAAGTTGGATATAACAACAAAACCCACTTCCCTACAAGCCCTTCAAAAACATATCAAATGTGACAAGTGCATACACTTGCAAGCCCATTAAATGTGGCACAAATCAACAACCATTATGCCAAAACATGGTTTTTATGCATGTCCTTGGACTATGTAGTCTAAATGATCCCATTATTTATGTCATGTGTAGATTGTATATGTTTAATTATGGATGTCATGTTTTACTAACCATGACTAACTAGTACATCATTTTTATAGCTCATAACAAATGTAGTCAATATTAATTAATTTTCTTTGTAGTGCATGACATTTGAGTAAACAAAAAATAAAAAACCTTTAAAACTTCAACATGCACATTACTAGTAAACCAATTTAGGACTACTCCACCACACATTCAATCATCCTAAATATTCAACTTGATGATTCTAACACATGCATGGTCCAACCCAAGAATTTGTTGAAAAATCAAGTCCTTATCATTCTTGCTCAATAAACAAAGCCACACCCCAAAATGTTTGATTAACAACAAAAGTGATCATTTTAGCCAAAAACATGGTTGATCTCCAAAGATCAAAATTGCCACAACATATTGTTACACAAATAAAATTACCTTCTCTTTACTATGATTTGAAGCTTCACCATGTGGATAATATATGCTAAAAGCTCATTAAATATGTAAACTGCCAAACATTGATGTTTCAATTTGTCAACTTCAATGCATTTTCAAACCTAAACAAACAAGTCAATATGATTGAAGACTTTGGAATTACAAAATATGGTTACTAATAATGTTTAAGCTTTAAATATATTCTCCAAAGGTAAACCACATTCTATTTAAATTTATATTTTTTAAAATTAATTATCCCATAATCCAAAATTGGAAATTTTCATACACAATTTCCCAAAAATTGGATATCAAATATTTTCATCACAAAAATATGTAGGTGCAAGCATGATAAATAGACACAAAAAATGAATGTCTTCACTTTTATCATGTATTGTGTATATACAAACAAGATAGTAGCATCAAAATGGGTGGAAGTATGATATCATACCCTCTATTGAACTTATAAGAATTTACAAAAAACTAAAAATAAATGGACCTAAAAAATAAACCCAAAATCAAAATTTTAAACTAGATGGTAAATTTGTCTATTGTGAATAATTCAACACAAAATACCCAATTGAATATACACACACAACATGCTTTCAATTTTACTAATATGTTTAAATCTCAAAAATCAGTTTTCACATGTAAATGATGTATAAAAAAATATTTAATTTATAATATAGGACAATGAATCATGATATAATACATGTATTTTGGTACAATTTGACCATTTTTCAACTCCACCACAAAACACAAACATTTTCAAAAAATATATTTATTCATTGATGACAATCACACAACTAGTGGACTATTGGGGCCCAATACTCTTAACATATGTAAAAAAAACTCATTCACTAATTTTAAATATAGTAAACCCCCTTTATAATCTCACCTTTGGTGACCACTTTTTTTGTTTGACACAAATGAATTGTGATTTAAATGTGTATAGTCACATTCCATATAAACCCTTACAAGATTGTGACTATAGGCCAAAAAAAAGAATTTACAAAACAACATTTTTAAGCTAGAATAAAGGTGTCAATTGATTAAATTTCCTATGCGACTTATTCTTAGCTCTACTATGCATTATTAGACTTGAAAAAGGTTGTGATTTCTACCTTTTACATTGAGTTTGAACTCTTTAACTATTAGCTTGTGTACCTTGTCATTTATTATTATTTAATTAAAAATTTCTACTTTTTTGGCAAGTTCACATATATTTTGCTTGTCTACATTAGAAAGTTTTTTTTCTCTTCAACTAAATTCATTGTTGTTAGTTTGGACAACTTGAACACAAAGCCACACTAACATTGCCAAACTACATTTGGGTGCAAATTTTTTAAGTTGCAATAAAATCTTGTCACAACGTCACCCTTTTCTATCTTTTTAACGTAATCTTTTTTATCATGTAAAGACACATTCATGTATGATTATGTATGATTATGATGGAATTTAAAATTGTAATTGTCTAAAATATAATCCTTCTAAAACTTTTGACAACTTTTGATTCATTATTTTTTATGGGCATCAAAATATAGGGTAAAAAGAGATTATAGTAAGGACTAGGCCCTTTTTGTTTTGTGTAATAAACCTTAAAAGATTTTCACCATTTTACAAAACCCTAATATTTATCTTAAATTTCCCCCATTATAGTTTTGGAAATAGTTTGTGCTACTAACAAATGGATAGTGATTATAAAGAATGGTGTTTCTTAACCCAAAATTGTTTAACACAAACAAGAATGTGACTAGAATGGGGATGATTATGAAGGGGATTTACTGTATATTAAAAAATGATTGCAAAGCAAAATGATTTTTATAACGCTTAAATAAAGGAACAATACTAGGTTTTATGATTGTGAATGTGATTAGATAACTAGATATTTATTCTTTTTTAAAAGGTAAGGTTTTAGTATATGAACTTGTTATTTCATATTGTGACACGTAGTTAGCCACTAAAATCATTTGGAGTGGAATTCAATGCCAATATTTTAATTTTGTAACATTGCAATGACAAAATTCGACTATTTTTTGAACTTTCAAAATTTTACTATTACAAGTGAATGTACTTTGATAAAAAAAATAAATAAATGCCTTCAAGGCATAAGCATCTTAACTTTAAACCTAAAAAAACATCCTTGAAATGCAAAGAAACAAAGTTTTCAATTTTGGAGGTTAAAAAATAGAACACATTCTTTGAAAATTAAGGTCTAAACTACATGAATGTATATAGTGTGACATGAATTTTTTTTGAAAGTTTAAGATGTTACACTTATTATTTTTTCAAACTATTTTCACTCTACTTTTCAAATTTGGCGTCATTATCCCAATTTGCAAAAAGTAAACATTAAATACAACCATGACCTCTTACTTTTTTTAATCATTTCTATGGCTCATTCAAAGAATGTTTAAAACATGTTTTACTATGTTACAAACAAAAAGTACATTTTTCATTCATATAGAAAAATATATTCCAAACACTTGAAACCTATTGTAAGGAAAACTCATTTTTGAAGGGCTTCACATTGTCATAATCAAAATATTCAAGTTTCAAAACTTTAAAATGTTTATATCTTTCATCATAATCAAGTTATGAATTTATGAATCCTAACCAAGTGCCGATGGACAAATTTAAGATCAAATAATCTGAAATTAAAAAATTATAGAAGATGTATCTATAAGAAATTATTATTGCAACACCAAAAGTGAACCACCATATTTTGCAATCACCTCGGTGTTTTTCAATTTTTTCTTTTGAAAAGTATGTGTAAATAATCTTATTACTCAATATTGTGTATAGACATTTGATAAATTTATGTAATCATTTTAGTGGTTTTTAAAATTATATTCTCATTTTGTAATATATTGGTACAAATTTTCACAATTACATTATGTAATCATTTGATAATAATTGAAAAATGTAGTTTTGACAATTTGAGTTTCAAACTATTTCATCAATATGAGTACAACTGATGAAAATTCTTTTTAATATTGGCTTAATCATGTTCAAAATAATAAAAAGACTAAGAAATAATATTTGTGACAACATTTTTTGTTCATTACAATTTGCTTTCACTTGTACATATCAGTAAAATAAAGAATATGTGTGATTTAAGGAATAATATTGTTTTGAAGAATATTTATTGTTTGCATTTTATAGCATATACCGTGCA
>Ga0116230_10004979_pt1 | contig 13004 bp, 8 predicted proteins | sample S1TSphfallax_3_FD_88678 | JGI IMG/M metagenome (GOLD analysis project Ga0116230, IMG submission 88678) | Host-associated microbial communities from peat moss isolated from Minnesota, USA - S1T2_Fd - Sphagnum fallax MG | ecosystem: Host-associated > Plants > Peat moss > Unclassified | place: USA...
GCAATTGCAATACCCACATTTTACATTATAATTTTTGCAATTGAAGTCCATAATTTGCAAGTGCATAGGTAGGTATAATGACGTGTGGGTAGGTAGGTTTTGCCAATAAGTACATGTTTTGCAAATAGTTAAAGTGGCATTACTGAAAAATGTATTTATTTTTCTTAGTTAATTTATGGAGTAGGAATTAGGTAGAAGTTTAATCGATAAGATATATAGAGTTTGCCGAAAAATAGAAGTTTAACTAAGAATAAATATAGGTTTAGCCAAAATATACAAATTTAACCAAAAAAAAATATAGGTTTAATTAAGAGAAATAAGTTTAACTAAGAAGATATATATGATTTGCCAAGGGATATAAGTTTAGCCAAGAATGTAAGTTTAACCAAAAACAATATAGGTTTTGCCGAGAGAGAGAAGTTTAACCAGTAAAATATATAGGTTTAGCCAAGAAAAAGTACTTTAGCCAAGAAATATAAGTTTAACCAATAAGAAATATAGGTTTAGCTAAGAGATAGAAATTTGGCCAAAAAATATAAGTTTAACCAAGAAGAAATATAGGTTTAGCCAAGAAATAGAAGTTTAGCTAAAAATTATAAATTTAATCAAGAAAAAATATAGGTTTAGCCAAGAGATAGAAGTTTAGCCAAGAAATAAAAGTTTAACTAAGAAGAAATATAGGTTTAGCCATGAGATAGAAATTTAACCAAGAAAAAATATAGGTTTAACCAAGAAATAGAAGTTAGCCAATAAGATATATAGATTTAGCCAAAAGATAGAAGTTTAACCAATAAAAAATATAGGTTTAGCCAAGAAATAAAAGTTATCTAGTAAGATATATAAGTTTAACTAAGAGATAGAAATTTAGCTAGTAAATATAAGTTTCACCAAGAAAAAATATAGGTTTAGCCAAGAGATAGAAGTTTAGCCAATAAGAAATATAGGTTTCGGCAAAAAATAGAAGTTAGCCAGTAAGATATATAAGTTTAGTCAAGAGGAGATAAGAGTTTTGCCAAGGTAAGTAAAGGATTAATTGTTAGTTAGTAGGCAGGGCTAAGATTTAGGTCAGTATAGTAGCTAGGTGGGTGGGTAGAATGGAGGTCAGGGTTGGGAAGAAATTGGCAATGAAAAAAAAATGGTCAAAGGTCAGCAGCCAAAAAAGATTGACTGTGATAGAATGTTGGTTAATGTAAGGTAAAGAGGTGAATGAAAAAGAGGCGAATCATCCAGGCCATCCTATGGACAGAACGGCCAACTGGTGCAGACATGGGGGCTGGTTCACTCTGGCCCCATATGGGTGGAAGCTGAGATGGCTGCTGGCACAGTACAGTTAAACATTCTTAGCATGTAAGAAATAGACTGTGCAGAATATGTCAAGTCTGAGAAGGCAATGCAGCTTTTCCAAACAACTACAGTGCGAGTTAAGGCATGGCTCCTAAGAAATTCACTTTTGTTCAGGTGCTTAATGCATGTGCTAGCTTATGAGCACTTGGAAACAGCAGGGGTGTTCATAAACAGACATTCAAAGTGGTTGTGAGTCAGATGTCTTTGTTGGAAGTAGCCTTGTTGACATGTATACCAAATGTGGGAGCATGGGGGATGCTAATTTGAGGCTATCCAAGAGGATGCCCTCATGCAGTGCAGTCTCTTAGAATGTTACTAAATTGGGACATGTGGAGTGTGGGCATGGACAGGAAGCACGAGAACTATTTCCAACTTGAATGCAACAAGAACATGTATAGCCCAACCCTGTCACTTTCATATGGATCCTGAATGCCTGTGCCAGTGTCTCGGCCCTTGAAGGGAGGAGTTGTGTTTATAAACAGACCATTCAAAGTGGTTGCAAGTCAAATGTCTTGCTTCATTGACATGTATGTCAAATGTGGAGTATAGAGGAGCTTTGAGTGCATTGAATGACATGCCCTTACATGATATGGTGTCTTGCACTGTAATGATATTTGGATATGTGAAATGTGGGCAATTGCAGAAGGCATTGGAAATATTTCGACAAATGCAACACAAAGGTGTGCCACCAGAATGTCTGACTTTTGTGGGGATATTAACTGCATAGACCAGTGTAGTTGCACTTGAAGAGGGCAGTTATGCTCATCAACAGATCGTTCAATGAAGTTGTGAATTAGATTTATTTCTGGGAAATAGCCTTGTTCACTTGTCTCTGAAATGTGAGAGCATGGAAGATGCACATAGAGTATTTAATGAGATGCCCTGACAGAATACAATTTCTTGGAATACCATGCTTAGAGGATATTTGCCTTGAATTAGCAATGCTAAGGAAGCAATTGAAGATTTCAGGCAGATGTGCAAGGGAGGTGTAAAGCTCCTGACAATGTCATTGACTTTTCTGTTTGTCTTCTATCAGCTCAAGTAGCCATGTTGGCCTTGTGGATGAAACCCAGGGCTACTTGATTCCATGGGCTTAGCTCACAGTAAATCTGCAATACATGGACATTGCAATTGCATGGTTGACCTTCTTGGCCATGCTGGCTGAGGATATGGTTAAGGTGATGCTGTATAAGCCAAGTGCAACTATATGGAGGGCTTTGCTGGGTGCTTGCAGAATCCATAGTAAAGTGGAGATGGGATAATTGATCACAAAACAAGTGCTTGAAGCAAACCCTGAGAATGCAGCAGGCTCTGTGTTACTATCATACATCTATGCTGCTGCTAGCAACTGGGATCTTAGTAGCATGTGCGATGGTAGAAAAAGGAACTTGAGGTGTGAAAAAACAGCCAGGTGCTTGTCAGACCTGAGTGAAGTGACTAACGTTGTGCATACATTTGTGGTAGATGATCAAGACCAATCTCAGGTTAATAGAATCCATGCAGAACTGAAGAAATTGTCAGGATCGATGCATCATGCAAGGTATGTGCCAGATACAAAAAATTTGTTGCATGATGTGGATGAAGAAGGATAATTGTTCTGTCTCTGCAACTATAGTGAGAAACTGGTTATTGCATTTGGGCTTATCAACACATCTGTTGGTGCTCCACTCTGGATTTTCAGGAATCTGAGGGTATGTACTTACTGCAACACTTCCACAAAATCCAATGCCAAAAATAGTTGAGAGCAATTGTAGGTAGGGATGAAAATTATCACTTTCATTACTTTGAGGATGGTGTTTGTTCCTGCCTAGCTTACTGGTGATGTGAGAATTTGGTCTTCAAAACAACTATTATATGGTTGCAGAATAGTATGTGTGATCATATTTTAGTGCTTCTTTTACTTTTTTTATTGAAGTTTCAGGTTGTGGATGCCATGTGAAGTATGTACGCTCAACATAGGAAGGGGGCCTGAAGGAAAGCTGCAGCATGGGGTTATGCTATTTTTGCTTACAGAGACATGTTGGACAACAAAAGTCCAGAAACAGTAACTCTGTAGTCTCAAGGATTCCCTCTTTTTGGGGCGGTGGGAATTGAGCAAGGGGTTTAGGGTTGAGCAAGTACCTGTGAAAAATTACTGAAGGGGGTGCTTTTTGTCACTTTGATCTCAATCTTGGAACTATGTCAGTTCAGGCATTGTTCTTGGAGTCTTGTTCTTGTAGCATTTCCCATGTTTTGGTTTTTTATCAATATAATATTTTTTATATTGGACTTGAAGCCCAGCTTGACCATTCTGTCTCATTGATGGATGGTTTACAGAACTTAAGATTAGACCCCAGGAATTTTAGGGTTTAGGGTTTAGGGTTTAGGGTTCTACTCCCTTCATTCTTCCATCGTCCACCTTGTCTTTCAGTTCCACTGAAAAAGCATGCTTTTTGAATTTTTTTCTCAAAATAGTGAAAATTCCTCACAGTGGGATATGGGGACAATAATCTTGAAGCAGGATGACTCTTGTGGAAAAACCTTGTTCACAATTAGAGATTGGTTGAGATGCATGCAGGTTCAGTTCATGCTAAAGCACAAACCTCAAGTTTTGTGGTTTAGTCAAACATTGATCAATGCAAATTTCAGTCAATTGAAACAAAGGGAGGGAGTTCATTTGAAGTTGAGAGTATTCAACATTGCAACTAACCGAGATTGGGCCAGTAAAGTTCACATGTATTGGTTTGAAAGGTGTGTATATGACCATCAAAATCTACATGTTTCCTGTATAACTACTATTGTTTGGTTCAAATCCATGCAGATTGTTGTCTTTAAAAGATGTCAACTGATTAAATCTGGTGCAATGGCAAGGTTCAATTTGTGCCTTGATATAAGGGGTCCTCTTCACCTAGGTGAGGTACAATCACATTTAACACTCAAAAACTACCATCAGCAACAACATAGAAGATCAAGATCATGAAGATTGCAGGCAGGTTTTTGGAAACCTATTTTGTGGTGCAAACCTGGTAAATGCAATCTCTGTCATTGTTTCGATTTTGCCAAAAAGTGAAATTATAATTTATAAATGCAAAATTGAGACTTTCAATTGCCAGAATTTGAAAAAAAGGAAAAATTAGACAGATATCTGTAGTTGGTAGCCAAAGATACAGAAAGATGTTTAAATGTTTTTGGCCTTATAGCTTGTTTATAGCCAAATTTGGCTAAATCTTGGTATGGAAGATGATCACTTTGGCTACATCACAAAATTGCCAAGAAAAACACTGATCTGTGTACTTCAAGTGCAAAGATGAGTAAGTAATAGTTCAAAATCAATGGGCCTAGCTCTCAAGGACAACAAATGTTTCATTTTCACCTTCCATTGATGCTCTATAATTCCACTACAACTAGGGAGCCAGTTAGTCACCAGCAATATACTAGATCATATTGCTACATAACAAACAGTAGTTGGTGATATTAGTATGTTCAAAAAGTGTCACCATCTTCTAGAGACCTTGATCTTCCAAGGGATCCTTTTTTTTAATGAAGGTTTTTGAAACTTCGAAGGAGTGGCTCTTACAAATGCAATTATCATGCATATTTGACAATATTGCAAATGTTGAAGTGTGGAACTTTTGGTTAAACAAAGTTTGAATAAATAAAAAATTGGCTATGTGAAAGAAAAAATAAAATTACAAGTTGGCACGTTGATATTCAAATTTATAGAAACAAAGGCTAGAAAGATTTATGAAGGAAAATATTAAATATGGTTATGGAGCCTATGTATAATGGAGCTTTATGGTGATGGACTAGGGAGCTATCAGTGTGCACAAATTTCTTTAACATACATGAAAAGAGGTCTTGCTCATTACTAGGTCATGATTATCTCTGAGTCAAAAGTTGGGGCACACAACACAGACTCAAATACATGTACACATTCAAATATATATAGATTGAATGATTGATGCACATACATATTAAACACAAGTAAATTTAAACAATGGACATGCATATTACAAACAAATTCAAACACATTCAATAGCACGCACACACTAAAATACATTTATACACACACATTCAACTTTCAACTCTCTAGAATCAAATTGTAAATTGTGGACAATGGACCCCTAAACACTAAATAGTGGACAAACATTTAAATAGTGGACAATGCATCTTGGACAATAGACATTCAAACATAATGGACAATGTATAAACAGTTAAATAGGAGACATTCAAATAAATAGGGCACTCAAACACTCAAACATTGGGCTAATGCAATGTTGAATGGACCGAAATAGATGTAACAATGGCATATTCTACAATTTGTGTGTGATTCAAATGGGGAAAATGTACTTAAAAAAGTGGAGTTATCATATAAGGGACTTAATTTGAAATTATTAAGTCAACTACATCTGTATGATGTAGGTATTTTTATCCATAATACATATATTTTAAAAGGCTATGGACATTTAAAATGAACATTAAAGATAGTACAACTCACCAAAAGAAAAACATGAACTTCAAAATGGTCCAATCATTAATATTACACTTGTTACGGACTCAAATTTAATTAAATAATATACCCATTTGAAACACTTAATTTCACAAATTTCACACATGTGTCAATTGTAGTATCATTACAAGGAAATATGATTTTTTAGAAGGTTCAATTTGATTAAAGTGTTCGCATTAATTGAAGGTGATGTCCACCTTGATTTGAAGCTATGGCATGAAAAACATGTCTAATTTTTCACTAGTACATATGATTAAAACAACCTTTTTGGCTAGGTATCAATTCAAACATCTAGTCAACAAGGACAAACAAAATAAAATAGGTGTCAAGATGGCCCAGGTTTAATCAAATCAGCCATGTTGATTTGACCTTAACTGGGCCTAGGCCAAGGCTATATACTTAGCATATTTAACTAACCTATTAGGTAGGTTTAAACTACTTAGCCAACATAGCTGGTTAGACTATTAACAAGACCTCAGTACCTACTTAGCTTAACATAGCTACCTAACCTATTCACCTAGCTTAAGCTACCTAGTTAGCATGAGTTAGGCTAGGTTGTGTTTATAATGAATTGTCACTATGGTTTGTTATTAATTCATGTGTGCTATCTGGGAAGGTTATTCCTTATATATTTTAGGAAACATTGTTAGCAGGTTTTGATGTATCATGTTTCTATTTAAAATTTTAAAAAAACTTTTGTAACATATTCTTAAAACAATTTCAAATTCTAATTACAACCACCATGTTTGTATTCAAGTGAACTTTAAAGTTGTAAAACTCAAAAGATCATGAGAAATGTTCACAAACATTTTTATAAGATGTCTTTCAAAATTCGCAAAACTCAGAAATTTAATTATCAACCCTGGGTATATTCAAAAATGAAATAAATTTCCAAGATTGTAAAACATAAAGAATCTTCAAAAATGTTTCAAAAGATGTTAAAGATAATATTCCAAAATGATGTCCAAAAGATGTAAAGAAATGTGTCCTTTCTTCTCTTTGCCACTATAGTTTTATATAGGTTAAAAAAATCTCTAACAATAACTAGCCAATATTACATGTATAAATAGCTAAAAAAATTCAAAAAGATGTGCAATTTTTTGTATACATATGATTTAATTAGGTGTTTACCTACATTCCCTATTATGACATATGATGCCATATTACATTTAAAAACATAACATTATGATGACACATGGACTACCTTGGATCATAAATAATGATGGCCTAATTGACTAATGGTTAAATTGACAGTTGGTAATTTTGACTTGTCCATGACCTCTTGTTCAAAAAGACATTAGTCAAAATTGAAGGGTCCAAATTGACTTGTCCAAAATGTCATTTTGGTCAAGTTGGGAAGGGGGGCAAAAAACCAAAATGGGGGGTCTTTTTCATTGATTTTTCCACTTGAAAAGTGTCATGATTTCTTTGTAGTGCATGTATGTTATTTTTTATTGATTATTTTTGGTGATTTGAAACAATAATTTTTAACAAAATCCATATCATGTTGAAAACCATGTAGATTTTATGTTAAATTTGTGCACACACATATAAAAATAATGATATCTAAGGTGGTTTGAATCAGTATTTGTATTAGTTTTCATTTGTATAAAACAATTGGTTGAAATCAACATATTTAATTTAATTGTTGCCCAATTACATAGACATCCCATGGACTTTTACATTAGCAGCATCACAAACTTTCAATATCACAAAATTTCAATATAATTTGTGCAAAAAATATAAAACAATATGCAGTTTGTGCAAAATTTATGGGCTTAAAATGTAAAAAATGGCAGAAATAATATATATATTACTTTTATATAAATGACGTGTTTTTTATACTTATGATGTCTTGATGTGAAAGATGTACAATTTACATTTAAACTAAATGTGTGTAATTATCTTGATGTAATTTCGCATGAAATTATGCAATTTTTATGTATTAAACATGAACATTCACGTCTGTCATTTTAAAAAAAAGTTTCATCTATGTGAATACTTAAAATATTGAATATGTACAAATATCATCCATATTAACCATAACATGAAATGCATGCAATTTTTGTACAAACCTATAGAAACTAGATTTTCACACAAAATTTGTACAAACCTATGAAGCCTAGTAAGTTTGTGATGAATGCTATTATTTGGAATATTAACATGTATTTTTGTAATTGCAACTTGTGAATTTATTATTCCATAACATGCTTTGCATGAGACAACATATTGATCCATATCATTTTCACATTTTTGAACAATTTCTTTCATTTTTTAATGAGCATGCCACACAACTTTTAAAACTAAAGGTACTTTTTAGATGAGTGGACAAAATAAAACTAACATAATGTGAAGAAGGGCCTCCAAGCAAGCCACAAAATTGAGTTTTGATAGGACCAACGCAACCAAGTTTATTTAATGAATTAAACAAATTTGGAATTCCATTAAGAATGACGGTAATAACATACATGTAAATAGAAATCCAAGAGACATTGTTTAGTGTTGTCACATTGTTTGCACTTGTAGAAAAAAAATTATAGCAATGAATTTTTTTTAATGGATCGTAACAACAAATTATTGATGGATGTAGAATAATACCCCAATTTGCATAATATATCTATAATTATTTTTGGGTGTGTGTTCAATGACCTTATGAATGGTCAACAAATCTTTCAAATGGGTTCAAAGAACTTTGTCATTGTTTGACCTATGGCTAACAAATGAAAAAGGTGGATGCATGTTATAATGTAAACAAAATATTGTCACAATTTGATCATTTTAGGATTTATTCAAATTTAATGCATCATGGTGGATATTTTAAAATATTTTGTAATGAAAATTTATAATAAATGATGGTTTATGCCCTGATGTATCATTATGTTGTGAAGTTAGTGCACATATGAATGATTTAATTCAATAGGGTGGGGCCGGTGGGGGTATTAAGTGAGATTTTTTTTCCCCCACCCTATTGTTATATAATTTTTTAATATGTTTATTTCTTGACTACCCTATATTTATTTATATATTTTTTGCATCCAATTTCAATAGCCTATCTTCATTTAATTTTTTAGTTTTTAGTAACCATGGAATTAAAAAAGTTTGGTTGAGCTTGAATCAATTTCCATTATAATTTAGACATATGAGATTCTAGGGTAAAAGAATATAAAAGCTCATGAGTTTGAAAAGAACATTTTATATACAATTTATTAGTATAATTCACATGTATAGTCTACACGATTTTCACCACACCTAAATCCATAGCTCAATCATAATCTTTTCCTCCTAATGTTCCATTCCATTACTATTTCACTTATGACAACTAATTAATTCATTTTTTTGATATTAATTCACTTTAATAACCTATTAATTGAGCCTATTAATAATTAGTAATTATATATTTAAAAACATAGTGCCTTATATTTTGTCTACATTTTTTTTAATACTAAGGATTAACACTTACCATATATTAATTATATTTTTATTTTCATAATAAAGGTAATGATCCTACTTGAACTAATTAAATTATAAAATTTACCCAACAATCAATATATGGCACCTTATATTTTTACTCGCATATTTTGTAAACTCAAAGAAGAGTATCCCAATTCTATTGATTTAATTGTTCAAAAAAATATTATTTTGATTTATAGGGCCTTGAAACATCATTTTGCAACAAAATGCTTAAAACATACAATTTTTAATGAAAAGTTTACACATGGAAAAAGGCAACCATGATGAACAATCTTCCCCATCAATTTTATTTATTTTCAAGATCATATGATTTTGAAATGTTCCTTAGTATATTATGCTATGATAATCCTATGGAGGCCACTCCATGTATATTTTAAGAAACATTTTAAGATACACATTGTGGTAATTTTTAGTTTTTTTAGTTCTCATTCACTTTATGATTATTTAATTTTTTAATATACATAATTATTTGGCAAGTTATTTTTTAATATTTGATTACAATCATCAAATATTTGACATCCTATATTAACATAAAGATAAAAATATTTATTTAAATATTGATATTTAAAAAATTATTTAAAACAAACTCATTCAAAACTACAACATAATCAACAACATTCAAGGTGTAAACATTTTGAGATTTTCACCCAACTTGAAACTTCCCTCATTTGGGCTTCATTCAAATTCAACTTGCCAGCTTATGAATCCGCCAATTCAAATTGATCATAGACTAAATGAAACTTTAACCTTTTTTCACATTCTTGTACCTTTATTATTAAAATAAACAAAAAAAGTCACAACCCTACATTTATTTACATTTGGTACTTGATAAGTATGGCATGCAATTTTATTTCGAAATGTATTTAAGATTTTAATTTTCAAAAAGAATTATACCTTTTTTCTCTTCACATTGTTTGGAAAAAGTGGAAATGGTTTCTTCAAGATGATAAAGGTTGTAAAATGTTTTTACATTGAAAATGTATTTGGGCAAGAATAAAGTGGATTTTTTAATTAATAAAAAATGGTAATTATCATCAAAGGGTAAAAACATGGTTAGGTGGCTCATGTTTGACATTTTAAAGAATCCACATCTTACATTGGCTACAATATTTGCATTTAAAATACTTATCAAACTATAAATCCTATAATTATCCCCTATGGTTTTGGCCACAAATATTCATAGACCATGCTATAAATATCTTTAAACATGTGATTGGTTAAGAAATTTAGAGAAAATTTTAAAAATTTCAATGTGAAATGGAATACCAATTGAAAAAAATGATGAGAATCATGACTAGTTAAAATTTTAAATGTGAAAAAAAATTGTATTGGAAAAATTTCAATGCATCTTACAATTAAATTATTCATTTTATGGTGGCCTATTTTATTTTGATATTACTATGACATATTTTTTGAATTCACATTTCTCATTTTCTATGTGTGACAAACATAATGTTTTCATTTCAAAGTACACAATAAGTCCATTCTTTTCTTAAAACTCATCCATAATTTTTAATAACATTTTCACTAAAATCTATTGCAACATGGATAAGGAAAGAGTTGAAAATTTTAATGATTGATATGATTTTACATTTTAAGTTCATCCATAATTTAAAAAAACTACAATGTTGACAATCCAAACAATCCACCTAATTGTGCTTTCACATCAAATAAAGGTTTAAAAGAAAAATCTATAAAATTATTGGTGTACATTTGTAAAGGCATGACTATTAATCAATTTCATATTCATGGTTCTTATAACTTAGTTTAGTTTTGAAGCCTAAATCATTTATATGTGATTTTTAGAATAATTCAAAATAAATGAAAATCTTATGTGTTTCTACTTTTGATATCATATGTAGTTTGAGTTTTCTTTTGAATTGTGTAGACCCAACGATTCTTTTAATCTAGAAAAATTTTCTTTTGTCATGGGGAACCTTTGCACACTATAGATTGTGTCTTTTAAGTTGTCTATTATAATTTTTGAAAATCAAATTAAAATTTGGACCCCATATGTGCTAATTATATAGTAAAAAAATACCAATCATTTATGATAGGTAAGATGAACATTTATACTAATAATCTAGTCAATTGAACATGACTTAGTGTCTAGTTGTGTGCACCTTAAATCATATCTATTTTGATTAAAAACTTAACAAGTGTTTGTTAGTGTGACTTCTTTATTTTAACTGAAAAAAGTCAAGATTATGTTTTCAAAATTATTTATTAATCATTTAAAATTCTTAAAAATAGTAGATAGGAAAGAATGCCTAGTTTAGTTAGCTACCTAATTATCCTATATTCTTAAACATGTACTTATATAAGTTGCAAGTATGAGGAGTTGAAGCCTTCACCTCCACAAGGACAAATCAAGTCCTTAACCAATGCACCACACATTCATAAGGATGTCAACTATTGTCAACATATTATTAAGAACATTTTCATTTGAAACCCGGTCATCATTGACAAAGAATTATTGAATCCAATCATTGATGATCATGGATGGCCAAGATTAGTTCTTAGTAAGCTATCATCACTAGTTGTAATCATGTTGCAATCTTGTTGAAATACAATTCTAGTCTTGTCATAATTTAGTATTTATAAATGATAATATCTAATATGATTAAAAGAGAATGCAACTTAATCGTATTAAACATATTTATTTTTGAAGGGGGACGAAATGAACAAAAATTATCCCCATAAATCATTTTGGAAAACTAATTCAATTGTCACATATGTTATTGTAATCACAATGCTAGGGGCATTAAAAACTATTACTACATGGTTTTGTAATAGTATTGATAACAAGATCCATAATCAAAAGACAATTAGAAATAGTGTAAACTTTTTCATTCCATGCATGTTGGTTATTACAATTGAAATAGAAAGAACCAACTTTGTATGCATGGACAAAGAACCAAGTTAGCTTTATGCCTACTTGCATGATTAAGCAAACTATTGACTTTAAGCAAGTGAATTTTCTCCTTCCTTTCTGCTTTTGAACAAATTGCACAATGAACCTAATGTGGATCTCATATGAACTCTACCTAAGGAAAACATGAAGCCCATCTATTTTGAAAATATTTTATACTTGAACATCATCATTTTTTATTCATTATTAGGCTTCAAAATATGAATATGCTTGGAATTAGAGGTTCTTTAGAAGTAGAAGCCATGTCGATAGTTTAGAAAACAAGCAATTTAGGATCCATTTATACATCTTCAACAATACGAAAAATTGGCTTGAATTTAAAGTCCTCGGGGATTGACAGAGGAGGCATGGTGGAAGTGGATTGGGAAGACAAATACATGACACATGCAAGAAACAATAAATATTGTAAACTTTGGGTCTGGACCTACACTTTGTACGGCACACACCACATGCAAACAAACTTGAACAAAATCATCCAAAAGATGAAGATGAACAAGCAAGTAAGAAAAAGAAATGAAATGCAAGCTTCAAATTAAATTCATAAACTTCAAGTTCAAGTTTGAGCCTTGATCATAACTATTGGCATTCACATCCTACTTGACACATGTGAACCTTGGCTTCTCATTATTCAATCACTACCACCTTTAGCACAAGCTCTTAGCCCCAACCACTAAAACATTTAGTAAGCCAATGGGTTTTGCCATCAAAGCACCACCCCATTATTTTTCAAAGTCACTTGCATATATTCTTTCCAAATGGCATTCCAAA
>Ga0116230_10004980_pt1 | contig 13004 bp, 18 predicted proteins | sample S1TSphfallax_3_FD_88678 | JGI IMG/M metagenome (GOLD analysis project Ga0116230, IMG submission 88678) | Host-associated microbial communities from peat moss isolated from Minnesota, USA - S1T2_Fd - Sphagnum fallax MG | ecosystem: Host-associated > Plants > Peat moss > Unclassified | place...
CAGTTTTGGGGGTGTGATGTCCGTAGGAACCTACAGCCACGAAGACATTCAGCCCCCCAGCGGATAGCTGTTGTATGGCCTTATCGACTGACGCTAGATCTGGGAGGTTAGTGACTTCCCTCGGTCCTGCATTGCCGATGGCGACGACGACGTAGCTGCCCTGAGAGGGCAGCACGCGCCGTAAAAATGAGAGCATGCCCTACTCGGTGGCGATGCTGTTCAATTCGCCTAGGATGCTAGCAATGTCATCGTCCATGTTCCCCGCGGGTAGCTGCTCGGTTTCCTCGCTGGCTGCGATCGGCTCAGGATCTTTCTGTGCCGGGGTCGGCGCCGCCGGCGGCTTGGCTACGGGTGCCTTCTTGGGTGCCGCAGCGGGCGCCTTGGGGGCTGTCTGAGCCGGCGCCGCAGCCTTGGGGGCAGCGGGCTTGGCTACTGGCGGGGGCGGCGGAGCTGCCTTAGCCGGCGCCTTGGGCGCAGCCGGCGGGGGCGGCACGGCATTACTGTGCTGCGGCTGCTCGAATACTGAGTCGGCGGCGTCAAGCACAGCTGCAGCCTGAGTGCGCGGCGCACCGAACTCGATGCCCAGCACTTTCTCAACCTGCTCGGACTTGTACCACTCGATCACTTGCTGGGCTTCTTCTTCGGTAAGCGGGCGGATCGCCTTGAACACCGGCTTCGGGTAGCTGACGCTGGTGTCGAACCCGATGCGCACGGCCACCGCGTTGTAGGGGAACCCGCGGGCCTTCAGGGTCTCCGAGAACTGCGCCAGGTCTTTCAACGCAGTGGCCGCGACGCGGAACAGCATCGGGCCACCGAACAGCTCGTTCTTGAGATCGCCCAGCGGCAGGACCGCCAGCTTGCGATTGTCGGCGCAGGCTTTGCCCTTGGCGCCGGTCTGCGGATTGATTCGGCTCCCGAACGCATTCATGGGGCAGGCCGCGCAGTTGCTATGCACTGGCGACTCAACCTGTGCGGCGGGGGACTTGCCGTCGAGCGACCAGCAATCGGGTGCCTCGCTGTCGCCCTCGGTAAATCCCTTCTCGTAATACTGCTTCGTGATGGCCTTGTTCGCCTTCACGATAACAGCTTGGTAGGAACTCACCGGGTCGCCATTGGCGTCGGTGACGATGGTCGTGTTGCCCTGCCACTTGACTTGAAAGCGCGAGCCCTTGAGAGACAGGATGGCGTAGCTACCGCCGACGCCTTCCGACAAGTCGTCGTTGACGTCCATGCCATGATAGACAGCAGGGAGATTGGAGTTGTCTTCCTCGAAGACGATCAGATCGTTGCTCATGTGTTTCCTTCGTTGGTTAAAATTTAGCCGCGACGGATGCGGACTTCGACTTCAGTTCGGACGTTGACCCCTGGCGGAGTCTCGCCTTGTGATTCCATATACTCTTGCACCACGGTCTTGCTGACGCGCCGTTCCAAGAACTCCCACGCCTCAGTGGATTTAATCCAGGCTAAGGTAGCATCCCAGTCCTCGACAGTGCAAGACGTGCTATTGGACAAGTACGCTGTCCCCACGCCTTTGACAGCAAAGGAAGTCATGCCTTGCGTCTGGAGCTGGTTCTGCAAATACGCCTCCAGTTTAGCTAGTTTCTCTTCCCAGGGCGCGAGCGCGTCCTTGTGTTGCTTCTTGAGTTCGGAGATCTGATCTCGGATGGTGATCACCCCCGAGATTATCGTATCGAGTTTCATGCTTAGGTTCCTTGTGTTGACTCTTCAAACATATCCAGCAGCGCGCCTTGCATTTTCAACTTGCGACGAAGGCGGGAGTATACATGGGCCTCGGCCTTGCTTGCTTGCATGTGAACAATATACGTGCTGTTGACTTGGCCCGATCGGGTAATGCGCGCATTCGCCTGCTCATAAGTCTCTGGGGACGTCGTGGGCAGTGCCCAGATGATCGTGTCCGCCTGCGTCAGCGTTAATCCATGGGACATTGTTTTTGGGTGCGCCACCAGCAAGCGCAAACTCGCCTCGGATTTGAAGCGGGCGAATATCAAGTCGCGCTGGCCCTTTGGTACGTCGCCATGGATCATCGCAGTCGAATACAGCTTGCTGAACACGCCATTCAGCAGCTCGACGTAGTACCTGAATGGCGCAAAGATAATCACCTTCGCGCCTGACCCACCTTCAATGACGTCGACGATCTCACGGATTCGCTTTGCACCCCCTATATATTGCCCCTTGCCATGCTCGTCGTACGCGAAGCCCGCCGATAGCTGCAAGAGTTTAGAGAGCTTAACACCCTCGTTGGCCGCAGTGATCTGCGACGTGCGCACCTGGATAGCCAGTTCATCGAACATCTTTTTGTAAAGCTTGGCAGCCCGCGGATCCAACTCGATGTCGCGGGTTGAGTAAGTCGTCGGCGGCAGATCGAAACACTGATCCCGCGTGAACCGTATCGAAGGCTGCATCGTTTCGAGGACGATGTCGTTTGCTTCTTGCCGTGGCACCCACTTGAACGGGGACAGCTGGCGCATGGTGCGGTCTTTGAACGCCTTGAAACTGAATCCCACCCTGTCAGGCGTGAGCAGCTTGACCTGGCCATAGGCATCCGTGGGCTCGTTCGGCGTCGGCGAGCCCGTCATACCCCACGCATAGCTAGCCCGCGCGACCAGGGGCTTCAGAAACTTCCACCTGTTTGATCGTGAGTTCCTGTACACAGCCAGCTCGTCGATCGCGACGCAGTCGATATCTGGACGCGCCCAAATATCCTGGTGCAATACTTGCACGCCGTCGTGGTTGACGATGTAGATATCGGCGGGCTGAGCTAGAATTTTCTGCCGGCGCTTCTTGTCGCCGTACAGCACTGCGGCAGTGAGATGGTGAAAGTTCTCAAAGATCTCGTTCTCCCACACCCCGACTAGAGTTGACAGAGGCGCAACAACCAAAAGAGACCGAACGCGACCAATGCTACGAAGCCAGTCGTAAGCAAAAAGAACAGCACGGGTCTTTCCAACACCCATTTCAGATAAGACATATACCCTCGAATTGGTTGTACAAAGATCCGCAGTCACCCGCTGCGAGTCAAATGGCGAGCCGTTGGCCCACCCATAGTAATACTGGATCGGGCCAGGCGGATTGAGCCCCATGTTGCGCAAAAACTTGACGGTGTCTTCATCGAACGGCACCGCCAGATACAGAGAGCCGCCCGCTGTGAACCTCTTAGCTTGTGTACCTAAGATGTTCTCAACGTCGGCTCTGTATGGAAGTACTATCTTGCGTTGGTCAGGAAAAACCTTCACGCTTGCTTAGTGCCGACTGTCACTCTCCGTTTCCGGTACACGATATGCCGTTCATAGCCTAACCATCGAAGCACCTTACCGCAAGGAAACATATCTCCCCGTATAATGTTGCTGATAACCGGGGGAGATATTCCAAGACGCCGGGCGATCTTCGCTTGCGATGACCGCTCGACACGGCGCTTGAGTTCTTCGACCAGCTCGTCTTTGGTGACTTCAAAGTTTCTTAAGGTGCGAGGCATTTACTTCTCCACTCGAACGATTTGATTACGGATAAAATTCACGACGCGGGCTTGGTTGGCTGCGTCGTCAACGGGATGATGCGCCACAGTATTGCTGCCATACATGTGGCTATAGGCGATTCCGAGTCGGTCGGCTTCGCCTTTGATCGTGCGGAAGCTCCGGCCGCCGTTGTACTTGATGGGGAACGGCCCGGTGTTCAGATGGTTCCGACTACTCACGCGCGACCACCAGGATTTCATGATCACGATGTCGAAGTCGGGGTCGTTGGCCCAGCATTCGCTGACTTCGTGCCGGCGGATAAACTCAGCCAGCTCCATCGCGACCACGATGTCTTTGTTCTCGCCGTTGAAGCTGTACTCACGCGCGGCTTCATTCTGCTTCATCCACCACTGGATAGTAGAACCATCCATGTCGCCATGCCAGTCTTGGGAGCGGATCGCCCAGCCGGCGCTGTCGATTATAGCCTGCTCAGAGAACGCAACGACACCGACGGAGATCACACACGCACTGGGAGATGTCCCCAGTGTCTCGATATCAATCATCATTTGTTTCATGAAGCTAGTTTCCTGAGTGATTCGATGGCTGCATCCATCGCGAGTTGATAGTAGTGATGCGCTATCTCATCACTGCCGAATGGATCGATGTTGATCTGCGCCTCGAAAAAAGAAATCACTTCTTCGAGCGCCTTTACTTGATCGCCGCGGTGCTTGTTGATTCTGAGTACACGCTTAAGCTTATCGGGCAGAGACTCGCTAACTGCCTGCTGGGTACCACTTATTCCCAAAACTGCGGCGCTTTGCGCCATCGGGGCTATATAGCCATGCGACGGATAAGATTTATTAGACACTTCGCTAACTCCTCGTTGATGTTCTCTTGATTGACGCAAATCGCAATGCCACCCGCGTCGATAATATCCGACATGGTCCGCGTCTGCCGCGGCGTCGGCTCTTTGCCTGGCGCCTTTGCTTCGATGCCGATGTACACCCCGATAGTCTTACCCACCATAGCCGGGGTGATTACTATAGGCATGCAAACATGAAAGTCAAGCGCCGGCGCGCCCATTCCGTTTTGAACGGGCATGTGCCAATAAGCTCGAAGCTTACGAAGCCAGCGCTTGATCTCTTCTTTGACTTTCCCTTCGGGGGTTGTCATGGCCGCTTGGTGGGGCGGTCGTCGTTGAACATCTCGCTGCCCATCACGTCCAGAATCATTCCCATGCATGCTGCTGCATGCTTGATATGATGAACGCCTGAGTCTGGTGCGCAGTCGTTAGAATCTACTCGATCCCACCAGTCTTTCAAGTGCCGCAGCGCCGCCGCGTAATACACACTTGCGGAGATCTTGTGATCCCGCCAATTATATGGGCCGTACTTCTCGGCACCGTTGGCGAATGCCTCGGCAGCGCCAGCCGTCAGGGCCGGCGGGCACAGATGCATCGGGGTTTTCTTGACCCCGAATGCTGTCTTAGGGTTGTTGTCGGGATATCCTATCTCAGGGACCGATGCGGCTTGGGCATCAGCTAAAGCAAGTGCTGTTGCTCCTAGTGCGTCATTCGCTTTGCGGCGTCGCGCATACTCGTCATAACCCGCGTCATCATTCTTCATGTTTGTTCCCAAATTTCAAGCCGTTGAACCAGCGCCGTATCACATACGAGCGCGCCAGAGAAATTCCGGTATAGATTAATCCCATCAGGAGGTTATTCCCTGGGGATATGTGCATCCCGAAGAGCGGAAAGATCAGGAGATTGGCCACGTAATTGATCGTAAATCCGATCACGATGTTCAGCCCTGCCTCGACTAGTGAGCCCTTGCGCGTCTGCGTCATCTAAAAGATCCTCACGAATTCTGACGATTAACTGCACAACTCGTTTTTCAGAAACTCCGAGTTCGTTTGCGATTGTTTTAATCGTACCAATCGCGAGTTTCGCTTTATACCACTCGCGTAGACGATTCATTTTCTCGGGGGTCATTTTTGTATACCGCCGTGTCATAGTCTCCAAGCTCCTTCGATGATTGTGATCAGTTGACGCTTCCCGTCAGCATGCACGACGCAGTGAGTGTTGAGCCAGGCTCCAGGTCCGTGGGTGTATTCAAGACGTAGCATCGTGCTTGTTCCCACTTGATAACAGCCTTCGTCGATCGCGGGGGAATGACTATGGCCGATGACAGACTTGATGCCGACGCGTCGTAAGTTTCGCGTAGAGCCCTTTGTGCCGCCAGGACCGATATCGCCATGCATAGCAAGCTCAATACCGCCCCGTACCAGACTACTTGACCCACGTAGAACCTTGACCGCTTTGTTGGTGGAGAACTTGGAGAACCAGTACTCGAACGGGCTGGGGGCTTCGAAGCCCTGCGGGCCAATTCGGCTGTGAGCCAGGATGTAGGCACCAGTCTCAAAATAAAATCGCGCATTAGTCAGATCCTCCTTCCAGTCTATGTCCTGCATGTAACGAGTAACGAACTCGTTATGGTTCGAGGTTACGATGTAGCTATCCATGTCCCCCACAGTGCGGTCACAGACAAACTTCACGCAGCGCTCGATCTCTTTACGCACGTCATCCAACCCCGCCCGCCGCTTAGCCTCGCGAATGAATGGGTTCTTGTGATGGGGGTTTACCGAATAAGCGTCCAGCACGTCATGCCAGATCAGAGAGTTAGGCTTGAGCGTGTCGATGATTCCGCCAGCGCCGAACGTCGCGCGCTCGACTATCGGGTCTATAAAATCAGTGTGGGTATCGCCCATCACCAGTGCCAGCGGCCTATCGGCGCGGCGCTTACCTGTCGGTGTGAACCGTAGGTTTAAGTCCGTGAACTCGCCGTTCTTGTTCGCGTTCAGATGCCTCAAATGGAAACGCTTCTTGTCCACGACCTCGACCATCACTGCCGCATATGAATGGTGGAATTCTCCGAGAGCCCCGGCGCGTGAGTCGGTGTAGTTGGGCTTCGTCACCGCTCCTGTGGTGGTCAGCACTTTGGGGAACTTGTTGCTGGGACTTGGCACGACCTTGAGCGCGAGCTTGGTGTGAGCCAAAATGGAACTTTCGCCATGGGTGATGGCTTCGAATCCCCTTAGCGGATCGCTCGCCGTCGGCTGGACTTTGATTTCCGCCAGCAGCGTCAGGTTGTCGTTGATGTCGAGTCTTTGGTTCCATAGATACTTCACCACCTTGGGATCCCACCATTCCAGGCTTTGTTGATCCTTGGAGAACACCGAAGTCGGGTTCTTGTAACGGAATGGCACTACGAGGATCTGTGCATCTAAGTGCCGTGCGCAACGTAGCAGACTTGCAAAAAATTTCCTGTGGATCGGCGTCGCGTTTTGCGCCGCGGTTATGATGAACCGCTTGGCACCTTCGGGCAGCTTACGCTTGAACACTGGATCGAGTACCGTTACGCCGGCTCGATCGCGATACGGCGCTGTCGGATCCGTTGTGGTGTAGCACAGCTTGCGCGGCGGCTGCGGATCGCGGCAGTCCCAACGCTGCCTACCTCCCTTCGTGCGATTACCCTTGTGCATGCGACGCACGCCGCATTTCGGGCATAGTGGGCCTTGGCTATGCTTCTTCGACACTGAGAACTTTCCGGCTGATGATCATACCCGTAGGGATACGAGAGCGAGTGTGGGTAGTGCCATCAGCCTGGCAAGAATCCATCGCTATCGTGACGTTGTTAGCCGTCTCTTTCACAACCCAGCCAACGCTGGTAATAATCGGATTGTCATCTGGCACTGCGTCGGCTGGTGCCCATGACAAGTCCTTGTCAGCATCGCCGCCCGCGTCGCGCCAGATTATCAATTCGATGTTCACTCGAATAGATCCTCGGGAATCTCAGACGGTAGCGGGTTCGGTTCATCAGCTGCGAGAAGTACGACGCTGGCAGCCTCGACTTCGGGATTTGCATCACCGAGCGGTGCTGGCTTGCCATAGCCGCACTTCTCGCACTGAACAACTTGGAACCTATGACCTTTACCGCACGCGGGACAGTAAAGGAACTTCGCTCTCACGCGGCGTCCGTTAGCTCAGGCTCGCCGGCGGCGGGCGTCTCGGGCTCAGCGAGCACTTCGACCGGAGCTGGGTCAGTATAACCACAACCCCCTGTGCCTACATCGCAGTGAGTACGGCGCTCGTCGAGCATTTGGTGGCAGATCGGGCAAACAATAAAACTCATGATTTTCTCTCCCAGTGTGGGCAAGTTTTGACAGGGCAGTAACGACAGTTCCAGCCGGGCTTCGGCGGAAACTCCTGATTGACATGGGCATTATGATACCGCTCGATGCGCGGTAGCAACTCTGTCCAGACACCTGGCATCTCAGCGCGTGTCATGATCTGCCGGGTAATCTCTTTGGTCTTGGTCCAGAGATAACAAAGGTTGATCCGTTGCAGCTCGGGTACCAGCAAGAACATGACAGCACCAGCGAGCTTCAACTGCGTGAAGTCGTCTTTTGGTTTGCCGGTCTTCCAGTCCCACATGATCCCCTGTTTGCCATTCAGGATGGTAAGGTCGGAGATTATCCGGCAATAAACGTCCTTGTCAAACCACCCAGTAGGCTCGTACTTGGTGTTGATGGCAAGCTTCTGCTCGCAAATAAATTCGCCGGGGAATGCCTTGATCTGTGCCAGGAACTTCTCGTACTGCTTCATCGACAGGGGCAGCGGCGTGCCCTTTTGAAAGTAATTCTTGAACGCCAGATGCACCGCGGTGCCCCACTCGGTATGCTCGTTGATCTCCTCTTTGACGGATCGCGCCACCGAGAGGGCGTGATATTTCTTCGGGCATTCTTCATAGGAATTCAGCCGTGAGTAGCTGAACGCCGTAACTCGACTACTCATTTTGCTGCACCGTAGCAATCTCCTATTCCGACTTCGCAAGCGACGGGTAAACTAGGCAGCCAGGGTACGGTACTTGTCATAACCTTGGCAACTACTTTCGCCACCCTTTCTGCTATGTTCTCAGGGACAACATAGACCAGCTCGTCATGGACTTGTAATACCGCTGGGAGCCCTGCGCGGGCTAGCTTCAACTCAGCAGTTGTTATTATGATCCTGGCAAGAGCCTGACAAATATTTTCCATGAGCAAGCCGCCCCACACTCGGCGAATGCTCTTGGCGCCCCCTTTGCCCAGCACCTGCTCATGTAACAGACCATCGATAGAATTCTTGATTCCAGGGTAAATAATCGGCATGCCGTTGGGCAGCAAAATCCGTCCGTGCATGAACGTCACCGGCCCCCAACAGTACATGCCGTTCTTGGGGATCATGTGCGTGGCGTAATGCTGCAGGCTACGCCAGGCTTCGGGTATTTGTGGGTAATAGTCTCGGTACAACCAGACTATCCGCGAGGCCATAGTCGGGTCCATTTTGACCCGCGCGATCTGCATCTGCCGGTAAAACTTCTCGTGCCCCATGCCGTAGCCGAGCCCTAGGATGCAGGTCTTTCCTACAAATCGCTCGACTTCGTCGGCCTTGGTAATCGGTCGCCCGTAGATCCGCGAGGCGAATTCGCTATAGCTATCTCGACCTTCCGCAAACGCACGAACCAGATGAGCGCAACCAGAGACAGTGGCAACCAGTCGGGCCTCAATGTTTGAGAGATCCGCAGCCACGATCTTGTAGCCGGGTGGTGCGCGCAGCGCCATGCGAAGGTGGCCAGCTTTAAGCTCCTTCGTAATCTTGTCTCTTTTAACACGAGATAGATTCTGCAGATTGATCCGATCATAGCCAGAAAATCTTCCAGGCCCCGCACCATAATACAAAAGCGGCACCGGGATATGCCGACCTTCGAGGACGTTGAGGTCGTAGATTTTTTGGAATCGCTCAAGACGTGTTACCTCCATCGTCGAGCTGGTAAATATCTTAGCATCGGCGAGTGTTCGTATCCGCGGATCGGTGTGCGTGAGCAACTCGATCATACCCTCGTCGTCTTTGGCAAAAGCGTCGGTCATTTTGCCTGTACGCGTCGAGCGCTTCTGCGACGCCACTACGCCATAAGATCTCAGCACTCGGGAAAACTGAAGCCGTGACCGTAGTTGCGACTCAGTGCAGTTGAGTAACGCGCACTTGGCTAGAATATCCTGCCGCTTGTCGTCGAGATCCTTGAGTCGTTCTCGGATCACATGGGTGTCAAGGACAAGCTTAGGTCTTACAAACTTCTTGATAGTAAGATCGACCAGGTCTTGCTCGTCCTGCGGCATAGTCTTTGCCAGGTATTCGTAGATCCTCCAGCACAACCAGGTGTCGTTTGCGCAATATCGCCCATAACTAGCCAGGTCATGAGGAGTGAAGTCAACACGACGATACCCCGCATAGTTGTGAACCTCACTGCCCTTTGCTCCAATTCCCAGGTAATCGCTGACCTTAGCCAGAGACATCGAACCAGTGTAAGGTGCCACATATGGTCTTGATCCCATCATCGTGCAGAAAAACTGAGCGGGCTTGTAGCTAAACACCCATTCTAAAATCGACCCATCGAAGATGGCGTTGTGCGCAATGAGCCTAGTCTTGGTCCATGGTATCTTAGACAACACTCTGTTGAGGTAATTAGGGTCGCCAGAAAACCAGGTAGCCGGACTCCCATTTACAGATAACGCCATCCCGATGGGCTCGAACCTAGGATCTAAAATATACTCGGGGGTCGTGAGTTTGCTCAGCGAGTATTCGCGATCATAGAAAGTTTCAAAATCAAGCGCGACGTTTATTAGTTGCATAACCCCGCAGCCTATCCTAGTCGATCTTGAAAGTACACCAGTTCGTTGAGACCGTTTGCCATCGGTATTCCCCGCTAGAAGGAAACAAGCTGGCCTTGGTCAGCGCCAAACTGGCCCGCATAACGCGCTCCTTGTCGTAAGCCGCCCATTCGTATGGCATGTTGCTGGCTCGCTTTTGATCTCGGAGGGCTTCGCGGGCGTCGCCGGTCAGATACTGAGCCAGCTCAGGCAGCGCTCGATTGATTTGTCCCGCCGTGTTGCAATTCTCTATTACGAAACTGCTGACATTATATGCGGTGTCGAACTCGGCGTTGATCTGCGCGACGGTTTTCATCCACTCGACCAGCTCCATCCATCGAGCCAATCCGAACGGCCATTGGTCTTTTAATCGAGTACCGATTGACTTTTCAGACTTTTCAGAATTGTCCTGAGATGGCGGCAAATTCAGCAATGACTGCCCTCTAAGCTTGAGCTTCATGGGGCTTACGTTGTCTAGTGCCCTTATGAAGATTGGGTCCGCTTCATTTCTCGTGACGTAGAGCGCGTACTGATGATTTCTCAAAATGGTGAACGCTCTCGGAATCTCCTGATCATCGAACAGTGTCATCCACCACTGCTGGATTTCGGTGGGTTGCAGCGGCATGGGGAAAGTCCCGCGGGCTCTCCCCAACAGCTTGTTTACTCCGTCAGTGAGTACTTCTTTTTGTCTCTTGGTCAGTGTACTTGCCATCCTAATCTCCTAGTTTCACATGAACTGTCGTACCCCACGGCGCCTCGATGCCCTCGCTGGTTATGCACCAGATGGTCTCATACCCCGCCTCGGGATCCTCGCCGAACGGCGTATACCCATCGGTCAGGATGATGCAGCATACGGGCGCCAGGTCGCGCTTCTCGATCTCGCGGAAGATCACCGTCATATCGGTGCCGCCTCCGCCGCCGGCCCGCTGGGCGACGCCGACCAGCTCGCTCGGGTCGTCGAACTCGATCAGCTCGTCTCGATACAAACTAGCATCGACATAGCCAAGATAAATCTTCTCGGGGCTGACTTGTTCGAGGACGCCTTTTACTTCGCCCAGGAATGTTGCCAACTCCTTATCACCAATGGAACCGCTGGTGTCGATCTCGATGACTACCTCGCCCGCCCGGTTGCCTATCCGACCGGGCCAGGGCACATGCGGCGCCACCGACAGCCTGCGCCGGTTCAGCTTGCTCCAGCTTGCCTCCTCGTTGCCGTAGATGCACAGGATGGTCCGCTCGATCATGTCCTGCCACCGGACCTGCGGGTCTACGATCTCGTCGATCAGGCGCTGCAGCGAGGCGGGCATGGAGCCCATGGCCTTTTGGGCGGCTTCGGCCTGCTTGACGGCACGCTTGATCTCAGCGTCGCGCGTGCTCGGGTCGGGCGCATCGGGCGCGGCGGGCATGTGCTGATCCCAGCCCTGGCCTTTTCCACCGCCCTTCCCGCCGTTGGGCTTGTCCTGCGGCTCATCGGGCAGCTTGCAGTAGATGTCGTCCACCAGATCGTTCATGCCGTACTGGGCGTTTAGCAGCGTATCCAGCGGCTGCTTGCCGACGCCGGCCTTGTTCAGATGGTCGTTGATGTTGTAGTCCGCGGCGCGGTTGAACTTCTGCTGATTCCACTCCTTCATGTCGGGACCGAAGCCCATGTCGGCGTAGAGCTTCATGCGCTCCGGGTGCTGCAGGATCACATGCGTGATCTCGTGCGCCAGCACGAAGATGCGCTCGGGTACCGACAGCTTAGCCATGAACTTGGGGTTCACATAGATGTGCTTGCTATCGGTCGCCGCGGTCGCGCAAGGTTGCGATGTGCCGGGGAAGGTCTCGCACTCGACCACCTCCAGCAGGTTGAACGCCAACACGGCAAAGAACGGCTGTTGGCCGATCAATGCCGAGAGGGCCTGGGTTGTCGCTTCAGATCTCTGAGCCATCGTCATCCTCCTTTTGCTTTGGTGACTGCTATGGTAATTAGCTCCACGACGATCATGAACCAGACAAACCGTGGAATCTTACGATCGAACGCCACGCAGATCGCGACCACGGCAAGCCACATATCGAGCGCAGTGGGCATCGTGCCGACTGCCCACTTGATGAACTGCATATCGCTCATGCGAACACCTCCTCCATGGCCGCCTCGGTCGCGAGCTGTTGCGCAGTGCTTGCCAACACCGCAGCTGCAGCCTGGTCGTCCTTATAAGCCGCCACTGGCTTGTGAATCACCGTGCTCTCGATTTTCATCACCAGTTCCTGCAGCTTGTCGTTACCTGTGAGGTTCATGGACTTTGCCAGCCCTGTCAAGCTCTGCATGTTGGTGATCAGACTATCGAACAGCCGGGTCTTTTCACCCGCCGCGACCTTCGACATCTGCTTGTGGATACGCTCCAGCTCCTCGATGATGCGGGTCTGCATGTCTTTCATGGCGTTAGCCACTTGAGACTGCGCCAGCACCTGGTGCCGTTTGCCCAGTTCGTTCGCGAGCGCGGCGGGCACGTTGAGGCGGCTGTAATCAGACACTGCCGGTATCGGCTTAAGGTCAACCGTGACCGAGAACATCTGCGGAAGACTAGCCGCATCTGGATAGTCGGTGATGTCGGCCAAGGCGCCGAGATTACGCATGGCTTCCTGCACCCGCTGAGGCCACGCCGCAACCAGTTTAAGGACTGCACGATCGTACTCCTTCTTGATGCCCGCCAACTCGCTTAAGAATCTGAACGAATCCACAGTGGCCAACACCCGATCGCCACGCTTGGCGCCCTCGGAGCTTGACCACGGTAGGGTATTGTTGTA
>Ga0116230_10004981_pt1 | contig 13000 bp, 11 predicted proteins | sample S1TSphfallax_3_FD_88678 | JGI IMG/M metagenome (GOLD analysis project Ga0116230, IMG submission 88678) | Host-associated microbial communities from peat moss isolated from Minnesota, USA - S1T2_Fd - Sphagnum fallax MG | ecosystem: Host-associated > Plants > Peat moss > Unclassified | place...
AAGATCGCCAGCATAACGGCAGGAAACCGAAGCGAGATCAGGCCGAACCTTTCGATGCCGAGCGCCAGATTGAATTTCAGGTGCTTCAGAGCTTGATCGCCGGTCCGGCTGCTGTTCGGGTTTTTATCGAATGCGCCGGTCGCCACGCCATCCTCCGCTTTCGCTTAGTTCTCGCTCTAGTCTAATGCCGGGATCTAGTCCAGGACGGAAGCGCGATAAAGGAAGCGGGGTTCAGTCTTGAGGTGTGGCAGAAATGAGCCTCGCAGCTAGAGCGCTTTCCGCTTGGGTGGACTCACCCAAGCGATCAGAATTCGCTCCAAATCAATATGTTGGAGCATGTTCTTTTCGCAAAACCGCGCACAGTTTTGCGGAACATGTTCTAGGTTTTTTGATTGGATTTGAGGGCAATAAGCGCATCCCGCACGAGGTCTTGCAAGCCTTCGCCGCCGTGATCGATATGAGCAAAAATGGCTTCGCGCATGCGCGGCTCCCAGAATTTCTGGATGTGGTCGGCGATCCCTGCCTTCGGGTCCGTCGATCGTTGCGTGGCGAAAAAACTGCCGATTTGGTTTGCCATATAGACCAATTTTTCAGGCGATGACATGGCAGACCTCTTTTTGCGCGGGGCGATCGGCGGAGATCCGCCGCGCATGGGTGAAAACTTCAAATCCATCGCCGCGCACGATGCCCGCGAGCGTGATGCCTGCTGCCTCCGCCGTGCGGATCGCAAGCGCCGTCGGTGCTGAGACGGCCACAAGAATGGACGCGCCGATCGCTGCGGTTTTCTGCACCATTTCGACGGAAAGGCGGCTTGTGACAGCGACGATCCCGCTTTCGCCAGGCACATGGGCTAGGGCCAAGGCGCCAGCAAGCTTATCGAGCGCATTATGACGTCCGACATCTTCGCGGGCCGCGAAGAGGCCATGATCTGGAACAAAAAACCCAGCGGCGTGCATGGCGCGTGTTTCGCGGTTCATGATCTGCGCCCGCGACAATGTATCGATAGCCGCATGAACGGTCGCGGCCTCTATCCGAAGATCGCCTGTAACGGGTTTCGGCGGCGCGACTGCTTCTTCGAGGCTTTCGATCCCGCAAAGGCCGCAGCCGACAGGTCCGGCCTTATATCTGCGGCGGCGGCGCAAAGCGTCGCTGCTCGAAGACGCGAGCCACATGCGGAGTTCGAGGCCTTCCGCATGTGCGATCACCTCGAAGCTCGCGATATCGGACGCTTGAGCGATAATACCTTCTGTGATGCTGAACCCGATCGCGAAATCTTGCAAATCGGCCGGCGTTCCCATCATCACGGCATAGGAACCGCCATCGTAGGTCAGAGACATAGCGGTTTCTTCCGGCGCCACGCGCACGCGCTCTTCCGCCGCCGTGCCTCGGAAGGTCACGGTCGAGATCGGCAAAGACGCTGCGGGAAGATCGTTCATGGGCCCGGTAGCTTGTTCAATAAGCAAAGACTGAGAAGGACATAGGGCGCTAACCGCTGAGTTGTACCAAAAGTCACAAAGAGTGATTTTTGGTAGCTTCTTGAATTCTCAGCTTTCAAAGCGATGGCGAGACTTCAAGAGTAGTCCAACAGTTATACTTAACAACCGTTGGTATTACATGGCCAACGCCCTGTCATTATTCCGCGGCGACGGCAGCGATGCGGCGGCTTTCACGGGTCAAAGCTTCATATTCCTCCTGCCATTCGGTCGGGCCGTTGGAGGTCGAAACCTGAACCGCCGTCACTTTGAACTCGGGGCAATTCGTGGCCCAATCCGAGAAATCGGTCGTCACGACGTTCACTTGCGTCGAAGGGTGGTGGAAGGTCGTATAGACCACGCCCGGTGCGACGCGATCTGTGACGAGCGCGCGCAATGTCGTTTCGCCCGCGCGGCTTGCGATCTTGACCCAATCGCCATCCTTCACGCCGCGCTGTTCAGCGTCGTGCGGATGGATTTCAAGCATGTCCTCGTGATGCCATGCGACGTTATCCGTGCGCCTCGTCTGCGCACCGACATTATAGTGTGAAAGAATACGGCCGGTGGTGAGAAGCAGCGGGAAGCGCGGTCCGGCGCGTTCGTCGGTCGCGATATATTCGGTAATGACGAACTTGCCCTTGCCGCGCGTGAAGGTCTCGATGTGCATGATCGGGGTGCCTTCCGGCGCCTCTTCGTTGCAAGGCCATTGCACCGAGCCAAGTTCATCGAGCTTCGCATAAGAAACGCCGGTGAAGGTCGGCGTCAGTTTGGCGATCTCATCCATGATTTCGCTTGGATGATTGTAGTGCCAGCCGAGGCCGAGCCCATTGGCAATCATCTGGGTGATTTCCCAATCGCCATAGCCGTTCTTCGGCGACATCACTTTGCGAACCGGCTGAATGCGCCGCTCGGCATTGGTGAAGGTGCCATCCTTTTCCAGGAAGGTGCAGCCTGGCAGGAAGACATGCGCGTAATTCGCCGTCTCGTTCAGGAAAAGATCCTGAACGACGACACATTCCATCGCGGCGAGACCGGACGACACATGATGCGTGTCGGGGTCTGACTGCAGAATGTCTTCGCCCTGGATATAGATTGCCTTGAACGTCCCTTCGACGGCGGCGTCGAGCATGTTTGGAATGCGCAGACCGGGCTCATTATCGAGCGGCCGGCCCCAAACGTTCTCGAAGAGGGTGCGCGTGTCCGAGTCCGAAATATGCCGGTAGCCGGGAAGTTCGTGCGGGAAGGAACCCATATCGCAAGCGCCTTGCACGTTATTTTGGCCGCGCAGCGGATTGACGCCGACACCGGGACGTCCGAGGTTGCCAGTCGCCATGGCGAGATTGGCGATGGCCATGACGGTTGTCGAACCCTGGCTATGTTCGGTAACGCCAAGGCCATAATAGATGGCGCCGTTGCCGCCAGTTGCGTAGAGCCGGGCAGCTTCGCGGATCAAATGCGCCGGAACGCCTGAGACCTTCTCCACCTCTTCAGGTGAATGGCGGTGCTCCGCCACATAGGCCTTCCAATCGTTATATTCGTCCATCTCGCACCGCGCCTTGACGAAATCCTCATTGGTGAGGCCTTCGGTGACGATCACATGGGCCATCGACGTCAAGACGGCGACATTGGTGCCGGGCTGCAAAGGCAAGTGATAGGCTGCCTCGACATGGGGTGAGCGCACGAGATCGATACGGCGCGGATCGAGCACGATGAGCTTCGCACCTTCCCGCAAACGCTTTTTCATGCGCGAGCCGAAGACAGGATGGCCATCCGTCGGATTGGCGCCGACGACCACGATCACGTCCGAATGCTCGATCGTGTCGAAATCCTGCGTGCCGGCCGATTCGCCGAAAGCGGTCTTCAAGCCATAGCCCGTCGGCGAATGACAGACACGGGCGCATGTGTCGACATTATTCACGCCGAAGCCCGCACGGATCAGCTTCTGGACGAGGAAGCTCTCTTCATTCGTGCAGCGTGACGAGGTGATGCCGCCGACCGAGCGCGCACCGTAGGTTTTCTGAATGCGTGAAAACTCCGAGACGACGCGGCCGATCGCTTCCTCCCAGGACACTTCCTGTCAGGGCTCGTGGATCGAGTTGCGGATCATCGGCTGGGTGACGCGATCGCGATGTGTCGCATAGCCCCAGGCAAAGCGGCCCTTGACGCAAGAATGGCCGTGATTTGCCTTGCCATCCTTATAAGGCACCATGCGCACGAGTTCTTCGCCGCGCATCTCGGCGTTAAAAGTGCAGCCGACGCCGCAATAGGCGCAGGTCGTGACTTTGGAGTGTTCCGGTGTGCCGATCTCGATCAGCTTCTTTTCCGACAATGTCGCCGTCGGGCAAGCCTGGACGCAGGCGCCGCAGGATACACAGGATGAGGTCAGGAACTGTTCGGTCTGTCCAACCGAGACGCGGCTGTCGAAACCGCGTCCTGAGATCGTGAGCGCGAACGTGCCTTGCACTTCCTCGCAGGCGCGCACGCAGCGTGAGCAGACGATACATTTGGCCGGGTCATAGGTGAAATAGGGGTTGGACTCATCCTTGGGCAGGGCCAAGGCGCTATCGGGTTTGAAATGGTTGCCGCCGTTATAACCGTAGCGCACCTCGCGCAGGCCGACGGCGCCCGCCATATCCTGCAATTCGCAATCGCCATTGGCGGCGCAGGTGAGGCAATCGAGCGGATGATCGGAAATATAAAGCTCCATCACGCCTTTACGGAGCTGTTTCAGGCGCGGCGTCTGGGTATGCACGACAATATCCGGTGCGACCGGGGTCGTGCATGAGGCTGGTGTGCCATTGCGGCCTTCGATTTCGACGAGACAAAGGCGGCAAGAACCATAGCTCTCAAGCGAATCCGTGGCGCAGAGCTTTGGAATTTGCGTATCCATCATCGCAGCCGCGCGCATGATGGACGTGCCTTCCGGAACAGTGACCCGCGTGCCGTCAATCGTGAGCGTCACCATCTTCCCGGATTTCGACGCGGGCGTTCCGTAATCAGCTTCTGCGTGATAAGCCATGGGACCCTCTCCCTATTCAATGTCCAAGCGCCTCATGCTGAGGAGCACTCCATTCATTTCGGGCAGGCCCGGCATAAATGGAGTGCGTCTCGAAGCATCGAGGCTTCGTTTCATTTCGTTCTTTCCCCCTCGCCCTTCGAGACGCGGCGGCTTCGCTGCCGCTCCTCAGGATGAGAGGGGAAGAGTAGCAGACCGCCGTGTTTATCCGGCCGGTTCGAGGTGATGCTTTTTCAGGGCAAAATCCTCTGGAAAATGAGCGATAGCACTCAAAACCGGATAGGGTGTAAAGCCGCCGAGCGCACATAGCGAGCCGAGCTTCATCGTTTGGCATAGATCTTCAACGAGCGCCATATTGGCCGCCGGGTTTTTGCCTTCAATGATTTGATCCAGCACTTCATGTCCGCGCGTCGAACCGATACGGCACGGCGTGCACTTGCCGCAGCTTTCATGCGAGCAGAATTCGAAAGCAAACCGCGCTTGCTTCAACATATCGGCGGTATCGTCAAAAACCACAATGCCGCCATGTCCGATCAAGCCGTCGCGCGCGGCGAATGCCTCATAATCGAAGGGCGTGTCGAACAAAGCCCGCGGAAAATAAGCCCCAAGCGGGCCGCCGACCTGCACGGCTTTGACCGGCCGTCCGCTGAATGTGCCGCCGCCGATGTCATCGACGAGTTCACCCAAAGTGATGCCGAAAGCGGTTTCGAAGAGACCGCCATGTTTCAAATTGCCGGCAAGTTGGATCGGCATGGTGCCGCGCGACCGCCCCATCCCGAAGGCGGCGTAGGCTTCCGGTCCCTCAGCCAAAATATGGGGCACGGCGGCGAGCGACAGCACATTGTTGATAACGGTCGGCTTGCCGAAGAGACCGACATGCGCGGGCAAAGGCGGCTTGGCACGGACAAGCCCGCGCTTGCCTTCAAGGCTTTCAAGCAGCGAGGTTTCCTCACCGCAAACATAAGCTCCCGCGCCGACGCGCACTTCCAGATGGAAGGCATGCGCCGACCCCAAAACCCTATCGCCCAGATAGGAGGCGCGCTCGGCTGCTTCGATCGCAGCTTCAAGCGCGACCTTCGCATGCGGATATTCGGAACGGAGATAGATATAGCCCCGCGTGGCGCCTACCGCGAAACCGGCGATGGTCATGCCTTCGACGAGCTGGAAAGGATCGCCCTCCATGATCATGCGGTCTGCGAATGTACCGCTATCGCCCTCGTCCGCATTGCAGACGATGTATTTCTGAGTGCCTTTTGCCTCAGCGACGGTTTTCCATTTGATACCGGTCGGAAAACCGGCGCCGCCGCGTCCGCGCAATCCCGATTTGAAGACTTGATCGACTGTGGCAACAGGTCCGGCGGCCAAAGCCTTTTCAAGCCCGGCGTAACCGCCATGCGCGCGATAATCCTCAAGCGAACGGGGATCGATGAGACCGCAACGTGCGAAGGTGAGGCGCGTCTGCTTGGCGAAGAAGGGTATTTGTTCGGTCAGGCCTTGATACAGGGCGTGGCCGCCCGCGCCGTCATAAAACTTGGCTTCAAATAAGCCTACGACATCGCGCGGGGTAACGGGACCATAGGCGATACGGCCTTGCGGCGTGACCACCTCGACGAGGGTCTCCAGCCAGTGCATGCCGCGCGAGCCATTTCGGATCATCTCGATCTCGATGCCGCGGGCCGCGGCTTCTTTCATGATCGAAGCTGCGACCTTGTCGGCGCCAACTGCGATAGCCGCTGCATCGCGGGGTACGTAAACGCGGATACTCATCGGTCAGTCTCCACGAGCAGCTCGTCGAGTCGCGATGCGTCGAGCCGCGCTACGATCTCTCCGTCGAGCATGGCCGAAGGCGAAAGAGAGCAAAGTCCGAGGCAGTAAATGGGTTCGAGCGTGACGCGCCCATCGGGAGTCGTTTCACCGAACCCGATGCCGAGCGCTTTTTGAGCCTGCGCGGCGAGCGCGTTGCTGCCGCAGGCCTGACAGGCTTCGGCCTGACAGAGTTTCAGCACATGCCGTCCGGGCAGGCTCCGCCGGAAATCATGATAAAAAGTCACGACGCCATAAACTTCGGCACCAGTCTGATTCAGCGCTCCAGCGATAAGCGGAATCGCTTGATCCGGCACATAACCGAAAGCATGTTGCAGGTCATGGAGGATCGGGAGCATAGGGCCTTCACGGCCGATATGAGCGGCGATAATGGCCGATGCCCGCGTTTCACTCCACGTTTCATAATTGTTCATTGGCATTGCTCATTTTTAATTACCGCCAATCTGAACCCTGCATACCTTCATATCAATAAAGCTAATTCGTTGTGCAATCGCAAATATCTATCGTACACGATATACTCACTATGAGCATGGCCGAAATCCATATCTGATGAAATATCGATCATTATACCAAATACCATGCTCATCCCACCGGTTATTGAGTATGACCATTGCTATCATTCAGCCGCCGAGATCGGGTGCGATCTTTTTAGCCATCTCGACGAGCGCGGCGGTGAGCGGCGTCATCGGTTCGCGATGCGGCACGACAAGGCCGACTAAATTGGCAGCTTCTGATTCAATGATCGGAATGACGCGGATCGACCGGCTGTCACCAATGGCTTCGGCATATTTGGCGGGCATGACGCTCACCCAATGGCCGCTTTTCACATGCGAAAAAAGTGTCAGCATCGAATCCGATTCAAGCTTAGGCGAAGCTTTAAATCCGGCATGGCCGAGGTGCTTCTCGATGATGCGGCGATTTTGCATATCGGGCGTCAGCAGACACAGCGGCAGGTCGCCTATTTCCTGCCAGGTCACGCGGTCCTTTTTCGTGAGCGGGTGATCAGGCGCGACGAAGAGGCAATAATGCTCATGATAGAGCGGGATCGTGTTCACGTGACCCAGCGGCTCATTGTCGAGATAGGTGATCCCTGCGTGAATTTCGAGTTCGTCAAGGAGCGCCAGAACTTCATTTGAGCGGCGCGATAAAATCGTGAATTTGACTTCGGGGTGACGCGCATGAAACGGCGTCGTCAGAGCTACGACCATGCCCAGCGCCGTTGGAATCGATGCAATCCGCAAATGACCGGAAAGACCTTTCTTAAGCGAACTGATCTCTTCGCGCATAGCCCGCGTATCGCCGACGATGCGCTTCGCCCATTCGAGGACATGCTCGCCTTCCGGCGTCAATCCGAGGAAGCGCGAGCCGCGTTGCACGAGAAGGACGCCCAATGTGTCCTCCAACTGCTTGATCGCAGCCGACATGGTTGGCTGCGTCACGCCGCAGACTTCGGCTGCGCGGCCGAAATGACGCTCGCGCGCCAGGGCAAGGAGAAATTCGAGCTTATCGATCATGGAATCGTCTTTAACGTCATGAGGGCGAATTGACGAAATTTGAGATAAAAAAGCAAATCCTCCGCGGCTTCGGGAGCTTCGCATATGACGGGGCTTTGATTGTTGAGCCTTACTTGCCGTTGTGATCTATGGCGGGATCAAGTCGAAAATCATGCGGGCAGGGCAATACGGTCTCTCCATGGCGTCTGTTCATGAGTTTGAGGATTTGCTGCGAGAGCTGGATCAGCAGGCATCTCCCGAGAGCGACGGTGCCGCGGCGGCGCAGCCGTCATGGATTCGGCGCCATGTCTTTGCCGTTTTTCTCGCTGGTTCGCTGATTTTCCATTTGGGTCTTGTGACGGCCGTTTCGTTTTTCGACTTTCGATGGGTCGCGCCATGGATGAGTTTTAGGGAACTGCCGGTCGAACTGATCAACGAGGAGCAAATCCAAAAGGAAGATAAAAAGGCTGGTTCGGCGGACGCCAAAGAGCGACAACGCGGACAGTCAAGCGCAGCGGCCAAAGATGCGCAGGCCGATATGCAAGTCAAACCGCCAGAAGCGCGGCCCGAAAGACCTGTTCAACCGCCGCGAGAGCCTCAAACCGCTGCGAATAAGCAGAAAGAGGTAGAACAAAAAGAACCTCAGCAAAAAGAAGTTGCGAAACAAGCGATTCAAAAGCCTGACGCAGCTGAAATGCCAAAACCGGCGGAGACACAGCCGCCAGCGGCTTCAACTGCTTCACCGCGGGCACAAGACCAGCAGCCGCCCGTGCCTCAGCAACAACAGACACCCAGTACATCGCAACAAACGCGGCAGGCCGCGCCGTCTCCAGCATCGGCCCCAACGCGACTGCCGACCTTCATGTACCAGCCCAACGATGGGCTTTCTCTGGCGGTCCCTGTGCCTTTGCCCGCAAATGACGCCGGCGCGGAACCAGTCAGTTATAAATTGATTGTTTTTGGCATGCTTGAGCGCGCCAAGAACTATCCGCAGAGCGCGCGTGAACGCCACGCCGCTGGCAATGTCATCATTGCCTTTTCGATCGATGATACCGGGCAGCCCAAGACGATATCCATGCTCCAATCGAGCGGTCAAAGCGATCTCGATTCCGAAGCGCTCGCGCTGATCTCGCGTGCCGCTCCTTTTCCCGTCCCGCCAGCCGGTGCGCAGCGCGATTTCGCCGTCAATATCGGATTTAGCGAAGAATAGTTTAGAGAATAATTTAGATATGCCGCTCTGCTAGCGCCTGCGCGATGGCATCGCGCATGGGTTTTGGCTGAAGGCCATCGTCATAAGGAAGCGGACGCGGCAGGCGTGTGGCCTTGAAAGCCTTGAGGACGGATGGCTCGCGATACCAGGAATAGCGGTCGGTCAGCCCCCAGCATATCAATGTGCTGACTGCCTTGACCGATAGCGCATGTTTTAAAAACGATGCGACGCGCGCCGCCGATTGCCGGTCGCGTTCGGCAACAGAACCATCGAAGGGCGCTTCGTTGATATCGAATTCGGTTATGTAAATAGCAACGCCGCGCTCAGCGAGCTGATGCAGAAAATCGGCGAAGCCTGCATCGTCGTATGGCTGGCTGGGGTCAAGATGACCTTGCAGCCCGACCGCGTCGATCCTCAAGCCGCGGTCCTTGATTTCATCGATGATCCGCAAGAGAGATTTGCGGACAGCAAGGCCGTAAACATCGCTGCGCTCGGTCCAAGCCTCATTCAACACGAGCTTGGTATTGGGATCGCTCAAGCCAGCGCGTTTGAAAGCTTTAAAAATATAATCCGGACCCATGGCGGAATACCAAGGGCCTGGCCGGTAGCCGCCGGGATCGCTGCCCCAGGCGACGAAGGGCTCGTTGACGACGTCCCAGGATTGGAGCTTTCCGGCATAATGCGTCATGACGGTTTCGATATGCTGATCGAGCAGATAAGGCAGCTTCGAGGACGGCGCCTTCTTGAGCCATTCCGGCGGCCAGTCGTTCCAGATCAGCGTATGTCCGCGCATGGCGAGACCATTATTGGAGGCACCCGTCAGCAAATGATCGCCTTCGGTAAAATTGAAGGTCTTTTCATCCGGCCGCAGCCAATCGAATTTCAGCCAACGGTCGGGTACCACCATGGCCGCTTGCCCGATGACCAGCGCGCGATAGGCCTCGTCATCGAACACGTCTTGACCGACGGCCGCGCCGAAGGTCATTCCAGCGGCCGATGCCAAAGCTTTGAGGCTGGCCGTTGTTTCCGGCACGTTCGCGGTCGCGGACCAAGGCAGGAGACAAGGCAGCAGGCTTGTGCCCAAAAGTGCCAGTCCATCGCGCCGCGTTAGCCCCGGTATATTGGCCCTCACGTCACGAGCGCGATTCATTCGGGGCGTCCTTGGTGTCATCAAGGTAACGGGGTTTTCGAAAGCTTCTGCGCAGCGCTGCTCTTCCGGAGGGATAGGCGAGACCCGGAGCGTCACCCGCGAGATTTTCATGAATGAGCGCCGCTGCGATAGCTGCGAAAATTCCGCCGCCCAAAGCGAGAAATAGAATGAGGGGCTTGCGCGGGCTCGATGCCGAGATCGGCGGCGACGCCATCGTGACGATCCGCGCGGGCGGACTCTCGCCCTCCTGTTCGGTCAAATTATCCCTGATTTTCGAAAACCGCTCGTATGAGCCGCGCAGCGCATCGACCTCGCGTTCCAGTTGACGCAGCGGCACGAGATTCATGCTCGTCGTATTGGATTGCGCTTTCAGTTGATCGATGCTGGCGGTGAGCGCGCGATCATTCGCCTGAGCGGCGGCGTAATCATCGGCCGCGCTGATTTGAATACGCTGCAATTCATTGACGATGAGCTGTTTGATTTTGGCTGCGGCGGCTTGTGCTTCCAGCAATGCGGGATGGCGTCCGCCAAGCGTATTGGTCAATCGTGCGACTTCCCGCTCGGCATCGGCTTGCTCCGTGCGAAGTCTCTCGATCGTCGGCGATTTGAGAGCGTCCGATTGCGCGTCGAGCTGATTGTTTTTGATGGCACGGCGGATTTGATCGAGTTTGGCTTTCGCTTCGGAACTTCTGGCACGGGCGAAACCCAATTCCTTCGTGAGGTCCGAGACCTGTTGTTCGTTCGAAACGAGACCTTCGGTCGTCACAATATGGTTCTGGCTTTTATAGGCCTCGACTTTATCTTCAGCGGCCAAAATCTGTTTTTGAATCGTATCCATGCGCGAGCGAACCCATTTGGAATCGCTTGTGGCAGCTTCGATCCGATTTGCGATCTGATCGTCGATATAGGCATGTGCCACCGCATTCGCGAGTTTCGCGGCTTTCACCGGATCTTTTGAGGCGACATCGATCTCGATCAGATAAGTCCGCTCCGGCCGTTTGATTGTAATCGCGTCGTTCAACACTTTGAGAATGGGCGTCAAATCGTCTGGATCGGCGGGGCGGCGTTCAAACAGGCGGCTGAAAAAACTTGCCGATTTTGGCCCGAATTCGGAATCCTCCTGGAGATGTTCGGCCTTGATGACGCGGGTCAGGACGTTTTGCGACGTTAAAAGCTTGACCTGGCTTTCGATCGCATTTGCATCGGCACTGTTCCCTGGCTGGGCAGGGTCCATGCTGAGACTCTGCCCAAGGTGCGGATCAACGAGGATAGACGTCGATCCGGTGTAGCGGGACGGTGCGACGGCCAGATAAATAAGCGCTGCGCCCATGACGGCGAGCAGCACGGCGAGCATGGTGAATTTACGGCGATTTAAAATGCCGAAAAATTCGCGCAGGTTGAAATCGCCTGGGGCGTTCTCCTCTTTCCAGGTTCGCGCCGGCGCCGGGGTCTCGGAAAGCCCGCCGAGGTTAAGGCTCCGCGAAGCCATAGATTGATCAGCTCCTCTCATGGCGCTACTGGACCGAGTGACAATTTACGTATGGCATGAATTTGTTTACCAAATTCTTTTCTGGGACGTGGTTCATCGGTTAAAGCTCCAGCTGCCGGGTGTCTTTCCGCAAGAATAACAAGATCATCGCCGTCACCATTCCGAGCGCCGTGGTTTTTTCTGACAGAGAAGCCGATGTGCTGGCGGTCAGAAAAAAGACGAAAAGGATCACGAATGCGCCCCGGCCGCTCATCTTGACCAAGGCATGGCAAAAGGCGGCCAACCCTGCGAAGATAAAAATGCTGATCACCAGGCCGTAAATGAGCGGCATGCCGACCCAAAAACTCTCGATGCCGAACTCGAGGCCTTCGATGCGTTGCCAGGTCGCGATGAGCCCTTGATCGGGCCCAAAGAGCAAATCATACGTGCTGACCGGGCGAAACATTTCAAACATTCGGATGCGTGTATCGGCGCTGCCCGCGTCATTGGAAAAGCGTTCGATGAGCCGATCGAAAAATCCTGTCTCGGCGAGATAGGCGCCGAGGCTTGCGAGGATGGGCGGAAGCAGCACCGCTATTATCGAGATGTTCAATCCAACGCGTTCGCGGCGCATCAGGAAAAGGGCGATACGGCAGGATGCGATCAAAGCGGTGAAAAGCAATGTCAGGACCAAGGACACACGGCTGCCGAAGGTGACCATGGACGCCAATTCGAGCAGAAGCAGCGGAAACCGGATGAAAGCCGGAATCCAACCAGAACCTGGAGATGCCAGAATGAGAATGAATGCGCTGATAATCAGTCCGTTTTGAAGCGGATGTCCGAGAAGAGCTGTGGCGCGCCACTCAAGTTCGAGCGTCGCGCGCCAGTCGAATACGAGGTCGGTCCGGGTCGGATCGGCGGTGACGCCTTCGGGGGGTTGAAAGGTGACGAGATGCCAATGAAAAAGATATTCGGCAAGGGCGACGAAAGCATTCGCGCACAGAAGCGCGCCCAATACGAGGGCAAGAAGCCTTGCCGAGCGCTCATCGAGATCTTGCAGAAGCAGCGTGAAGATGATCGGCAATAAGAATGTATCGATCATCGGGGTTTGCGGTACTTTGAGAAAAAGCACCGTGTAGGCACTCGCAAAAAAATAGACACCGATGAAGAATAAAAACCCGAGTTGCGACGTCATCAAACGCCAGAGCAAATCGAATGGCCGCGGCGAAGAAGCTAAACGCAGGCCAAGCGCTAAAATCGCTAGGAAGGTGCCGGGATGGATCTTTTCGAGAGGCGATCCGGCCGAGGTTTCGTAATTCATCCCGATCGCGCTCAAAACCAGAGGCGAGACCGCGAAGAGAGCAACG
>Ga0116230_10004982_pt1 | contig 13000 bp, 6 predicted proteins | sample S1TSphfallax_3_FD_88678 | JGI IMG/M metagenome (GOLD analysis project Ga0116230, IMG submission 88678) | Host-associated microbial communities from peat moss isolated from Minnesota, USA - S1T2_Fd - Sphagnum fallax MG | ecosystem: Host-associated > Plants > Peat moss > Unclassified | place: USA...
GGCCTTCTTTTGCGCGTCACCGGCCCCCTGCCCGCTGGCGTGCGCGAGTCCTGGCGCGCCTTGGGCCTGCCCCTCGCCGACGGCGAGGCGGCCATCACGGCGCGCTTGGCGCCTTTGGGCCCGCCATCAGCGTCCAAGCCCGACGAGATCGCCGTCCCCGACTTGACGGTGCGGCGTGTGGATATCACGGCCCCCGACTCGACGCCGCTGTTGCGCGATGCTTCGGGCGCCGTGCTCGCGCGCTGGCGCCCCGTGGGCCAGGGTCGATTGGGCGTCTGGTCCGTGACGGACAGCGCCGGCCTGGTCACAGCAGGCTTTGGCCAACGCTATGGCGATCTGTGGGGAACCCTGGTCGCAGCTCTAGCCCGCCCTGCCCCGGCCGCCATGGCCGTCAGCCCGGAGTTCGCCCCGCGGGAGGGCCGCCGGGTGAGCCTGTGTGGGCTGAAGGGCGAGGCTGAGGTCCAGGAGCCGTCCGGGGCCTGGACGCGCCTTCTGATCGATCCCGTGGCGGGCCCCGCCAACTGCGCGGGGTATTGGCCGGCCAGTCCAGGCTGGCGCATCCTGCGCCTGACCGTCCCCGGCGAGGCCACGCCCCAGGATCAGGGCTTCTACGTCCGACCCGCCGCGCAGGCCCTCGCCTTGGAGGCTCAGGATGACCGCGACGCGACCCGTGTCCTGGCGGCGCGCCCGGCGGCGCGGGGGGCGGTCGTCGGCCCAACCTCTCAGGCGACGAGCTCGCGATGGCCCTGGTTCCTGGCCTGGCTCCTCGTCGCCGCCGCCCTTTGGCGCTTCGAGCGCGCCACATTAGGTCGGTCGACGCCCCAGAAACTGGGAGCCGGCAATAGCGCCGAGCCTGCCCAAAAATCTGCCGTTTAAGATGCACCAAACGCCAAGCGAACGGACTCTTACAGATGGGGCGGATTTTCGTTTGGCGCCTCCGATTTTTTTCGGATGGGATGAGGGTGAAGATGTGAGAGGCCGCGCCATGAAGTCAGCAGTTCGAATGGTCCTAGGCCTGGTGGCGCTCGCCGCCTCGTCCCCCGTGCTTGGACAGCCCGCAGAACCCTTGCGTCCCGATCAACAGGCGTTTCGCGCGCTCTATCAGGAGCTGGTCGAGACGGACACGAGCATAACGACGGGCAGCTGCACCGCCCTGGCCGCCAAGGTCGCCGCGCGTTTCAAGGCGGCCGGCTTCGCGGACAACCAGATTTTCCCGTTCTCGACCGCCGACCACCCCAAGGAGGGCGGCCTAGTCGTCGTCTACCCCGGCACATCGACGACCGTGAAGCCTATGCTGTTGCTCGGCCATATCGATGTCGTTGTCGCCAAGCGCGAGGACTGGACGCGGGACCCCTATAAACTGATCGAGGAGAACGGCTATTTCTACGGTCGCGGCACATCGGACATGAAGGCGATGGACGCGATCTGGATCGACAGCCTGATCCGTTTGCATCAGCAGAACTATAAGCCCAAGCGCGCCATCAAACTGGCGCTCACCTGCGGTGAAGAAACGAGCTGGGCGTTCAACGGCGCAGGCTGGCTCGCCCAAAACAAGCCGGATCTGATCTCGGCCGAGTTCGCCCTTAACGAGGGCGGCGGTGGACGAAGCGACGGCCACGGCAAGCTTGTGATCTCAACCCTGCACGTGGGCGAGAAGACCGCCATCAACTACAGGATCGAAGCGACCAATCCCGGCGGTCACAGCTCGATGCCGATCAAGGATAACGCCATCTACGAACTTGCCGACGCGCTAGCGAAGATTCGCGCCTATGACTTCCCCGTGATGATGACCGACACCAGCCGCGCCTACTTCCGGGCCGCCGGCAAGGCGCGCGGCGACGATATGGGTCGCGCCATGATGGCCGTGGCGGACAATCCGCAGAACTCGGCGGCGCTCGCGACGGTCGATACCGACAAGAGCTATCACTCGATGCTGCGAACCACCTGCGTCGCCACCTTACTTGACGGCGGCCATGCCAACAACGCGCTGCCCCAGCGCGCAGGCGCCAACATCAACTGCCGGATTTTCCCAGGCGTATCGCCAGACGTGGTCCGCGACCAGTTGGCCGAGGTGATCGCCGACCCGCGCATGACGGTGAAGCAGATCGACAGCCGCGGTCCGGTCGCCAAGCCGCCGCCTCTAAACCCCGCCATCGTCCAGCCGGCCGAGACGCTGCTCGCAAAGTACTATCCGGGTGTGCCCCTGATACCGGTGATGTCGACCGGGGCCACGGATGGCATCTTCCTTGAAGCCATCGGCATCCCCGTCTATGGCCCGCCTGGACTCTACGGCGATCCCGATGGCAACGGCGTGCACGGTTTGAACGAGCGTGCGATCACCAAGGCGGTCTACACCGGCCGCGACTACCTGTTTGACTTGATCAAGGCTTATGCGGGATAGCCAACCTCTGTGCTAGAGATTGACGCTTCTGGGTTAGCTAGGCGGGAGCCGTTAAAGACGCCCCTAGCCCACCTGTGTGACGCCGCCCTGAGCAGCGCTCTGAGTCTGGCCGCAGCCGCCCTGCCGACCTTGACCCTGGCACAGGCGATCGAGCGCAATCTGCCGCCGGCGCCCGCGGCTCAGCCCCAGGAAATCCTGGCCCCCAATTCGACGCCGGGCAGCCAGGACGCCAAACCGATCGGCCCGGCCCTCAAAGGCCTGCTGCTGCTGGGGCCCAAAGATGAGGTGCGCACCGCCCCTGTGACCGACGTCGCGCCCGGTCTCGTGACTCGGTTAGATACATCCGCAGCCTTGGGGTTGCTGCGCCCCTATCTCGGCAGGCGCTTGTCCCGCAAATTGATCGCCGAGATCGAGGCCGCCATCGCGAAATACTACCGCCAGGCCGGCTACCCCTTCGTCTCCATCTCCACCCCACCCCAGATGATCGGCGGCGGCGTGCTTCAGGTGCGGGTGGTGGAATTCCGCGATGGGACGGTCAAGGTCACCGGCGTCAAGGGCAAGGCGGCGATGCGCGTGCGCAACGCCGTGCGGTTGCAACCCGGCCAGCCGATCAATGCGCCTGATCTGTCCGCCGATCTGGATTGGCTGAACAGAAACCCCTACCATCATGTGGAGGCGATTTTCTCGCCCGGCGATTCGTTCGGCCGCACCGATCTCGATCTTCAGACCACGCAGACCAAGCCCTGGCAGGTCTACGCCGGCTACGCCAACTCCGGCTCGTCTGCGACGGGCTACGACCGCTATCTCCTCGGCGGTCAGGTCGGCGGCCTATTGGGTCCGGGATCGCTCCTCTCCTACCAATTCACCGCTTCGCCCGACGTCTTCGACGACGACGGCAAAATCCTCGCCGACACCGACCACCCGCAATACGTGAGCCACGGCCTGCGGGCCGCCATCCCCTTTGCGCCGCGCCAAGAGATCGAGGCCAGTTTCGACCATGTGGAGAGCAACGCCGCGGCGGCCTCCAGCGCCGGCCCCTTCGCCATCCGTCAGGACACCGACGAGCTGTCGCTCGGCTACCGCACCAGCCTTTCCAACTTCTCACGCCTTCCAGGGGACTTAAGCCTGGGCCTGGAAGCCAAGCACGAAACGCGCACGACCTTCTTCACCGGCGTCAAGGTGCTGGAGACGGCCGAGGAGGTCTATCAGGTCTATCTCGGTTGGTCGGGCGTCTTCACCGATGCGCGGGGCCGCACTAGCGTGGACCTCACCGTTCATGACAGTCCTGGCGGCTTAAGCGCACTCAACAGCGGCGCGGGCTTCAACACCTTCAGCGGCGGCCGTCTGACCCGCGCAGCCTACGCCTATGTGAACCTTCAAGCCAGCCGCACCACGCACCTGTTCAAGGGCTGGACCCTCATGGACGAGATCATCGCCCAATACTCAGGCTCGCTCCTGCCCGATACCGAACAGCTCGGCGTCGGCGGTCAGGACCTGGTGCGCGGCTATACGCTGGACGACGGCGCCTATGACACAGCCATCGTCAGCCGCAACGAACTACGCCCGCCGGCCTTCGCCGTGCTGCCGCGGGCTTGGCGCACGCCCGACCAACTCTCGCCCTTCGCTTTTATCGACGCCGCCTCAGGCAGCGAGAACCTGGTCCACAGGGCCGCCCACCCGATCAGCACGGGCCTGGGCGCCGACTACGTCCTCAGCCGCCACCTCGCCCTCAACCTCACAGGCGCCTACGCCCTGCAAGACAGCCTCTTCACCAAGGCCGGAAACCTGATGCTGGAGACCAAGGCGACCCTGACGTTTTGAGGTCCGCGCGGATGGGGTGGGATTCGAACCCACGGTGGGGGTAAACCCACGGCGGTTTTCAAGACCGCTGCCTTAAACCACTCGGCCACCCATCCTGCGGGGTAAGGCTGAAGACGGACCAACACGCGTCTCTGCAGACGAGAACCGGACCCTTGAAGCCCTGACGGGACGGTTGCCACAGCGGCCCTAGACCGGCAAGGGGGCATTTGGGCCATCGTGGTACGAGCCTTGGTCACCCCTTTGGCTAGGTCCGCCGCTCTTTGTCCCTCGAAGTAACGCACCTTTGATCCCTGGGGCTCCGCAGCCAGAACAACACGTTGACGCGCAACGCCCGCTCGTGCACACGCGTCGGCTGAACATGAGCTGGCACGCGCGCTTGAGGTCCCCTTTCGTCGCAGGCCGTTGGGCCACATTTTCATCGACACGTTTCGTATACATGTATAATTTGAAATGTAAGCGGGTTTCAGGGGAACAACGGGACATTGAAGGGGCTTGTAAAATTTATCAAAGGGGATGCTGTTCGTAGCCATGTTCAGCGCGTTGAGTCCTTATATAAGCTGATACTTGGCCGCCCGCCTGAAAGCGTCCGCATCGCAGACGATTCTTTCGGTCAATCGGCTGAAGCAATCTTGGCCACACTGGTTGCGAGCGACGAATTCAGAATTCGTGTCCTCGAGCCCATTTTGCGCTCCAATCCGCCCGACCGCTCTTGGCTCGCAGGATCGCAGGCGGACGCAGGCGCAGCCGATGCTCTCACCGCAGCAGGCGCGCCAAACACGACGTTTCTAAGTCTGCAAGATCCCATCGACAAGCTCGCCGGCGTGCTCGTATTGCCGGCGGCGCAGCGGGGGCTTCGTCAAAGCTTGAGCGAGCAGGCTGTAGCCGAGATTATCGATCGCATTCATACTGGCTCACTTCTAAAGTCCTCTCGCGCCAACACCTTATCTGCCGATCTGAATTTGCTCGCTGAACGACTAACTCGAAGTTCTGATATACGGAACGGATACAGACTTATTCTCGCTCGCGAACCTGAAGCTGGCGCGCTCGAAAATAACAGTCGTGTTGGACTTCCCATTCCTGATCTCTTGTCAGGTTTTTTTGTGTCAGCGGAGTTCATCGATAGTTTTGTTATACCCAGTACTCGCAATCAGCCCACCGCGGCGAGGTATTATGAGCCTATTCCGCCGGATCTTCGTGAATGGGTCGTCGGTCTCGACGTTGCTGACATCACGCGTAGCCGCGCCTTAGAAGCTGAAACGATCGGAGATCTTGTAAATCATCTTCTGCGCGATGAGCGCCTCGGCTACTCTATAAATTCTTCCGAAATCAAACTGTTCTTATCGCTCCATCCGTCCATTTCTACTCAGAGCGGTATGGGGTCGAGGCCGGAATTGCTGCGGCTAAGAGTGAGCGAGTATCCAACCGGTTTCAATTGGCATGCTTATCTTCATCGTAACCCGAGTGCGGGAGGTACGCGCTGGGCCGCGCTGAGTCATCTGTTAGATCGGCCAGCTTGGACCGATAGGCTCCCCCCCACGTTCGACGAGGGTAAGGCGGAATTTCTTTCAGCGCTCGGCGCCGCCTTCGTTGGACGTGACGACAAATATGCTGCGCTCCTGTTGGAAGCGACATCGCTGCTTCGCCCCCTCTCCGCCTCTGAGGCGGAATGTCTAGGCGACGCCTTGGCCAGACAGAATCTGAATAGCCGCGCCCTAACCGTTTATATGGACGCGATAAGAGGATCCAGCGCTACCCTGTCGCTTCTTCTAAAAGCAACACAGAGCGCGATCGCCTTACACAGAATAGATGATGCCTTATATTTGTTAAGACAGGCAAAAACGACGTTTGGCGCACAGCCCCGCTGGCGAGATTTGATACTCCCCTATTTCGAAGCCAAATTAAGCAATGCGGCTGATATGGCTTTCGCGAGCTATAGAGTTGGCGATAAACTCAAAGGCGATGCAGCATTATCGCAGGCGGTTAAAGAAATTGAGGCGCAATTCTTAGAATTATATCCGTTTGGCGCGCAATTGCCGACCGACGGTCATAGACGCGTTATCGTTTATGCAGAAATCAATCTCGCACAATGCAAGCATTATAGGGTTGATCAAAAATTAGTAGAACTTGCCAACCTCGGTTTTAGGCCAGAACTCTACATACTAGATGAGCACGAAAAATTAGTTACATCTTTAGTCGGCGCTGAGGCTCTGATAGTTTATAGATACCCGGCTTGGCCAACCGTCATGAGGGTAATTCTGACGGCCAAGAGTCTTGGAATACCTGTATTTTTTGAGATTGACGATCTCTTATTCGATTCAGCTCACTATCCTGATTCCTTTCAATCCTATGGCGGCCAAATAGATTTCAATACCTATGTCGATCTTCAGTTTGGCGTTCCGCTATTCAAAGCCGCCGCCCAACTTTGCGACTATGGCATCGCGTCTACCGAACCGTTGGCTAAAGAACTCGGCAAGATCGTTCGGTCCGGCAAGGCGTGGGTGGTCCCAAATAGTCTGGACGATCGGATCGAGCGCACGGCCGCGACCAGTCGCCCCGCTCGGCACGACACGGTCACCCTGTTCTACGGTACGGGGACGCGCGCCCATAATAGCGATTTCGATGAGTTGGTCGCGCCGGCGCTGCTGCGCACCTTAGAAAACCGTCCCGAGGTGCGCCTCGTGGTGGTCGGGCACCTCACGCTGCCGCCCGAATTTGAGCCGTACCTAAACCGAATTATAAAGATCGACTTTGTCGAACCCGTTGAGGCCTATTGGCGGCTTCTCGCGAGCGCAGACATCAATATCGCCGTGCTTAATCCGTCGTTGATGGCGGACTGCAAAAGCGAGATCAAATGGCTGGAGGCGGCCGCCTTCGCCATTCCATCCGTCGTTAGTCCCACGGCGGCTTATAAACAGGCGCTGACAGACGGCCATGATGTTCTGTTTGCTGAAACGCCGCAAGACTGGGGCGATGCGTTTGAGCGGCTTATCGACGACCCCAACCTTCGAAAACGACTCGGCCAAGCGGCGAAGGCGACGGCGCAAAGCCACTTTTCGCAGCAAGTCGCCGCGGGCGCCTTGGGGACGGCGCTGGACTACGTTCGCTCCAGGCGCCAGCCGCTCGGTGTGAAGCCGAAGCTCATGCTGGCGAATGTCTATTTTCCGCCGCAAACCATAGGCGGCGCGACGCGCGTCCTGAAGGACAATGTCGACGCCTTTATCGCCTTAGGACTATGCGAAGACTTTGATTTGGCGATCCTAACCACAGACGCCGGCGTTAAACCGGCTGGAAAGCTCAGCGTTGATTCGTATCGGGGACTGCCGGTCTTTCGAATCAGCACGCCAGAAGAAATGAATATGGACTGGCGTCCGTCCAATCCTGTGATCGGCGCCGTATTCGCGCGGATACAGGATATTTGGAAGCCGGACATTCTGCATTTTCACTGTATTCAGCGGCTCACAGGTTCAGTCGTTGATGTGTGCAGACAAAATCGTATTCCCTATGTGATTACGACGCATGATGCGTGGTGGATTTCGGACTATCAGTTCTTGACGGATGATCAGGATCAGATTGTGGATCACCGCGCCAACGCCGTAAGACCCCCGCCACCCATGGGCGTTACAGAAAGCCAATCGCGACATAGAGCCTCTTACCTCAAGTCCTTGCTGGAGGGGGCGCACGCCGTGTTGGGGGTTTCGAACGGCTTTGCAGATATCTATCGATCGGCTGGGATTCAAAATGTGAAGGCGGTCGCCAACGGCCTGCCGAAAATGACGGTGTCGCCGAGGCAACCCTCCTTCGATGGGCGCGTCCGCCTGGCTCACGTAGGCAATGTCACCGCCCACAAAGGCTTCCCCTTGGTGCGTCGGGCGCTGATGGAGGGCCGTTTCTCAAACTTGCGCCTGACGGCGGTGGACCATAGCCGTCAGCCCGGCGACGTGCGACGGGAAATCTGGGGGGAGACGGAGGTCGATATTGTCGGCCCCGTATCGCAGGACGCGATGCCCGGCTTTTACGCCCAGCACGATGTGCTTCTCGCCCCGTCGATCTGGCCGGAAAGTTTCGGGCTCGTCACGCGCGAGGCGCTTGCCGCCGGCCTTTGGGTTGTGGCGAGTAATCGCGGGGCCATCGGTGAAGCCGTCACGCCCGGCGTGAATGGTTTTGTGATCGATGTGGAGTCGCACCTGCCGCTCCAACAGGTTTTCGCCGAGTTGGATGGAAACTGCGCGCGCTATTTGCGCGCACCGCCCCCCACGAAGCTGCGCTCGTCGGACGATCAGGCGAAAGATCTGATGAGTCTCTACCGCGAGATGGTGAAATCAAAGATCCGGCAATTGGAGCCGGCGGAGCGTGACATAGGGCGCTGATGTCAAGCCAGCATCGTGCTCTAGAACATGGAGCGTGATTTTGGAATCACGCGCCATGTTCTAAAATTTTGTTGTCGCATCGTTTTTGCCAAAAACTGGTTCCCACTTTTTCGCACGATGCTCTAGTCGCGGTCTATCGCTGTCAGACGCGTAAAGGGTCGTGTCCACCGCTCGAAATGGGGATTGTAGGTCGGATCGCCCAGCAACCGCTCGCCCCAGCGGAGCAGCGCCGCCTTGGCTTCCCTCGATCTTTCAATCTTATCGGGCGGGGCTGCGAGATGGTCGAAACCCCGGCTTTGGGACTCGAAGTGATAAAAGCTGGCGTAGGGCGTATAAATAACGTCGAGATTTGCCTGCTGCGCCCGGAGACAGAAGTCCAGATCGTTGTAGGCCACAGCGAACGTCTCGGCGTCAAAGCCGCCAAGCTGATCGAAGACAGAGCGGCGGACCGCCATGCAAGCGCCCGTCACCGCCATCGCCTTTCGCACCAGGGCGTGGCGGCCGAGATAGCCGGGGTCATTCCCCGCGTCGCCGACACCTTCATGAGACGCCAGCCCAAACACGCCTCCGACAATGCCGGCGTGCTGGATCGAGCCATCCCCATAGATAAGCCGCGTCCCGACAGCACCCGTCCCCGGCCGAAGCGCCCAAAAACAGAGTTCATCGCACCAGTTTTGAATGATCGGCGCCATGTCGTCGTTCATAAAAATTATGACATCTGAAGCCGACGACTTGGCGGCCGCATTGTTCAGCGCGGCCCAGTTGAACGGCCGATCGTCTCTGATCACAGAGACGCGCTCGCGCGCCTGCAGCTCGGCAAAATAATCCAGTATTTTCTGGGATTTGCTCCCATTATCGATCACCAAAATCTCGAATGTAACGACATTTGACGCGATGGTGTTGATCAGCCCGTCGATACAGGCGCGCAGGAGATCGTAATTGTCCCGCGTTGGAATAATGACCGTCGCCGTAACGCCCTCAAGACCGGCCGGCGCGATTCTTAGACAGCCCGCAATAGTTGCGCCTAGAGGATCTTGCGCAATCTCAACCTTGCCCCCCTCGCCCCTGCGGTCTTGTCGGGCTTGGACATAGGCTCGGCGTTGCTCGAGCCGGCCGGCTTCGACCTGCGCTCGCGGCCGCGATCGGTGGAGCAAGACGCGGGGGATATGTTTGACACCCTGCGCTCCCGCGGCGTCGCATAACCGCGCGAGACGTATGAAGGGGTCATCGCCCGCCAGGCTCTCTGACGCGTCCAAGCGCCTTATGAACTCTCCCTGCACCGCAACCACGCCGGCGAAGAGCTCGACCTGCGCCAGGGTTAGCGGATCGTACGCGGGATTGAACTTGGGCGAGTGGTACAGAACTCGGCTATCAGATATTCGCGTGAACTCGTCTTCATCGCTTAAATAGACACTGTATTGAGGCTGCTCATTCAAGGCTTTGGCGATGTGATGCAGGGCGCCGTCGGCGAGTAGGTCGCCGGAGTTGAGCCAGCAGACGACCTCGCCCCGCGTTTCGCTGATCGCGGAGGACAGCACCGCGCTGCGATCAATGACGGCCTCAGGCCAAAGCTGCCGTGTGGGCGCCGCCGACCTCTCCAGCAGGACATCGATCCAGGGACGCGCGCGTACCCCGTCGCGGGGTTCGGCATAAGCGATAATCAGTTCGGCATTATTATAGCTTTGCCCCAGAAAACTTTCTATCGTTGAGTTCAAATATTCTATATCAGCCTCACAGGCGTTTATGATAACCGATACGATCGGGAAATGAGTGCGACCCTGCCAATAGGATCGATATATTTCATTTTGGAGCGGAGACTGCGTTTTATAGGCCTCGACATAGGCGTTATAACTACTGACCGAAAAGGAGGTCACATTTCTTATGGCCGGAACAAGCGACTCAATGGAGCTAATTTTATCTTTAATATCTTTAAGCTGAAGATTTATAGAATTTAGGAGATCAAGAGAGCGTTGAGTTTGTGTTTCAACATCTGCACTCGCGACAAGCTTTCGCGTACTGGATTCGACGAGTTCGATTTTTGCGCGCCGACCATCATTGATATCAATCGTATTTTTGAGATCGATCGAGAAGCCGTAGACTCCGGCGCCGCCGTAGGTGGCTTGGAGTTCGCGCCGAAATTTATCCGGTCTGGCCGCCGCCATGAAGCGGCCGTTCGCAAAAACCTCTACAATCAGGGTCGCGTCGAGATTGTCCCGATCCAGGACCCAACCGATCACGCGCTGGGCGTCACATAAATCTATGCCGCCGGTAATAGAGGCGCCCCGCTCGGCCTCGCACCACCTCAGCAAGGCGCTTTCGAATTGATGGGAAAATAGGTTATGGCCGGACGCGCCAAAGACCGCATCGGACCTCATAGCCGCAACTATATGCTGAATTAACCGGGGCCATGATGTGTTAAGCTCTATATCATTAGACGACGCTTCAAATTCGAAGATATTTCTTGCCCAAATATTTATGTCTGGACTCAGCACGCCCTGGAAGCGACCAGACACGGCGATGTCACCCGCTATAATAAGGGCCACAACGTCGCTTAAAAACTCTCCTGACTGTATGATCGTCAGAATCAAATCTTCGACAGAAAACTTCAGCTTTTCGTCAATGACGTTCTGTGACTCCGGCGATCGTCCCAGAAAAATTTTGTAAACGTTTACAACGTCTACCTCATTCACACCGCGGGTGCGCCCTAGACCAAAAGCCAAACTGACAGCTCCCTGAAGCGGACAAGGGGGATTTAAACCTGATCAGACAGCTCGAACCCCCGTCAGGCGATCGAACGGCGCGCGCACGCTGAAAGATATCTAGAGCATCGGGCGAAAGTGGGAACCGGTTTTTCGCAAAAACGATGGGACGACAAAAGGCTAGGGCATCTTGCGCGAGACCAAAATCACACGGGAGGCTTTAGCGAGCTTTACGGCAGCAGCGCTCGTATGCGCGCCATCAGCTGCGCCTCCGCCTCCGGGCCGTAGAGCGTCGCCTTCGGCGGCGGCGGCTCTGCGAAATCGTAATCGGGCGCGCGCCTGAAACTTTCTCTGTCCAGGTAAAAATACCGCAGGTTTTGGTCCTGGCTCCGATGGCAGGCGAACGCGGCGACACGCCGCGCCATAGCGTCGGGGGCTAAATCGATCCGCAAGGCTGGGCAGCCAGGATCTTCCCAGAACGCGCCGGCGCGCACCTTGCCACGCCGACTATAGTAGCTCGAAAATTCGACGCGATCAGGCGCCGTCCCTCGGGTTCGGGCCAAGTCCTCGCAGGCGCGCCAGACGGCGAAGGCGCAGGCGTCATGATCTGTGTGGCCGCCCTCAAAGGGGTGGGTCATAACCACATCGACGTCGGAGAGATCGACGATGAGGCGACCGACCAAGTCCGCAATCTGATCCATCACCCCGCCATCGGGCAGATCGTACAGAAACTGTCGCTCAGGCGCCGCCGCCGCCGCGCTTAAGGACGCCGCGAGCTCCGCCTTACGCACACGGCCAATCTCGGAGTCGCCGTTCGCGCCCGGCGCTCCCGCCGTCGCATGGATGAGGGTAAGGCGCCGAAGCCGCGCAAGCTGGCCGGCCGCGGCGATGATGTCGTCATCTGGGTGCGCGACCACCAAGGCGACCTTCTGTGTAATCGGGCCGCTCGACCCCAGCGCAGCCAGAAACGCCGCCGCTCTAGGTGCGTGCCCGTTCATAGGGCGAACTCATCGACGAGCTCAAACGTCGGGCGCGTCGCCTTTCCCAGCCAAGCATCGACGATGGAGCCCACATCGAGCGCAATCCCGCCCCGCGCTCGGATTTCGGCGCAATATCGCTTGCCGAGAATGCCGGCCGCAACCAGCCAAACCCGCCCCTGTTGTGATTCGCTGCGAAGGTTTGAGACGATTTCATTGTAGACGACCGGAAAATGACGGCGACGAACGCCGTTTGAGCCTAAGATTCCGGCCGAAGCTTTTTCTTCCGGCACAAGATGGATGAAGTCGACGCGCGCCCCCGTGCGAGCCTCGATCAAGGCTGGCAGGCTTGGGTGGCAACTGATCAGGCCCCACTGGCACGGCTTTGCGAACAGCCTGTGAAAAAAGCCAGAGCGCTGCAGTTCGATGTGCATATCCTGTGAGCAATAGCGTTGGTTCGCCTGCATCGGCATGGAGTCCAGCCAGCGCAAAATATTGCGAACCGATGGAATGCCCCGAGAGCTGCCAATATGATATTCGTAATTAACCCGTAGAGAATACGGCATACCTATCATATCAGTACGTCGAAGATCTTCTAGAAGTGACACGGCAATATTATGAAATGACTGGCTATCATATATGGTCTCGTCTTTAAACCAAATGCGCAAAAATTCTCGCCGATTGCTGCTGTACAACAGCGGATAGGCCAACTCGTCTTCGGGGCTCAGCTTGAAC
>Ga0116230_10004984_pt1 | contig 12999 bp, 11 predicted proteins | sample S1TSphfallax_3_FD_88678 | JGI IMG/M metagenome (GOLD analysis project Ga0116230, IMG submission 88678) | Host-associated microbial communities from peat moss isolated from Minnesota, USA - S1T2_Fd - Sphagnum fallax MG | ecosystem: Host-associated > Plants > Peat moss > Unclassified | place...
GCGCCAGCATGAGGGCGGCGCGATCGTCAACCGCTGGCTGTTCACGCGCAACTGGCGGGAGAAATTGACGCGCAGCCTGCTGGGGGCGGAGCCGGCGCTCGGGGGACCGGCGTGAACGTTCTGCTGCTGAGCCAGCATCATCCGGAGCTGATGCGCGGCGGCAGCCAGCAGGTGGCCTACGACCTGTTTCTGGCGCTGCGGGCGCGCGGCGTGGCGGCGACGTTGCTGGCCGCCGTGGATGCGGATGCCGGGTTCGGCAAGCCAGGGGCGTCGATCACTGGGTTCGATGGGCGGCCGGGGGAGTTTCTGTTTTTGAGCCGGGCCTATGACGAGGTCTGGCACAAGATGGAGGATCCCGCCCAGGCCGAGGCCTATGCGGCGTTCCTGCGGCTGGTCCAGCCGGATGTGGTGCATTTCCATCATTTTCTGAAATTCGGCGTGGAGTTGTTGAGCCTGACGCGGCGGGTGCTGCCGGCGGCCAGGATCGTGTTCACCGCGCATGATTTCCACGCGGTCTGCGCCGCCGAGGGGCAGATGGTGCGGCTGACGGATGGCTCGCTGTGCGATCACGCCTCGCCGGCGCGGTGCCACCAATGCCTGCCGGCGCGGCCGCCGGAGCATTATTTTCTGCGCGCGCTGTGGATGAAGACGCAGCTGGATGTGGTGGATGTATTCACCACGCCGAGCCGGTTCATGGTGGCGCATTTTGTGAAATTCGGGCTGGCGGCGGAGAAATTCCGGGTGGTGGGGAACGGCGTGTCCGGCGGCGTGGCGCGGCGGGAGGATCGGGCGAGACGCAACGTGTTCGGGTTTTTCGGGCAGCTGGTGGATGCCAAGGGGCTGCATATTCTGCTGGCAGCCGTGACGATCTTGCGGGAGTCGGGGTTCGAGGACTTCGCGGTCGAGATCAACGGCGACAATCTGCATTTTGCCTCGCCGGCGCGGCGGGCGGAGATTGAGGCGATCCGGGCGGCGGAGGCGGCGCGGCCGCATCCCAACGTGTTTTTCAACGGCGCCTATCATCACGACCAGGTGGCGGCGCGGATGGCGCGGGTGGATTGGTGCGTGGTGCCGTCCGTCTGGTGGGAGATTTTCTGCCTGGTGATCTCGGAAGCCTGGTGCGCCGGGCGGCCGGTGATCGCGAGCCATGCCGGCGGGCCGGCGGAGCGGATTACCGACGGGGTGGACGGGTTGCTGTTTGATCTGGGCGATGCGCGGGCGCTGGCGGCCACGATGCGGCGGGCCTGCACGGAAGACGGCCTGTGGGAGCGGTTGGCGGCCGGGATTACCCCGCCGCCCGACGCCAGCGCGATGGCGGCGGCGTTTCTGGAGGTTTACGCGGCGCCGGCCGGGTCAGGCGAAATTCTGGCCGCTTGATATGGCGGCGCGGGCGATGACGGCGTGGTGGTCGGTGCCGGACGGGAGGGTACCCAGAGCGTGGCCGTGGTCGCGGCCGAGGCGGCTGGCGCAATAGGCGTCTGCGACCGCGCGGGGCGCGTGGCGGCGCAGCAGGCTGGCGGCCAGCGCGGTGGCCATCGCGTCCACCACCCGGCGAGCGTTGGCTTCGAGGTTGGGTGCGGCGAGCATTTCGGCGAGGTCGCGGATGGCGGCGTCCAAAGCCGGGTGTTCGCCGCGGGCAAGGCCGATTTCCGCGAGCAGGGCGGGCGCGGCGTCCGGCTGTTTGGCGATGGCGCGCAGCACGTCAAGGCAGATCACGTTGCCGGAGCCTTCCCACAGGCCGTTCAGCGGCGCCTCGCGATACAGCCGCGCCATCACATGATCCTCGATGAAGCCGTTGCCGCCGTGACATTCCACGGCTTCGGCGATCACGGTGGGCGCGCGTTTGCACACGAAATATTTGGCGATCGGCGCCAGCAGGCGGTTGAGGGCGCGTTCGGTTGGATCGCGGCCGGCGGCGTCCAACGCGGCGGCGGCGCGCAGGCCCAGCCAGAGTGCGGCTTCGGATTCCAAGGCGAGGTCCGCCAGCACATTGGCCATGATCGGCTGATCCACCAGGCGGCGCTGGAAGGCGCTGCGGTGCGAGGCGTGATGGATCGCCTGCGCGGTGGCCTGGCGGATCAGCGCGGCGGAGCCGATGGCGCATTCGATGCGGGTCAAATGCGCCATCTCCAGGATGGTGGCGATGCCCCTGCCCGGCTCGCCCACCATGTGCGCTTGCAGGCCGCGGAATTCGACTTCCGAGGAGGCGTTGGAACGGTTGCCGCATTTGTCCTTCAGGCGCTGCAGGAGGAGCAGGTTGCGGCTGCCGTCATCGCGCCAGCCTTGCGCCAGGAAGCAGGTGATGCCGGCATCCGTACGGGCGAGCGTGAGGAACAGGTCACTGGTGGGGACCGAGAAAAACCATTTATGGCCGGTCAGCGCGTATGTACCGCCGCCGATCGGCACCGCGGTGGTCTGGGTGGCGCGCAGGTCCGAGCCGCCTTGTTTCTCGGTCATCGCCATCGCGACGGAAAGTGCCGACTTCTCCGACGGGGGCAGCGGGCGGGGGTCGTATTCGGGCGAGAGGATTTTGCCGCGGAATTTTTGCAGCAGGTCCGGCTGGTGGTTCAGGGCGGCGATGGAGGCGAAGGTCATCACCGCCGGGCAGCCGATGCCGGGCTCGCCCTGGGTCCAGAGATAGGCCAAGGCGGCGCGGGCGACATGGGCGCCGGGGCGGGTTTCGGTCCAGCCCAGCGAATGGACTGCGTCCGCCCGCAGCATGGCGAGCAGCTCGTGCCAGGCGGGGTGGAATTCCACCATGTCGATGCGGTGGCCGAACCGGTCATGGGTACGCAGTTCGGGGCTATTGCGGTTGGCGGCGCGGGCCAAAGCCTGGACATGGCCGGAGCCGACGCGGGCGCCGCAACTTTGCAGACGGGTTTCGGCCCAGCCGGCCCCGAAGGCGGCGACCGTGTCCCGCAACGCGCGGTCCTGGGTGAAGGCGTTGAAGTCGGTCAGATCGCCGGGCTGGTTGAGTACCTCATGCGTCGCATAGCCGAACATTTTTGGTTCCCCTGGTCGGGAGCGTACCGGCGCGCTCTCAGCCCGGCAAGGTTTGAGCGTAATGGCGGGCCTGGAACAGCCGGCCGCCTTCGGCATAAGCTATCAGCGCCAACGCTATCATGCCGGCGCCGGCGAAGCCGAGGGTCAAAGGCACGGTGGTGCCATTGAAGCACTGGCCGATGGCGAAGCCGATCAAGGCGCCCGCCAACGTGGAGATGAAGCCCTGAATGGACGAGGCGGAGCCGGCGATATGGCCGAGCGGCTCCATCGACATCGCGCCGAAATTGCCCATCAGCAGGCCGAAGCAGAACATCATCGCCGTCTGCAAAATGGCGAAGGAGAAGATATTGTCGTGGCCGCCGGCGGCCACCGCCACGTGGACACAGGCGATGACGGTGAAGCCGAGCAAAGCGGCATGAGAAATCAGCCGCGTGCCGAGGCGGTCCACCAGGCGGGCGTTGACCAGCGAGGCGACCGCGATCGCGCCGGCGATGCCGGCAAAGATCAATGTGAAGAAGCGCGGCTGGTGGAAGACGTCCGCGAAAATCTGCTGAGCCGAGTTGATGAAGCCGATCATCGCGCCCATCAACACTGACATTGCCAGCGTGTAGCCGAGCGAGATCCGGTTCGACAGGGTTTTCCCCGCGGCGGCGAAGATGTGCGAAAGGTCGATGGCGTGGCGATCCGCCGGATGCAGCGTCTCGGGCAGGTTGCGTGTCAGCCAGACCAGGACCACGGAGGCAAATGCGGCGAGGGCGACGAAAATGGCCTGCCAGGGCAGCACCAGCATGATCAGCTGGCCGAGCGAGGGCGCGCAGATCGGCACCGCCAGGAAAACGATTAGCGCCAAAGACATCACGCGCGCCATCTGCCGGCCGGCAAAGCGGTCTCGGACGATCGAGACCGCGAGGACCCGGGTACCGGCGGCGCCGATACCCTGGATCACGCGGGCAAACATCATGAGCTCGAAACTGCGGGTCGCCGCGGCGGCGAGGCTGGCGGCGATGTAGATCGTCAGTCCCGCCATGATCATCGGCTTGCGGCCGAAGCGGTCCGCCAGCGTGCCATACACGATCTGCGCGGCGCCGAAGCCGAGCAGATAGGAGGTGATGACCCATTGCCGCTCATTGGCGGCGGTGACACCGAGCGAGGCGCCGATCTGGCCAAGGGCAGGCAGCATGGAATCGACGGCGAGCGCGTTGGTCGCCATCAGCGCCGCGACCAGGGCCACGAATTGCCTGAAGCCCATGCCTGTTTGCAGGCGGGGTTCGATGGTGACGCCGACATCCATGACCATCACTATAGGCTATCGGCTTTTGCTGCGCCGCAACCAAATGCGCATGGCAGCTAGATGACCGCTTTGGTCCGCCGGAGCAGAATGATGCCGAACACGGCCGAGAGGGCGAACATGACCACGCCGATCGCCAGCACATGGGTGTGGCTGGGGGCACTGCCCTGACCGATCAGCGCGAATATCGCGGTCTGCGGAATGAAGCCGATCGCCGAGGCGGCGAGAAACGGCAAGGCGCGGACCGAGGTGAGGCCGGCGGCCAGGTTGAGCAGCAGGTTGCTGCCGACCGGCAACAGCCGGAGCGTGAGAGTCGCGATGAAAGGCTGGGCCGCCAGCATGGCGTCCACCTTGCGGAGCGCCTTGCCGAAGCGGCGCCGCACGAAGTCCCGGCCGATGGCGCGGACCCAGATGAAGTCCAGGCTGCAGGCCAGAACCGTCGCGACCAGCGCAATCGCGGTGCCGTACCAGGGGCCGAAGGCGTAACCCGCGACGAAGGCCGGGACCTGGCGCGGCAGACCGACCGCCGTCAGCAGCGTGGCGAGCACCAGAAACATCGCCGGGCCGCGGATGCCGCCTTGCGCGACCAGGCTGGCCAAAGTGGATTGCGCGGAGGCGGCACCCAGCATCGGCAGCGCGAAGGCGATGGCGATCATCGCCGCCGCCATCAGCGCCGGCTTGAAGGCGCGCGTGGCGGCAACCGCCGTGGTGGCGGTGTTGCGGTTCCGGTTATCGCTCATGGGTTCGGGTCGATCTGCGGCTGGTTCCAGCGGCGTTGCAGCCAGGCGACGCCGAACAGGTCAACGATGCCGACTTTCAGGCGATCCCACGTGCCGTAATGCGAGCGGCCGTGTTCGCGGGCGTGGTGGCGGACCGGGACGGAGACGACATGGCCGCCGGCGCGGATGAACAAGGCGGGGAGGAAGCGGTGGATATGGTCAAAATGCGGGAGTTCGAGGAACGCGGCGCGGCGGAACAATTTGAGACCGCAGCCGGTATCGGGCGTGCCGTCCTTCAGCAGCCGCCCGCGAACGGAATTGGCGATGCGCGAGCCCCAGCGCTTGGCGTCCGAATCGTTGCGCTTGACCCGGTGGCCGGCGATCAGCACCGGCCTGGCGCCATTGGCCTCGGCTTGAATGGCCGCGTCCAGCATGGCCGGGATGTCGGCGGGGTCGTTCTGGCCGTCCCCGTCCAAAGTGGCGATGAAGGCGCCGCGGGCGGCTTTCACCCCGGTGATCACCGCGGCGCTCTGGCCGCAGCTGGCGCGGTGGCGGACGCGGACCAGGGTGGGCAGCGTGGCGGCGAGGCCGGCCAGGATGGCGGGCGAATTATCGCTGCTGCCGTCATCCACGTAGACGATTTCGTGGTGCACGCCGGCCAGAGCCGCGCAGATTTTCTCGATCAGCGGCGGGATGTTCGGCGCCTCGTTATGCACGGGCACCACCACGGAAATCAGCGGTGAGCCGGCGTCTGTCTCTGGTTTGGTCTGGGAGATGGGTTCGATTTTCATGACGCTCATTCAGCCGCTGCATTAAGGCGTATCTGTGGCCTGAATCCGGCCGGGAAAAGATCACGAAAAAGATCGCGTCCGCCGGCGCCGCCGGGCTTGATCAGGTAGGCGCGGCCTTGCGCGTCATGCAGCCAGCGGAGCGAACCGAGGGCCGCGCCGGCGGTGAGTTCGGTCACGCCGAGGGCGTTCAGGATGGCGGCGGCGGTGTCACTGCCGGCGAGGACCAGCCGGGTGGTGCCGGCCGCCGCGAGGCCGCGCGCGATCTCGGCCAGGATGGCGAGTACCGGGGCGGTGGGATGCAGGCGGTCCGGCGGCGCGGAGGCGGCGATGGCGACCGCGCCGGTTTTCCGCGTTGCCGCCGCTGCCCAGATGAGTGCCGTGGCCGCGACATCGGGCCTGGTGAAGTCGAGCCACAAGCTGGGCATGATGGCAGAGGCGATGCCGAGCTGGAACAGGGTCTGGCGGTCGGTGGCGCCCGACAAAATAGCAAGCGGGCCTACCGGCGGCGATGGCTCGGGCGGGGATGGCGCGGGGCCGGCCAGCCAGGCGGCGCCGGCGCGGAGGTGCTGGCCGGCGCAGGCCTGGACCACGGCCTCACAGTCATTTGAATTTATGGCATCGATGAGCGCCAGGGCGGTGCCCTGGTCTTTCAACGCGGCGAGCCGGGCGCGGATCGCCGCAGGACCTTGCGCGACGACCTCCAGCGGGACCAGGCCGACGCGGCCCTGCATGGCGGCCGAGAAATCCTGCACCAGGTTGCCGCGGTGAGACGCGCCCTGGAACAGATGACCTTGGTACATGGTCCGGTCCGTCCAGGGTGTGGCCAGGCAGGCGGCGCAGAAGCCGGTGCCGGCGCGGGCGATGCAGGTTTCGAGCATTGGCGCCAGTATGTCCGCGGCGATGGGTGCGGCGGTGTTGCCGAATGTGAACATGTATGGCGCGGCGCGGCCGGACATCGCGGCGACGTCCGGCGGCTGAAGCCGCGGGCCGGCTGGCGCGTGGATGTCGGATTGGGGGCAAGCGCCGCCGATGCCGATACGGCTGGCCGGTCCCCTGATGGCGGCAAGCGCCGCCGCGTCGGCGAGGGTCGCAGCCAGGCCGGTCAATTGCGGGGCGGCGTCGGCCGTCATCGTTTTGTCATCGTCATGGCGCGAAGATGGCATGACGGGCCTGGCACTGCCAGATGCGGCAGTGCAATAAACCCGGAAAAGCGCGGCCTTGGCTTGCGCCGGCGGCATCGCTATAAGCCCGCTCAACGTCGGGTGGTCGGTTGGGATCGGCCCGAGTCTGGATTGAGGATACGGACGGCATGTTGATCTCGCTGCCACCGGACTACCGGCCATCGGACTCCGAAGACTTCATGAATCCGATGCAGGTCGAATATTTCAGGCAGAAATTATTGCGTTGGCGGGCGGATCTGGTGAAGGAGGCCAACGGCACCCTGGCCTCCTTGTCCGAGGGCGGCATTCTGGAAGCCGACATCACCGACCGCGCCAGCGTGGAGACCGACCGGGCCTTGGAATTGCGGACGCGCGACCGGGCGCGCAAACTGATCGGCAAGATCGACCAGGCGCTGAACCGGATCGAGAACAATTCCTACGGCTATTGCGAGGAGACCGGCGAGCCGATCGGACTGCGGCGGCTGGAAGCGCGGCCGATCGCCACCCTGTCGATCGAGGCGCAGGAGCGCCACGAACGCATGGAGCGGGTGCACCGGGACGATTGAGTGAGCGTGGGATTGCTGTAGGCTCCACCATGAATCTGAAATCCCCAGGATTTTAGATTCATGGTGGACGCTAGCGTCCTGACGGATCGCTCAGGGCGCTCAAAAATTCGGCGTCGACGGCGTCGCGCGGGGTGGGGCCGATATCGGCCCGCAGCGCGGCGGCGATGTCGGCGGGGTCGATCGGCTCGGCGTCGTACAAGCGGCCGCCCCAGATATTGGCGAGGATTTCGATCCGGATGCCGCGCAGGAACAGATGGTGCGCCAGCGAGCTGTGGCCGGTGATTTGGCCGGGCGCGCCGAACGCTTTGGGTTTCGCCGGATCGCGCGAGGCCTGCCAGACTCCGGCATATTCGTTCATCAGCTCGGGCGCGCCAAAGGCGAACTGGTCGCCGACGCCGAGGCCGCTCATCACATAGTGGATGCCGGAATCATTGTAGAGCGCGCGCCGGCGGCGGGACTGGTAGGCGGCGTGGTGCCAGTCAACCGTGCCGTTGGTGAGAATCTCCTTATCGGGCCGGATGCGGATGCACAGGTCGAACGAGCCGAAACGCCGGGTCGCGAGCTGCTGCGCCGCGGCGAGTTTGTAGAACATCTTCTCCTGGTTCGAGTAGTCGCGAAACGGAGCCGCGCCATCATCCTCCAGAACCACCTGCGCGGCATCGTAGAAGGCCTCCACTTCCAGCGGATCGGCTTGATCGGCGGCGTCGAGCAAGGCGTGGAGCGACGGGTATTGGGCCGCGATGCCGGCGACGCCGCCAAAGGCGCGGCAGGCGCGATCATAGGGCGCTTCCAGATCAGGCGGCAGCACGCCGCCACCGATGAAGCCGGGGGAATCCAGCCGCGGGCGGCCGATGCGCCGCCAGGCATGGACGACGGTCACCACCTCATGCGCGTCCAGGCCGGCGGCGCGCCAGCTGAGATAGGCCTGGCGGTAGCCGCGCAACTGGCCGGAGACGCATAAGGCAATGCGCAGTTTGCGGTCTCGCTGCGTGACATAAGGGGGGGCGGGCATGTCCTCCGGCAGACGAAAGCGCGCGACGGCGGCGTTGAGCGTGCCCTGGGCGGAGGATTCGTCCGGTTCCGGCGAGCGCGGAAGTGCCCTGACGCGGCGGAGCAGCGTCTCAAACCCGTCAGGCGATTCGGCGGCGGCGAGGCGGAGCATTTCCAGCAGCTCCGGCACCGGCAGACGCGCCGGCGCGATCGCGGTCTCATAGGCAAGGCCCGCGACCAGCAGGCGGCCGATGACTTCATCCAGATCGCGCAGGCAGCCCAGCATGGCCGCGCGGCCGGCGGCGATCAGTTCGCGGGCGTCATCCAGCAAGGCGGCGGGATCGGTCGGGAGGTGGAACGCGACGGCGTGGCAGGCGGCGAACGGGACCGGCGTTGCCGGATCGTCAAGGACGGCCGCCAGGGCTTCGCGCAGCCTGGGGCCGAGCTCATGGCCCGGCCCGCTCCGCCGCTCGCGGTTCCGCAGATCGCGGGCGAATTGCCAGAGGCTCGGGACATCACCGCTCAGCGGGCTCTCCGCGAGCAGGCAGCGCAGCAGGTCCGGCAAAGCCTTGGTCGCCGGTTGCAGCCAGAGCACGCGCACCGCGAGGACGCGAAGCAGGCCGCTCTCGGCCGGCGGCTTGCCGTCCCGCATGGCGCACCAGAACCGAAAAGCGTCGTCAGGATTGCCGGCGGCCAGCGCGATGTTCAGCCGCTCGGCGCGGCACCACGGGTCTTTCGGAAATTGCTTCACCGCCTCCGTCAACAAGGCGGCGGCGGCGTCCAGCTGGCCGGCGGCTCGCAGGGCTTCGCCGCCGGCCCACCAGGAGGTCGGCTCGCGCGGGTGTTTTTTGCGGCCCTGCTCCCAGCGCCGGATCGCTTCCGGCCAATCGGCCCGCGCATGCGCGACCCAGGCGTATTGCAGGCGCGTCTGCACATCGGCGGGATGTTTTTCCACCGCCGCGGCGAGCAGGGTTTCCGCCTCGGCAAGGCGGCCGGCCTCGCGCAGCGCCAGGCCGCCGGCCCAGGACGGCTCAGGATCGGCGGGAAAACGGGCGGCGAGCGCCGCCCAGAACGGCACCGCCTGGTCCCAGTCGCGGGCGTGATGCAGCTCCCAGCCATGGGCGATCAGCGCCTGTTGGGACAGGCCTTCGGGGAGTTCGACGGCGGGAGAGGCTGCGTCCATGACGGCATAGTTGCCGGTTTAGCGCTTCGATTCAATGCGAGGTGGCGGCGCGCTGCGCGAGCCGGAACGCGGCGGCCGGATAGACGCCCAGAATCTTGATCTCGGTGGAAAAAAAGGTCAGCTCCTCCAGCGCCAGCCGAAGCGACGGGTGTTCCGGATGGCCCTCGACCTCGGCCAGGAATTGCGTGGCGTTGAAACTGCCGCCGACCATGTAGCTTTCCAGCTTGGTCATGTTCACGCCGTTGGTGGCGAAGCCGCCGAGCGCCTTGAACAAGGCGGCGGGAACGTTACGGACGCGGAAGATGAAGGTGGTCATCAGGTTGGGCGCGTCCGGCGGCGGCAAACGCGGGGTTTTCGCCATCACGTAGAAGCGCGTGGTGTTGTGCGCGGCGTCTTCCACATTGCGGCGCAGGATTCTCAGGCCGTGCAGTTCGCCGGCCAGCGCGGAGGCGACCGCCGCGTCCTCCGGATTGTTCAGTTTGGCGACGATTTCGGCGGCGAGCGCGTTGTCATCCTCCGCGACCGGCCGGGCGCCGAGTTCGCGGATCAGGTTGCGGACCTGGCGCAGCGCCACGGGGTGGGAATGGATGCGCTTGATGGTGGCGAGGCTCGCGCCGGCCGGGGCGAGCAGGCAGTGTTCGACGCGGAGAAATTCCTCGCCTATGATGGACAGGCCGCTATTGGGCAGCAGCGCGTGCATGTCCGGCACGCGGCCGGCGATGGAATTTTCCGGCGGGAGCATGGCGAGGTCGGCGCTGCCGTCGCGCACCGCCTCGATCGCCGCCTCGAAGGTTTCGCAAGGGACCGTGATCATTTCCGGGAAGGCGATGCGGCAGGCGAGGTCCGAATAGGCGCCGTGTTGGCCCTGGAAGGCGATTTTGCCGGTCATGGCGGCGCGAGAATTTTGCGCGCCTGTTCCAGGTCGGCCGGCGTGTCGACGCCGAATGGCGCGTGCGGGACGCGGGCGGCGCCGATGCGCATGCCGGCTTCCAGCGCGCGGAGCTGTTCGAGTTTTTCGCGGCGCTCCAGCGGCGAGGCCGGCAGGCCGACGAAGCGCTGGAGCGCGGCGCGGCGATAGGCGTAGATGCCGATATGGTGCCAGAGCGGGCCGTCCCCGGACGGCACGGCGTTCCGCGAAAAATACAGAGCGGGGGCAACTTGCGCGTCCGCCTCGAACGCGCAGGCGCATTTGACCACCGAGGGGGCTTCCGCCTCCGCCGTGGTGGTGATCGGCGCCACCAGCGTGGCCATCTCATAATGTTCGAGCGGGCGCAGGACCTCGGCGAGATAGGCCGGGTCGATCGCCGGCAGATCGCCTTGCAGGTTGATGATCACGTCGTGCTTTCCGGCAGGGTCGAGCTGTTGCAGGGCCGCGAAGATGCGGTCCGATCCGGAGGGCAGCTCGGGGTCCGTCATCACCGCGATGCCACCGGCGGCCTCAACCGCGGCGGCGACTTCGGCTTCGCAGCAGGCCACCGCGACCGGGCCGAGGGCCGCCTCGGTCGCGCGGCGGAGCACGTGGACGATCATCGGCATGCCGCCGATATCGGCCAGGACCTTGCCCGGCAGGCGGGTGGAGCCGAGGCGGGCCGGGATCAGGATGATGGGTGTCACGTGGGCTTCCCTGCTGCTTGTCCCGCCTGCCTAAATCGCTATAGGGGTGAGCGCAATTGCCGGACCGAGAGAGGTTGATGAGCGAGACGGGAAAAGACGCACTGCTGGGCAACAAGATCGCGGCGGGGCTGCTCACGGCGGGGTTGATTTTCTGGGCGGCGAATCGGATCGCCGACATCGTGATCCCGGACGAGGCGCCGAAGACGCCGGCGATCAAGATCATCGGCATGCAGACCGCGGCGCCGCCGGCCGCCGCCGCGGCGGGGCTGGCCTCGATCATTCCGCTGATCGCCGGCGCGGATATCGGCAAGGGGACCGCATTCGTGCAGCAGCAATGCTCGGCCTGCCATAGCGTGAACCAGGGTGGCGCCGCCGGTGTGGGGCCGAATCTTTACGGCGTGATGGGCGGACCGATGTTCGCCGGGGCGGGGTTTGGGTACTCGGACGCCGCGAAGGCCAAGGCCAAGGGCAACTGGAATTACGACAACATCAATGCCTGGCTGGCCGATCCGCAGTCGTTCGCGCCGGGGACCGCGATGTCCTATGCCGGGATCAAGAACACCCAGACGCGGGCGGATGTGGTGGCGTATCTGCGCACATTGTCCGCCAGCCCGCTGCCGCTGCCGACGCCGGCCGAGGTGAAGGCGGCGAGCGCCGCGCCGGCCGCGGCGGCGCCAACCGGCGGGAGCGGGACGCCGGCGGGGCCGGATATCGATACGATGTTCGCGAGCGCCGATCTGGATAAGGGCCAGGCGGTGGTGCAGCAGCAATGCAGCGCGTGCCATAGCGTGACCAAGGGCGGCGCGGCCGGCGTCGGCCCCAACCTGTACGGCATCGTCGGCGCGAAAATGTTCGCGCAGGCGGGTTTTTCCTATTCGGACGCGGTGAAGGCCAAGGCGAACGGGACTTGGACGCCGGATACGCTGAGCGACTGGCTGCAGGATCCGCAAGGCTTCGCGCCCGGCACCGCGATGTCCTATGCCGGGGTGAAGAATGACCAGACGCGGGCGGATGTGATCGCCTGGCTGAACAAGAATTCGGATAGCCCGGTCAAACTGCCCGGAACCAAATAATGCAAGAATGGCTGGACGCGGCGCAAGCGGCGCTGGACGCCGCCGGGGCGGCGGTCCGGCCATATTTCCGCAACCAGCCGGATTCCGAACAAAAGGACGACGACAGCCCGGTTACCGTCGCCGACCGCGCGGCGGAAGTCGCGATCCGCGATGTTTTGGCTGGTTGGTTTCCGGATCATGGCTTGCTCGGCGAGGAATTTCCGGCGGGCGGCGCGGCGACCGCGCGGCATGTCTGGGTGATCGACCCGATCGACGGCACGCGGGCGTTCATCACCGGGCGGCCGAGCTTCTGCACGTTGCTGGCGCTGCTGGAAGATGGGGTGCCGGTGCTGGGCTGCATCGACCAGCCGGTGACCGGCGAGCGCTGGATCGGCGGGCGGGATTTGCCCGCGAGCTTTCGCGGCGGGCTCGGCGGCAAGATCGGCCCGCGGCGGGTCACCACGCTGGCGGCGGCCGAGCTGTCCGCCACCACGCCCGATATGTTCGGCGCCAATCTGCCGCGGTTTGAACGGCTGAAGGCGCAGTGCCGCCGGTTGTATTGGGGCGGGGATGCCTATGCCTATGGGCTGCTGGCACTCGGGCAGATCGATATCGTCGCCGAATGCGGGATGA
>Ga0116230_10004987_pt1 | contig 12997 bp, 8 predicted proteins | sample S1TSphfallax_3_FD_88678 | JGI IMG/M metagenome (GOLD analysis project Ga0116230, IMG submission 88678) | Host-associated microbial communities from peat moss isolated from Minnesota, USA - S1T2_Fd - Sphagnum fallax MG | ecosystem: Host-associated > Plants > Peat moss > Unclassified | place: USA...
ACGGGATGCCGTTGCGCGAAGCCCAGCCCTCGTCGAGGCTCCGGCTATGATAGCACACGGCCGGGTTCGCCCCCTCGCGACTTCCATCGCTGCCGTGCGTTTACGGCCGGCTTTCGCTGAAGCCCGCCGGGATCTCGAATTGCGCGGCGTCGGCGGGTCCGAGCGGGGTGAACCCGTGCCGCTCGACGAGCCAGCCCAACAGCGCCGGCACACCGGCTGACGGCGCCGGGTGGAGGGCGACGGCCTGGTAGGCCGCGAGCAGGCCGGCCGGCTCGACCGGGCCCGTCCGGGTCACGGTCAGCACCGGCCGGCATCCGCTTGCCGCCAGCAGCGCGACGGCGCCCGGCGGGACGTTTTCCGCTGCGGGCCGCACGGGGCACGACCGGGCCGGCACGGGCCACGTCGTATAATAGGTCGTCGACGTGACGACGGCCGAGCGGCAGTTCCCGGCTTCCGCTGCCGTCAGGGTCGCCGTCTGCTCGAAGCCGCTCAGCGGCACGCCATCCGCGCTGGCCGGCGCGAGGCCGACGGTGGCGATCTGCGCGGCGACCGCAGCCGCGCGGCCGGCCGGATCGGCGGGCGGGAGCGGTTCGTCGTCGGGCGCGACGATGCGGTAGGTGCGGCGATTGAGATCGAGCGTCACGATCCGGCCGCGGTCGCATTCGCGCAAGACGGCCGTCCCGGCGGCGGGGTCGTCGATGCGTTCCCAGCCGTCGTAAAAGGCGTGGTGCAAGGTGCGCGGCGCCTCTCGGGCGTGCATGTCGCGCCCGAATCGGCCCGCGACGGCGATTTCCGGCTCGTCGCTTTCGGGCCGCGCGAACAAGAAGCCAAAGGCGCGTGGCCGCGGCGCGGGGGAAACGGGCGGCTCCGGCTCGCCCAGACCCGGCGGCGAAACGCCGATGAACGTTCGCACCGTCTCGTCGTAGGCGATCCCGGCCGGCGGGGCCGCGGCGGGGCGGCCGGGGGCGAGCAGGGCGGCCAGGGCGACGGCGGCAGCGAGGTGGAGCAAGGGACGGCGCACAGGACCGAGCCCTACGCCGCGCGGCGCGAAGGCCCTCGCCCGTCCGCCGGGAACCGGCGTTTTCGATGTCGACCACCTTCGTTTCGCGCGCCGCCGGCGCGCTGCTCTGTGCCGCGCTCGCCGGCGCCGTCCCCGGTGCCGCGCGCGCCGATGCTCCCATGCCCGCGACGCCGCTGGCGATCGATTGGCACATCGGCGCCGCCCAGCTTGCCGCGCACTGCAAGCGGGAGATCGCGACCGCCGACGAGCGGATCACCGCGCTCACCGCGCAACCGGCGCCGCGCACGTTCCAAAACGCTCTCGTCCCGCTCGAACAGATCACGGCCGATCTCAACGACGACACGGCCGCCGATCAGTTTCTCTTCAATGTGTCGACCGATAAAGCCGTGCGCGATGCGTCGCTCGCCTGCGGCACGGCCCTCGGGACGTTCTATTCGGAAGTGACGGCACGGCCCGCGCTCTTCAAACTCATCGACGACGCGCAGCGCTCCGGTACCGCGCGCACCCCGGATGAGAAGAAACTCACCGCACTCTGGCGGACGCAGAGCTTCCGCGCGGGCGCCGGGCTCGACGACGCGAAGCGGCGCGAGTTCGTGGCGCTGAGCGCCCAGCTCACCGATCTGCAGAACCGCTTCGGCGAAAATCTCGGCAACGATGCGACGACGATTACCATCACGTCCGCACAGGCCGCGGGCCTCGCGCCCGATCTTGTCGCGAGCTTCACGAAGAGCGGAGGCGGCGCCCTCGTCGTCCCGGTGAACGAGAGTACGCTCTCGCCGTTCCTGGGCAGTGCCGACGACGCCGCGGCGCGCAAAGCCTACTACGTCGCCTACTACAATCGCGGCGGCCTCGCAAACGTCAAGCTGCTCGAGTCGGCGATCGCGATCCGCGACCGGCTCGCGCACCTCTTCGGCTTCCCGTCGTGGGCGGCGTATCAACTCGACGACAAGATGGCAAAGACGCCGCAACGCGTCGATGCGTTCTTGAAGAACATCGATACCGCGATCTTACCGAAGGCCGATGCGGAGCGCGACGAGCTCGCAACGCTCAAGGGCGCGCCGATCGATCCCTGGGACCGGATCTACTACGAGAATCGGCTGCGCAAAGAGAAGTACGCCGTCGACCGCAACGAGATCAAACAGTATTTCCCGGTCCAACACACCGTCGACGCGGTGCTCGGCATCTATCAGAAGCTCTTGAGCGTCCGCTTCACGCGGATCGAGAAGCCGGACGTTTGGAGCGACGAGGTCGTCGGCTACACGGTCAACGATGCACGCAACGGCGCCTACATCGGACGCTTCTATCTCGATCTGTATCCGCGGCCCGGCAAGTACGGTCACTTCGCGAATTTCCCGATCGTCACGCGGCGCGTGCTGCCCGACGGAACCGTGCGCGCGCCGATCGCGGTGATCGTCGGGAACTGGTCGCGTCCCGCACCGGGGACGCCGGCGCTGCTCTCGCACGACGAGGTGCAAACGTTCTTCCACGAGTTCGGCCACAACATGGCGGCGATGCTTGCGACCGGTGATTATGAAACGCTGACCTCCGGGTTCCGTTCCGATTTCGTCGAGGCGCCCTCGCAGATGCTCGAAAACTGGGTCTGGGATCCGGCGATCATCAAAGAGATCTCATCGAACGTGACGACCGGCGCGCCGATGCCGGACGCCCTGATTCAGAAACTGATCGCGACGCGGCTCTTCCACTTTGCCTACGCGACCACGCAGCAGATCTTCTACGCCTCGGTCGACATGGCGTACCACAGCTCTGGTCCGACCGTCGATACCACCGCGATCTGGGCGCGCCTCACCCCGGAACTGACCCCCAACGCCTACGTGCCCGGCACCCACCCGCAAGCGGCGTTCGGTCATTTGATGGGCGGATACGATGCGGGCTACTACGGCTACCAATGGTCCAAGGTCTACGCCCAGGACATGTTCAGCGCGTTCAAGGCCGGGGGGCTCGAGAGCCCGGTGGTCGGGATGCGCTATCGCGAGGACATCCTCGCGCCGGCCCGCGCGGAAGAGCCCGACGAAGAGGTCAGCCGCTTCCTCGGCCGGCCGATGAACCCCGCGGCGTTTTATGCCGACCTGGGGATCACACCGCCGGTCGCGAAATAATCGCCTGACATGACGACGCCGACAGCAACGATCGAGGCGGATTCGACCGCCGATACCGGCACGCTCGACACGCTCGAGTTCGACCATCTCGAGCTCTACGTCGGCAACGCCAAACAAGCCGCGCACTTCTATTGCACGGCGTTCGGGTTCGAGCCGCTCGCCTATGCCGGCCCCGAAACCGGGGTTCCCGGCCGCGCCTCCTACGTTGTCGTCCAAAACCGTCTGCGGCTCGTGCTCACGAGCTCGCTCGGCCCGGACGACGCGATCGCCGAGCACGTGCGCAAGCACGGCGACGGCGTCCGTGACGTGGCACTGCGCACCACCGACGCGCGCGGCGTCTACGCCGCGGCCATCGCCGGCGGCGCGCACGGCCTCACCGAGCCGCGTGAATTGCAGGACGCGGACGGCACCGCGATCGTTGCTACGATCGGCACCTACGGCGATACGGTCCACACGTTCGTCGATCGTAGCGCGTACCGCGGCGTCTGGCTGCCGGGCTTCGTGAAATGGGACGCCGCGATCCGCGCGCCGCACGCCGTCGGCCTCTCGCATATCGACCACTGCGTCGGCAACGTCAACTGGAACGAGATGGACACCTGGGTCGCGTACTACGAACGCGCCTTCGGGTTCACGCAGTTGATCTCGTTCGACGACAAGGACATCTCGACCGAATACACGGCGCTGCGCTCGAAAGTCGTCACCGATTCACGCAACGCGGTCAAGATGCCGATCAACGAACCCGCCGAGGGTCTCAAGAAGTCGCAAATCGAGGAGTACCTCGATTTCTACGGCGGCCCGGGCGTGCAGCACGTCGCGATCGCGACCAACGACATCATCGAGACCGTCCGGGCGCTGCGCGCCAACGGCGTTGAATTGCTCGAGACGCCCGACGCCTATTACGATGCGCTCGGCGCACGCGTCGGCGCGATCGATGAGGACGTCGCCATCTTGCGCGAGCTGAACATCCTCGTCGACCGGGACGATCGCGGCTACATGCTGCAGATCTTCACCAAACCGCTACAAGATCGCCCGACGCTGTTCTTCGAGATCATCCAGCGTCGCGGAAGCTTGTCCTTCGGCAAGGGCAACTTCAAAGCGCTCTTCGTCTCGATCGAACAAGAACAGGCGAAGCGCGGGAATTTGTAAGCGCCTCGCGCTCATGCTGCTGCTCGTTTGTGCGAGCATCGCTTCGGCATGCGCGCAAACGGACACGATCCCCGATTTCTCTCCGGCGGCGACGCGCGGCGCCGTATCGCTCGCCGACGTTGCGCTACGCATCGACGGCCCGCCGCCGGGGACGGTCGCGACACCGATCCACCCGGCGCACGCGGTGTTCCGCTTCCGGCTCATCGGCGACCGGCACGAACGGAAGTACGTCATCTACGGCGGCGTGCTCACCGCGGAGATCGACGTGCGCTACCGGCTGGGCACCAACATCTACGTTTTGCGCACGGGAACCGACGTGCATGGCGGGTCGAGCGATGTCGCGGGCCGGCCCGTTTCACTGCAAATCCCTGAAGCTGCTTGGGACGCGCCCTACGTCGACGTCGACGTCGATTACGGGTCGCATGCGGCGCTTCCGAAGATCGACTCGCTGCATCGGCTTACGGGACTCGCGCTCGACGAGCAGACGACGTACTTCGCATTCATCGGCTTCTTCATCGCGATCGGTCTCTTCAACGCGATCCTCTCGCTGATGCTGCGCGATGCGTCGTTCGCCTGGTACGGCGCAGCGATGGGCATCTTTGCGCTCTTGAGCGCGTTCAGTTCGGGCGTTCCGCACGGTTGGGCGCGCACGCCGCTGCAAGAAGAGATCGTCCGTACGATCCTGTTGTGGTCGTACTTCGCGGCCGTCGCACAGTTCGCGTGCGTCTTTCTCACCCTGCGCCGCGCCGCGCCGCGGCTCTATTATGTCATCCTAGCGCTCGTCGCGGTCAATTTGTTCGGAATCGCCGGCGAGAGTTGTCTGGGCGATGCGTGGCGCTTCTTCATCCTCGATGAAGTCCTGCAAGATGGACTGCTCGCGGCCCTGATCTTCGCCGGAATCACCATGGCGCGCGAAGGACTGCGCAGCGCGCGCTTCTTCCTGGTGGCGTTTCTGGGCGTCGCGGCCGGCATCATCGTCGGTGATTTGAATCAACACGGGCTCATTCACGGCGGAACGTTCCTCATCGACTACAGCCTCAATATCGGGATCGCGTTCGAGGCGCTGTTCCTCGCGCTCGCGCTCGCCGACCGCACGCATCGGCTCGACGAGGAGCGGCGCCGGCTCGAAGTCCTCATCGACATCGACGCCCTCACGTGCCTCGCCAACCGGCGCGGGTTCGACGAAGCGCTCCAACGCGAGTGGCAGCGCAACGCGCGCGCCGCCTCGCCGCTCGCGATCCTGATGATCGACGTCGATTGGTTCAAGAAATACAACGACCGCTTCGGCCATCCGGCGGGCGACGAGGTCTTGCGCCGGGTCGCCGGCGCCCTGCGCTCGACGATCCGGCGCGCCGACGACATCGCGGCACGCTACGGCGGCGAAGAGTTCGCGCTGATCTTGAGCGCGACGAACGCCGATGACGCCGCGCTCCTCGCCGAGCGCTGCCGCGGGGCCGTCGAGGCGCTGGCGATCCCGCATACGGCCAATCCGGCCGGCAGCGTGACGATCAGCGTCGGCGTGGCGGTCGCCGTCCCCGTCTACGACGCCTCGCCGATGGCGCTCGTCGTCGAAGCCGACGGCGCACTTTACCGGGCCAAAGCCGCCGGCCGCAACCGCGTCTTCACAAGCGCTTCGTACCAAACCGCATGAAGGCGACGCGCACGGCGCGAAGCTCGCCGGGTGATGCTCACCTCGATTCGTGAAATTGGTCCCTCGCCGCCGCTCGATGCCGTCATGCTCGAAGCTCGGGCGGCCGGTTTTGCGAAACGCTCGCTCAAGAAGGCGGCGAAACTCGCGGCGATCGATCTTGCCATCCGCTGCATCGACCTGACGACGCTGGAAGGTCGCGATTCGCCCGGCCGGGTGCGATCGCTCTGCGCGAAAGCCGTCGCACCGGCGCCCGGTGCGCCCTCGGTTGCCGCGGTCTGCGTGTATCCCAATCTCGTCGCGACGGCGAAAGAAGCCCTCGCCGGATCGGGTGTCAAGGTTGCCTCGGTCGCGACCGCGTTCCCGAGTGGCCTCTCGACGCTCGATGTGAAATTGCGCGACACGCAGGCGGCGCTCGACGCGGGGGCCGACGAGATCGACATGGTGATCGATCGCGGCGCGTTCTTGGCCGGCGACGAACAGACGGTCTTCGCTGAAGTCGCCGCGGTCAAACGCGTGTGCGGCGACGTTCATGTGAAAGCGATCCTCGAGACGGGCGAACTCGGTTCGTACGACGCGATCCGGCGCGCGAGCGATATCGCGCTCGAGGCGGGCGCCGACACGATCAAGACCTCCACCGGCAAGATCGGCACGAATGCGACGCTGCCGACGGCGCTCGCGATGGCCGAGGCCATCCGCGCCTTCGAGCGCCGAACCGGCGAGCGCCGCGGCCTCAAAGTCGCCGGCGGCGTCCGCAACACCAAACTCGCGATCGCGTATCTCGTCTTGATCGACGAAGTGCTCGGCGATGCGTGGCTGAGCCCGGATTACTTCCGCATCGGCGCCTCGGCCTTGCTCGACGACCTGCTCTTACAGCGTGAAAAAGAAGCGACGGGCCGCTACGGCTCGTTCGACTACGTCTCGAAGGACTAACGATATGGGCCTTGCCTACGCTCCCTCACTCGAATCGACGCCGGTCGAGATCGCGCCGCGCTACGAACACTTCATCGGCGGCAAATGGGTGCCGTCGGAAGACGGCGCGACGTTCCCGACGATCGATCCCGCCACCGAAGAGACGCTGGCGGACGTCGCAGTCGGAACGCCGGCCGACGTCGACCGCGCGGTGCGCGCCGCGCGCAAGGCGTACGAGAAGTACTGGAAGCCGATGAAACCGGCGGATCGCGCGAAATACGTCTACCGGATCGCACGCGCGATCACCGAACGGTCGCGCGAACTCGCCGTGCTCGAGACCAAGAACGGCGGCAAGCCGATCAAGGAATCACGCGATTTCGACGTGGTTCAAGCGGCCGCGCACTTTTTTTACTACGCCGGCTGGGCGGACAAACTCGACTGGGCGCTGCGCGCGGGCCGGACGGCGGCGCCGCTCGGCGTCGTCGGCGCCATCGTGCCCTGGAATTTTCCGCTGCTGATGGCGGCCTGGAAGATTGCGCCTGCGATCGCCGCAGGCAATACGATCGTGCTCAAGCCGGCTGAAACGACGCCGCTGACGGCGCTCGCGCTTGCAAAGATCTGCGAAGAGGCGGACCTTCCCCCGGGCGTCGTCAACATCGTCACCGGCGATGGGCTCGCGGGCGCCGCGCTCACCGCACATCCGGGCGTCGACAAACTTGCCTTCACCGGCTCGACCGAGGTCGGCAAGATCATCGCGCGCACCATCGCCGGATCGAACAAGCGCCTCACGCTCGAACTCGGCGGCAAAGCCGCCAACATCGTGTTTGCCGACGCGCCGCTCGATCAGGCGATCGAAGGCATCGTCAGCGGCATCTATTTCAATCAAGGTCACGTGTGCTGCGCCGGATCGCGTCTGCTCGTTCAGGAGAACGTCCACGACGAGGTCGTCGAGCGCCTGCGCGAGCGGATCGAGACGCTGCGCATCGGCAACCCGCTCGATAAGAACACCGACATCGGCGCGATCAATTCGCGCGCCCAGCTCGACAAGATCCGCGCGCTCGTCAAGAGCGGGATCGAGGAAGGCGCGACCTACGTCGAGCAACAGTGCGCGCTCCCCGAACGCGGCTTCTTCCATCGCGCGTCGTTCTTCACCGGGGTTTCGCAAACGCATCGCATCGCGCGCGAAGAGATCTTCGGGCCCGTCCTCTCGATCCTGACCTTCCGCACCGCCGACGAGGCGATCGAGAAGGCGAACAACACGCCCTACGGTCTGTCCGCCGGTGTCTGGACGGACAAGGGCGCGAAGAGCATGTACGTCGCCCAGCGACTGCGCGCAGGCGTCGTCTGGTGCTCGACCTTCAACCAGTTCGACCCCAGTTCGCCGTTCGGCGGCTATCGCGAAAGCGGCTTCGGACGCGAAGGCGGCGTCGCCGGGCTTTTACCCTATCTGGAATGATCCGTCGTTTCCGCCGATGGAGTTCCTAGGTGGATATCGAGACATTCTTTCAGTGCTGGCACGATGGCCTGATCGGGTATGACCGTAGCCTGACGATCGTCGCGATGAACGAGGCGGCGGAGCGGCTTACCGGCGTCGAAGCGTCGCATGCCGTCGGCCGGCCGCTAAGCATATCGCTGGGGCGCTATGCGACCGAGCTCGAAGCGCTGATGGAGGCGTCGTTCGAAACGGGCCGCAGCAGCCGGGTACTCGATTCCGCGGATTTCGATTCGCTCGTCGCCGTCGCGAGCGCGCGCGGAGACGACGGCCTGCTCGTCATGTACCGCGCGAGTGATCGCGCTTCGGTCGAACGCGACGCCGGGCTGCGTAACCTCGACCTTGCCAATCAACTGCTCACGTTACACACCGAGCACAGTCCGCTGGCCGTCATTCGCTGGGACGCCGATTTTCACGTCGTCGGTTGGTCGGCCCGCGCGGAGACGATGTTCGGCTGGCGCGCGGACGAGGTGCAGCGCCGCACGTTCGCGGAGATCGGCATGGTGTACGAACCCGACATGCCGCAGGTTCTCGCGACCGTACGGGAGCTGCGCGCGGGCACGGCATCGACGGTTTGTGAGAATCGCAACGTCACGAAGAGCGTGCGCGTCATCCATTGCCGCTGGTTCAACTCGCGCGTTCCCCTCCCGGATGGTTCGTTCGGCGTCCTCTCGCTCGTCGAGGACAATACGGAGAACGTGCTCGCGCGACGCGCGGCGAGCGAGAGCGAACAACGGTTCCGGTCGATCTTCGATTACAGTCCGGAACCCATCTTGAGCCTTGCGATCGACGGGACGATCACGCGCGCGAACGCAGCGGCCGCCCAGGCGCACGGCGTGTCGGCGGAGGGAATGATCGGCGCGAGCGTGCTGGACTTCATCGTGCCCGCCGATCTGACGCGCTCGCGTGAGGCGCTACGGCGCGCGACCCACGGCCGAGCCGGATCGATCGAAGTCTCGGTCTTTCGCGGCGACGACGCCTACCCGATCGCGGCGTCGTTCGTGCCGATCGTCCTCGACGGCCGGGTGAGCGGCGTCCATCTGCTCACGCGCGATATCAGCGCGATCCGCCGCGCCGAGCGCGAGATCAAACTCCACGCCGAGCACATCCGCGAGCTCTACCTCGCCTCCGCGACAAATAACGCGACCGCCGAGGACCAGATCGCCGCAACGATCGAGGCGGGCTGCCGGCTCTTACACATGCGATCGGGCGCCCTCTACGACTCACAGACGCAGGACCTGGTCGCGATCCAGGGTCCGCCGATTCCACAGCGGATCGCGCAGCTCTCGACGGCGACGACCGGCGCCCTCGCGCTCGACGACATCGACGGCCTTCCGTTCATCGGCGAAGTTCGGCCGGGCGAGCCAGCCGTGGTATCGTTCATCGGCACGCCGATTTCCGTCAATGGAGCGGCGTACGGTTCACTGTGCTTCGCCGATCCGGCGCCGCGTGCCGAGCCGTTCCGCGACGTCGACCGGGATCTGATCCAATTGATGGGCGAGCTCGTCGGTTCGGCGATCGACCGCAGGCGTGCGCGCGAGCATCTCAACCTGCTGGCCTATAACGATCAACTGACCGGCCTGCCGAACCGGGCATCGTTCGTGACGAAACTCAACGCTGAGATCGCTCGCGCCGTGGAGACCGGAACGAACGTGGCGGTCATGTTCCTCGATCTCGACCGCTTCAAGGACATCAACGACTCGCTCGGCCACGCACTTGGCGACCAATTGCTGCGCATCGTCGGCGACCGGCTCGCCGCGACCGTCGCACAGGCGGGCTTCGTCGCGCGGATGGGCGGCGATGAATTTATCGTGCTCGTCGTCGAGAACACCGCGACCGATGCGCTCGCGAACCTGGCCGAGCGCATCATCGCATGCATCGACCAACCCTTCGAAATCGACGGTTACGAGCAGTTCGTGACCACGAGCGTCGGGATCTCGGTCTTTCCGAACGACGGTGGCGATGCGGATACGCTCGTCAAGCACGCCGACATCGCGATGTACCGCGCCAAAGACCGGGGCCGCAATACCTATCAGTTCTTCACGCTCGCGCTCAACGCATCGCTGCGCAGCCGGCTCTCGCAAGAGAAAAGCCTGCGACGCGCGCTCGAGAACGGCGAGTTCGTCATCCACTATCAGCCCCAGATCGAACTGGCCGGCGGGCGGCTCGTCGGGGTGGAGGCGCTCGTGCGCTGGGATCATCCGCGCCTGGGCCTGCTCGCGCCGGATCAATTCGTTCCGACCGCCGAGATTTCGGGACAAATCGTTGCGCTTGGCGACTGGGTGCTCGATACGGCGGCCCGGCAACTCGCGGCGTGGCAGGCCGCGGGGCATCCGGATTTGCGCCTCTCCGTCAACTTGAGCGCGCGACAATTCCATCAGACGCAGCTTGCGATCTCGATCCGGCGGACGCTCGACCGCTACGATCTCGAGCCGCGGACGCTCGAACTCGAGATCACGGAATCCGTCGCGATGAGCGACGCGCGCGCAAGCGCCCTCATCCTGCGCGAGGTCAGCGATATCGGGGTGGGGCTTTCGCTCGACGATTTCGGCACCGGCTATTCCTCGCTCGGCTACCTGCGCAGTTTTCCGCTCGATTCGATCAAGATCGACAAGTCGTTCGTGAACGACATCATGACCGAACCCGACGATGCGACGATCGTACGCACCGTGATCGCGATGGCGCACAGCCTCGGACTCGAGGTCATCGCCGAGGGCGTGGAAACCGACGACCAACTCGCCTTCTTGCGCCGCGAGCGCTGCGATCGCGTTCAAGGCTACCTCTTCTCGCGCCCGATCCCAGCCGCGGACTTGACCGCGCTCCTGGAACGCTACGAGCCCGTCATCGTCTAGCGCGAGGCCCGGGTAGGAGCAGAGCGGCCGGGGAAAAGACGAACCATGGAAACGCTGCTGCGTCCCAGCCTCGATCGCGGGAGGCTGATCGCCTGGTACCGGGCCAACCGCGCACGTTCGGCGGAACTCTTCGGCTGGATCGATCCGTCCGTGTATTACGAGGCGCCGATCGCGCTTCGCCATCCGTTCGTCTTCTACGAGGGGCATATCCCGGGGTTTTCGTTCAATACGCTGGCGCGCAACGCGCTTCGATGTCCCTCGATCGACCGCCGCCTCGAAGACCTCTTCGAACGCGGCATCGATCCGAGCGTGAGCAGCAACCCGGCAACGCGCCGCCAGATTGACTGGCCCTCACGCGACGACGTGCGGGCGTTCGCGCAGGCCTGCGATGACGCCGTTCTCGACGCCCTCGCGAACGCGAAACTCGACGACCCGTCGATTCCCGATCTGGTAAACGCCGAAGCCGCGTACACGATCCTCGAACACGAGCCGATGCATCACGAGACGCTGCTCTACATCGTGCACCGCCTCGACACGCAGGACAAGCACATTCCGGCTCGCGAGCACCGCGACGAACCGGTCGCACCGTCGGAACCCATCGCGATCGGCGCGGGCATAGCAACGCTCGGCGCGGAGCGCGGTGCGGTGCCGTTCGGCTGGGACAACGAGTTCCAACGGCACGCCGTCGACGTACCGGCGTTCGGGATCGATCGTTATGACGTCACGAACGGCGAGTACCTCGCGTTCGTCGATGCCGGCGGACCGGTGCCCCCGTTTTGGGTGCTCACGGACGACGGCTGGCAGCTGCGCGTGCTGGCGGGAACGATTCCGCTGCCGCGTTCGTGGCCCGTCTATGCGACGCAAGAACAGGCCGCCGCCTTCGCGTCGTGGTCCGGCGCGCGACTCATGACCGAGGCCGAATATCACCGCGCCGCCTACGGGACGCCGTCAGGCGAGGAACGCCCCCAACCGTGGGGCGATGCGGCGCCGAGTGCCGCCTACGGGAATTTCGCTTTCCGCCGCTTCGATCCCGAACCCGTCGGCAGCTCGCCGCGCGGTGCAAGCGCGTGGGGCGTGCACGACCTCGTCGGCAACGGCTGGGAATGGACATCGACCCCGTTCGCCCCGTTCGACGGCTTCATCCCGATGGCGTCCTACAAGCCGTATTCCGCCGACTTCTTCGACGGCAAACACTACGTCATGAAGGGCGCCTCACCGGTTACGTCACGCGACCTCGTGCGCCGCAGTTTCCGCAACTGGTTCTACACTGACTACCCATACATGTACGCAACATTTCGCCGAGCGTACGACTAGGCCGTAACCAGCGAACCCATCTTGGCGCGCAGATTGGTGTCGAGGGCGTCGAGGAAGGCTTGGGTGGTGAGCCAGGGTTGATCGGGGCCGACGAGCTGGGCGAGGTCCTTGGTCATCTTGCCGCTCTCGACCGTTTCCACGCACACCGCTTCGAGCATATCGCCGAACGCGACCACATCGGGCGTGCCGTCGACTTTGCCGCGGTGTTCGAGGCCGCGCGTCCAGGCGAAAATCGAGGCGATCGGGTTGGTCGAGGTTTCACGACCGGCCTGGTGTTCGCGATAGTGACGCGTCACCGTGCCGTGCGCCGCTTCCGCTTCGATCGTCTGACCGTCGGGCGTCATCAACACCGACGTCATCAGCCCGAGCGATCCGAAGCCTTGCGCGACGATGTCGGACTCGACGTCGCCGTCGTAGTTCTTGCACGCCCACACGAAGCCGCCGTGCCATTTGAGCGCCGAGGCGACCATGTCGTCGATCAGCCGATGCTCGTAG
>Ga0116230_10004988_pt1 | contig 12997 bp, 9 predicted proteins | sample S1TSphfallax_3_FD_88678 | JGI IMG/M metagenome (GOLD analysis project Ga0116230, IMG submission 88678) | Host-associated microbial communities from peat moss isolated from Minnesota, USA - S1T2_Fd - Sphagnum fallax MG | ecosystem: Host-associated > Plants > Peat moss > Unclassified | place: USA...
CGCTTGCACGCGGAGGAGCTTCGTTGCGAAGAGGAAACGCAACAAATTTGCTGCATTAGGGTTTGATCCCGCTGCTTCGTCACGTTTGTTGCTGCGTTCTTGTGATCACGGCCAGCTTTCCCCTGAGGTTCTGAAGAGGCCCCTGTTGTCGCAGCAGCTTCTGGTTTTTATCTTTTCCAGTGGACCTGATTGGATTTCTACGAGAACGGGTTGGCAAACCCTCCGTCGTGCGTTTAGGTTTTTGTCCCTTTGCCTTCTCTCTCTCTCTTCTTCTCTCTCTGGGGAATTCTTTTTCTGCCGTCGGTTTTCTATTTTTTTTGGAATTCGGCTGCGAATTTTCGTGTTCTTGGCGTCACTTGAGATGATGTTGTGGTGTGGTCTGCTGGGGTGAACGACTTTTTCTGTTGCGAAGCTCTCGCACCTTTTGTCTCGGCGCCTTTGTGGTCGCAAATTGCGAAGCTATGTCCATGAATCCATTACTCGTCCTTCACTAAAATTTGCGCTGCGGTCACGTTGTCAACCGCTAATTATCCATCTACTCTGCTCGCCCGTCGTCGGGGATTCGGTGTTGAGGGAGAAGTGTACCGGCTGAGCATTCAGTAGAAATCATTGTACTGTAGATTGGAGGAACAACTAGACACATCGATGTTTAGGGTCACGCTGAATGAGCAGGTCAATTCGAGGCGAATTCGGGAGCATTGAAGCAGGTCCTATATTCTGCAATGGATGAGCTCGTCACCCGTTGTCAGGTAAAATTTCTGCCAAGCATGCCCGGGCTCCTGCAAATTTTACTATGCCACGAATGCCCCTTTTATTTCAATTGGTGAAACATGGCTGAACTAGAGGATTCTCCTTTGCTTGCTCATCTTTAGCAAAATATCAACGTTTGGATTTTGGTATATAAACTCTTTGTTGCATAGTGATTTGCAATCAACCAGTTCAATGATTGTTCAGCAGGCTAGCTTGTGTTCAATACTACACAGCACTTTCTCTGAGGAGTTACAGTCGTTGAGATGGATTTGCAGAATCAGCTGGCATCTTTCCACATGGCAGAGCTCAAAGATGTGCTCAGCTGCCTGGGTCTCCCCAAGCAGGGCAGGAAACAAGTTTGTCCCCATCCCCATTTCAAACTATCTCGCTAACTGATGCAAGGTTCCAATTTTGCCTATATTTTGCCAAAATTCAAGTTGCTGTCACAAGCATTTCTCATTGCTTGAAGTGGATACTTGTCATTTTATGTTGCTGAAAAGCAGGACAGTGCATTTGTGAATTGGCCAAAGCAAGCATTTGTTATCATCTTGCTCTGCTTTATAAATGAAGTTTATGTGGGTCCCAATCCTTTCAGATGTTTGCCGGCTCAAAGATCAGCCACTAAATTCATCCATGGATAGAGAATAAGGACAAGTTAGGTCTATGGAGTGTTTCCATGGCTTCAGGGTAGCAAATGCTTCAGTTTTATCTTCTTGGCTAGATGCCCTGTTAGATAACTTGTTCCTCATGTTGGATCGGTCAGTTTTTGACAAGTCAATTGGTATCATAGTGCATTCTAATCTGATCTAATTACTCTCTTCTATTTTGAATTGTTTTGGATAGTCCTATAAAGTCTAGTTCCTGCCCAGTTCTCTTTATAATGTATTCTTAGTAAGCAGGTTTGTGGAGGATATGTTAGTTTCTGATATCCCCGATTTCTCCATCTTCCGTGTATGTAGAGAATCATTTTGTTGGTGATGACATATACCCTGAAGCTTATTTTTACCTCTAGTGGCTGTGCTTGCAATTTCTTGGATATAGAAATATCTCAAGATTCCAATACATAAGCAATGATATTTTTTGAAATGAGTTCACAGCAAGAATTTGCAGATAATATCATGATTGGTATGCCTAATGTGGCTTGCAATATTTCAGACCTGCCAAATATAGGCCAGTCAATAGGCAGTTGTGTTATCAAGGATTTGCAGCTCCAAAGACACTTTCTAGCTCAAATGGTGAGCTTGATTGATCTGCTGACATGTAATGGTTTATGCTTCAAATTTTCTTGTAATATCAGTCCAGAGGTTTGCTTAAAAGTCAAAGATTTCTGTTTCATGTTTCCACCTTTGGAAACCTCAAAATGATTATTTCAAGGGCTTCTAAATACTAGAGTAGTTTTTCATAGCACACTTTATCCTTTAATTATCTTGCTCTCGGTTCTCCATCTTATTTTCTCTCTTTTCTTCTCTTTTCTTGTATGAGGTTTTCCTTTTCCTTTTCTTTCTCTCTTTCTTCTTGCATTTTTTGGCCTTCTCCTTCGCTTTTATTGAGGTTTTGTTGGGCTAGCCAGCATCATGGCCAAGTTGCTCCATCCCTCCCAGTTATTGTGACAGAAACTCAGTATGTTATGTTTTTGACATTGATATCCACAGCCTGGAGCTGATGAAGTCAGTAGGGTTGTAATGGTAGGTGTTCAATATAAATACATGTTGCTGTTGGAGGTCCCTGAACATGTGTATCACTGATGCTGTTGTCCAAAGCACTCCGTAGCTTTGGTTTTGCTCTCTTTTCTCTGAAGGGTTGTTTTTCCTCTTTTTCATGCTTGCTCATCAGTTGCAGTTATGTTGGATCTGAGAACTGACAGCATTATTTTGGGGTCACCTCTCAATTCCATTTAGGTTCACTTAAATTGTAAGTAAGGAGAAATCCTCATTACTTATGAAGATCTTTGTACCATTTACCATTTAACATTTCTATTTTGGTTGCTGGTGGTAGTAGATGATCATCTTATGATTGTCTCTTGTCAGGTCATCTAGCAATTCTATTAAAGTTGACTGAAATCATAAGTGAGGTGAAATTTCTCAGCACTTTTGAAGATATCATCTTATGATTGCATATGCTGAACCTATTGGGTCACTATCATGAAACAGCTTACTCTTGGGAAAGTTCATCAAGGTGAAAACAGCAGCTCTTGAATCCATTGATTGCACGGTAGGAAACTTTAGCTTTCAGTTATAAGGGTCATCACAAGAACTTCCTTAGGTATGAGTTTCCTTGCTGCTGTACCTTATTTGTCAATTAGGAATTTGACAGTCCATAAATTAGTAGCAGCAATGAAGAAGCCTGTACACTTGCTTTTGGGCTTATCACTTTTGCAATGGCAAGTCCTTTAGTTTGTGCAACCTTGAGGCAGTTGAAGGTGGATCATGAGCCATGGACTGAAGCTACATACTGCATGCTTCTTTCCCTTTTGCATGGTTTTGCAGTGTATTGTGTGCAGATCTTCTGATGCTTATGATTGCTGTTCTGTACAATCAGATACTAATGGACAAGATCATGGGAGTATTGGTGCCTGAAGAAACTTTGCCATCTAAAATAAAAGGTGTGTTCCATGGCATGGTTTAGGCGAAAGTCTGAAATGGGATTCAAATGAAGGAAGATGTTTACACCTCCCACAGTGGTCAATTCATGAGTTTGGAGAGACAGTTGTGGCCTTGCTATGTTCCTTTTCTGCTATGTGGCCCAGCAGGCATGATATATACTAGGTCATGGCTCCTAAGAGTAAGTTGTGAGAGACCAGTCTATTGTCACAACATGCTCACAATGATTTAATCATGGTTCATAAGGAATGTTTTTTAGACAGATCAACACAATTTCAAGAGTTAATAACAGGTGATCTCTGACAGTTGCACCAACTAACCAGTGATGCCTTGTGATAAGTAGGTTCAAAGATGCCAAAGAATATGGTCTCCATGGAGAATGCTGCAACTGTAATTGATGACATATACAGGTTTTTATTTCCTTCCTCTTCTTTTTAGGATTTTGCACGTAGCCAGCACAGGGCCCAATGCTGGTGAGTGAAACATTGCTTTCAGATTAGGTGTCACTGATATGGGATGAAGTTATACTGAGCTGTCTGTAAAGGATGATGACCACATGGAATGCCAGGGAATGCACTTGAATGAAGGGCTTGATATCAGCATGGATATTTATTGCTACTGGCATTTGGTGGTAACTGTATTGTGGTCGTGAAATGAATAATGGCAGGAAGCTACACAGTACACCTGTCCTAGATTTGGCATCAGCAGGAAGGAACAGAGTTATTGCAGGCAGATCCAGTAGCATGATTCAGTCAGATGAGCAAGAGGAGGTTATTGTTTGGGATGAGGCCAATACACGCTGCCCTTGTGGCAATTTTGTTGACATGGGAACAATGATCCAGGTCACTTGCTATTGTCCTTGGTTTTGTTTTGGGTTTCCATGGGAGGGTGGTACTTGATAATTTAGCCTAGTTTCAACTGTGATGGCTTCTAGATATACTTCTGTGTTTGGAAGTACTATTGAGAGTTTGTGACATGGGGAAGAACCACCGTATTCAGGACTACCTGAATATGATCTAACTTTTATCAATGACACCCTGAACAGTGTGACGACGACAAATGTGGAGTGTGGCAACATTTGAACTGTGTTCTACCTTCAGATGGCTACTCTGAAGGATGTGAACCTGAAATCCCTCCCTCCTTCTACTGCGAGCTTTGCCGCATTGCACGCTGTGACCCGTAGGAGCCTATACTGAATTCTGCTTGCACTGTTATAAGGTGGATTGAAATTGGAGTCAACATGGTTCTCACGTGGTGTCGTGGCCATGCTGTAGTATCTTGCTGTTTATGTATGGCACTCTTTTGGGTTGATGTTTCACATCATTGGTGTTCATGTGTGTTCCCTATGAAAACATTTGTGGAGTAGTGTGACATACTATTAGACAGGTCCAGGGGAGAGGAAGTATAGAGTTAGTGTCTTAATAACTTATTACATTTGTGTTTTTGCAACAGCTTCTGTGTATCACTATCACATCCCCTTCTTCCAACTAAGCCAATTGTGTCTTATTCAAAGGTGGAGAGGTATGTGGATTTCTTTCTCTATTGAGTCTGTGCATTAGGTGGAAGTCCTACACACATGGATTGCCTTCCATAGCTCATAGGGCAAGGCTGTAGAAGCATGTATCAAAGAGTGAGTCATTGCCAAGGTTGCGGTTGAATATGTATTGTTAGTGATACTAAGGTGTCTCTTTGATAGTCAGCCTCACCATCCAGATTATTCCGGGCTGTATGGTGCTCAATGTGGAAGATCTTAAATGTGTGGTTAGCAACCCATAAGAGTGATGTTGTGGTCACTTATCTTTTGTATGTGCATTTCAATGACTGATCAGAAGCTGGCTGGTTATTGTTGAGTGCAGCTCAAATCCATTGCAAACTGTGGAGAAGACATTCACACTATCATGTGCAGATTGGGACTTGCTTCACAAACAAAATCATGATGTACAGGTCAAAGCACTACCTGGAGACTTTTTGGCTAGCTGTAGTGTCTCATGGTCTTCCCTTAGTGTGCTGAACTAGTATTTTCCTTCCATGGGTGAATTAGTTATACTAGTGAGAAGTTGTTGAAACTTCCCTTTGGTTTAGACTTCACTACACCTAGCCTTTAGACTTGCAGGGTAAGGAATATGAAAATTTGTGCATAATGATAGCAGAAAGGTGGTGGGCAAACATACCTTATCTGGTATTGATAGACATTGAGATGGTCTGCAGGTTTGGTGTGTGCTACTCACTGATAAGGTTCCTTTTCGCATGCACTGGCCTGCATATTGTGGTTTACACATCAATTGTAAGTCCCTTCCTGCCCTCCCTTTCCGTTGCATAGATAATTTTTTGCTTGGAACCTTCTGATGCCCCTGTTCTTACATATTTGGGAAACACTTGGTAGCACACAAGTGAGTAGGTTTTGAGAGCTGCAATCAAAATTCTGGCGTCATGTCACAGACATTGATATGGTTTGTTAGGAATTTGTGATTTTGGAGCAAGATCTTAACCCTTTTCTCTGCCGATGTCTTCTCTTTTCTTGAGGTTGAGTTTGTGTCAGTTTTGTGCATGAACAGCTGTGAGTATCCAGGTAACGAATCGACCAGGTACACAACTGCTTGGTGCCAATGGTCGTGATGAAGGACCCAGGGTATGTTGTATTCCTCTCCTGGGTCATCTTACTGGTAGTACTGATCTGTATGAATCTTAGGAGAGACCATGTATGGAGATGTTTGTAGCAGATAGAAGGCAGAAAGTATGTGGTCAAACAAATAATAGTGTGTTTTGTACTGGTCACTCTGGCATGTCTGGGCTATGTCTATTTTCTGATGGTTTCAAATTGGCTAACCTTGCAGATTACAGCTTACATTCGGGAAGGCATAAACCAGCTATCTCTGTCAGCACATGATGCCCATGACTTCTGTGTTGGAGTCCACATTTTTCGCCGCAACTCTGTGAAGCAGGTTGGTGCTATTTCAACTCTTTTCAAACCCAGCCACCTATGATGAGTTTATTTTCTTCTGTGAAGGAAATTCGAGGCAATGTTCTCTACTCATAATGGTGTTCAGCCAGTGGTTGTTTGTGTCAAGTTTATTCAGATCAATGTGTCTACTCTGCATTGCTGGAGGACAGGACCTTAAGCTATTAGAGACTTATTGCATTGAAACTTATAGTCAATTTGACATTTCATGGGGCTTGTTGGCTGGTTTGTACAAAAGGTGATGGACTTGGTCCCAGCAGTGACCAAAGGGGAGGACTTTGAGGATGCACTTTTAAGGTTACGACGGTGCATCAATGGTGGGGGTGGTGGAGGGAGTGGGGTTGATGATGATGACAATGATAGCGACTTGGAAATTATTACAGACTCAATTACTGTCTCTTTACGTTGCCCTGTAAGACTCCCATGTTGCAAGGGCATGATGTTACCTGCTGAGAAGTGTTGTCTATGGTTCAGCCTCTCTAGATTGGTTTCATCACTCTTGATACAAGCTTCGTTGAAGGGATGGAAAAAAATCTTTTTTTATTGTTTTTATCTTTGTTCATACCCTTGGTGGTCACAAAGTTTGAAGGCTCTTCTGTCCCCATCCAATGTACTTATGATCTCAACATGTGTGATACTGCAACTGGTTCTTGAGGTCACAGATGAGTGGATCACGCATAAAGGTTGCTGGCCGATTTAAGCCATGCCTTCACATGGGCTGCTTCGATCTGAATTCTTTTGTGGAACTCAATCAACGAGCTCGCAAGGTAAGTGATGAACTCCTTGATGAAGTCAGTGGGGAGTCTGGCAGCCAGTTACTGCTATTCATGGTGAAGGTGATGGTCTGATACTTTGTGATGGACACTCATAAGGTTATGTGCGCACTCATGCTTGTCATGTTATTGCTGATTTTCTGGAACTGACACAACAAGTATCTTCAAAGTGTGGCTGTGGAGTTTTCTCTGGAATCTCATGAATGTGATGAAATCCATGAATCTGTTCATTAACATGTAGTTTAGTTCAATCAATGTTTTATGAAGAATGAAGTTATCTTGAGGTGTTTGTATGCCAAAAAAACCTTGTTTTGCAGTGACATGCAAATGATACCTCCATAATCTGTTTTTTTCTGTAAAATCTCGGTGTTCATGGTTGTGTATTTGAATCCTATGCACTTCAATGCTTTGTTAGTCTTGTCTTGATATGAACATGTCATCTAATGGGTGCAGCTAGACTGATCAGATGCTTTGTGTGTTGTCTTTGTTGGACATGCAGTGGCAATGCCCCATTTGCTTGAAAAATTACTCAATTGATTCACTTATTATTGATCCTTTGTTCAACTGCATCACTTCGTCTGTAAGTGAAAAACCCTATTTTTGCAATTTGCATACCTTTACAGTGTATAGATTAGTTTTGTGGTTTTTGTGTGCTTAGTTGTGTGGTGGAGTTGCCTTCCGACTTCGTTGTGTCAATTCAGATGAAATACATGGAAGAAGATGTCATAGAAGTCGAAATGAAGGACAATGGCTTTTGGCGACCAAAACTGGCAGGAGAAGCCAGGTTTCAGGAACCATGGCGAACACCTCGGGGCACCTTTGTGACTGCTGCTAATGAAAGTAACCATTGTAAGCTTGTGTCCTTGCAACCACCTCCCATGCCTGTCAAAGTTGAAGAGGTTTTGTCTTCTCATGAACAGGGCTCACTGAAGCTTGGGATGAAAAGTATGCACAATGGTGTCTGGACTGTGAATCATTCCACGTATCTTAATGGCTGGGCAGATGCAGGTCCCAGTAAGCATGTAAACCTGATCGCAACTACCTTTAGGAGTCCCAGTGCAACTGAAGATAATCAAGAGCAAGAGGATGGTGACCACAGTGTTAACCAAGAGGCAAGTGACAATGGTGCTCAGTATTTAGAGGATGGTGATGAAGTGGCATCCCCAGTGAACATGGTCAATTCCATGGCTGGGATGTTTCAAACTTGTGATAGTGTTGTGGCTAATGGAGATGATGTCATTGTGCTGAGTGACACTGATGATGAGGCTGGTGGGGAGCCTGTCTTTGGTTCTTCAGGGGCATCAGTATATGTGGCATCTGATGGTCATGGTAATTCTCATTTGCCAAATATTGTATCAGAGGACTTGCATGACTTGCACACAGAGTTACCAGGTCTAGCCCTTGCTCCAGATAGTGAAGCAGGGTTGGGGTTGAACTCAGACTCCCTGGACTTCAAACACCTACCCAGCACAAGGATGGACAGTTTTCTCAACCAGAAGGATCTGGGCCAGCAATTGGAAAGCAAGAACTTCTGGGCCTCCCAACTGCATAATATTCCAAGTAGTCCTCATGGCTATTATGGTGGGTCCAACCCACACAGTGTCAACAAACACCCACTTCCTGTCCAACCTACTCCAGTCCAAGTTGCAGAAGGCATGGGGTTTGTGCTACCAGCTCCTCCTCTCAAGGAAGATCCTATGAAGGGGTCAAGCTGGGTAAGGTACAGTAAGCCCTCTCATTCACTCTCTTATGGAAGTGCAGTGCAGAATGGCAGCAGTAGAGACAGCCAAAGGGCAGTTTCACCATCAGAATCTGGACTGCACCTGTTTCTTCCTCCCCAACCAGCCCCTATCCCGGTAGTTATCCATTATCCATAAAATTTGGTTGCTATGTCTGCTTACATGTTATATGCAGCCACAGCTAGGTCATTTGGAATGGTGATGTTCTCTCTATCATGTGTATCAATGTTGTTTGTATCTTTTTATTGCAGGATAGCAGTTTAGTTTTATTCTGGAGGCCAATGGAGTTCTAACTTGAATTGACTTTATAATTATGAGTGAGACAAGTGCCATGTTTGTACATCAAATGAATAGGAATGAATTGATGCCTTGGTGGTTTGTACAGGTCCAACCCAATTCTGAGGAGCCTTTGATGACAGAAAAGAAAGTGATGGACAATACAGGGTTCTCACTTACTCCAGGAGGAAGAAATGGAATGGATTCAGCTCTTCCTCCAAGTAGTCCAAGCTCTTCATCATGCCAGGTTTACGGTTCACCCCGTAAACCAAGAGTTGGCCTTAATACCATTTCCAGCACAGGTCTTTCAAGGCTCTCATTTTTCCCTTCTAGGGTCTATCAGTTTTTTTTGAGAAGGGATGATGTTGATCTGAACATGACTGACATTTCAAAAATGGCTGTGTGAAGGAGCTGTATGATGTGCTCTTGGGTCTCATAATTATGAGTTTACAATTGATCTGAGGATGCCAATTAGTATGAAAGCCTATCCTAGTAGCAAGTGTGATCACATTGTCTAGAATTGACATCCATGCAAGTCGCAAATGTGCAAAGTTGCAACAATCTCAGGAAACAGCCAACTATGTTGTATGGTAACCAACATCTTGCTTTATGGTTGGTTAGCAGCATCAGTGCTATTCAGCATGACTGGGAATGGGACAGCACAGGCACACCCAATTGACTCACAAGGGTCAGGCCACAGCCAAAGTCCATTTGACACTCGTATCCCAGCAAGGCCTCACAGCCCACCTCACCAACACTATCATCAATTTCACATTCAAGATTTAGACTCAGAGTAGGCCATGACAGAGAATTGCTACAAACAGGCTGGGGCTTGTGTGCCTTGATCAATAACAGGTTGGTGCAACTCAATTTGATTTCTTAGTTCATTACAGCATGTTGTTTTCATTAGCTGAGCAGCAGAATGGGTCCTAGCATGCCATTCCAATTGATGCCCTTATGTTTGATTCTACTGCTATCTGACAAGGACTACCCCTACAATCTTGCAGGACAAAACGGAGTGCTGACATCTTGTATCTCCAGTTGTTTTGTCAGAACATTCATGGGGTGGTGCACTCTTCATATCCTGCTCCAAGATTGATCCAACACAGTTCCCTCAATTTTGTGTTGATTTAGAACACAGCTATAGGTCAGGTGAAGGGTTTTGTACATATATTCCTCTGCTGTTGGTATCATTCTCTTGTAGTTCTCCATTTTGTTTCTCTTGCTTGGTTTCCTTGGTCATCTGCTTCTCTTTAGGTTTTGTTGAGCTAGCAAGCCTCATGGCTGAGTCTTCCTGGTCCCTGCTGATCTGGTGACAGAAACTCAGTATGTTGGTTACTGTATGACAATGACATCCACCCATTGCCATGAACTGTCAACAAGAGTGTGGATGTTATAGTAGTTGGCAAGAGAAAGTGGGCAGCAGTTTTGGCCGGAATTATATTGCTCTTCTCTATTTAAAAGTCTTTTAGGGCATCAGAGGATGCCCTCTCCAAATTTCATATTCATACTTTTAATGATGTATCATGCTTGTTAACTATCTGAGGTAGATCCCTAATGCATAATGTCTTAAACTTTGAAGTGTGTGACTTTGCAGACCTTGGCAACAGTTTCATCACATACAAAGTGATGAGAAATCCTTTGTTGCCTCAAGTTATGTTATCTCTCAGTATGCAACTGTCTGGAGTTGGAAATGTATCGAAAAGAGACTTTATCAAATGTTGTCTGTTTGTCTGGTGCCTTCTACCCACAGATCAAATCTGAATCCTGATTCACTCATAGGCTTATACAGGGAATTGGTTTTGCCGAGGGACCAGTAGTACAGCATTCTGTGACTCAAGATTAGGAGCCTAGGTACTGAGTCAGTGCTAGATGCTGCTCATGATTTATTCATCTGTCTGTGATTTAACACTGTTTAAGAACCACATGTAAGGCTTAGTTTCTGACCCTTTGAGTCTAGAATGCTAAGACTGATATCACTGATGGCAATTGGAATCAGCTATGGAGCAGAGCATGAGCTACATCTTTCTTTTATTAAATTGAAGGGTCAATTACCTTCAGAGCAGAGGAAATGTACATGTTTATGGCTGCTGGATGGTCCTGACTGTATGGTGCACCATAACCTAACGTAGTCTATAAAACCTGACCATCCATTTGCCAAAATGTCTTTAAGGATCACCATCTGTCTGTAGATTACTTACCTCTTTGATCAAGGGGTTTTTTCAGATGCTTTGCAACACAGACTCCTCAAAATCAACACAGGCTAGCAGAATTCTGATGTGAAGGATAGAAACTGGTACAGCCAGTAGCTGGATCTAGTTTTTTTCTGGTTCCATGGGGAGAAGTTGAGGATTCATAAAGTGTAGATGAGTAACCATTAGATGTCCCGTTAACTTGTTCTGTCCTACACAGTGTGGTGGATCTGTGTCACTCTTGATGGGGAGAATGATGACACAACTGATGCCATCATGGAGGGGACTCGCCCAACATAAACAGCCAAGACTCAACTGATGCCATCAAGGAGGAGGACTTGCCCAAACACAAACAGCCAAGACTCAACTGATGCTATCAAGGTATGTGGACTCAGGTGAGGGGGCTGAACGAACAATTTATGACAAGGGAACATGTGGGTAAGTGGCAGGGCTTTCCTTGCACACAAATTTTGCAGCATGATTAAACTACAATGCCACTTGAAATCCATTAAAATGGTGATCAACTTATGAAAGTGTATGAGCTTTAGGTGCCAATTAATGCAATCAAATTTGAACTCTCATGTGACTGAAATTTTACCACTTGGTGACAATTCAGGTTGCGATCGAATTTTAGTACTTTTCTGACAAAACTAGTCATAAGATTAGGTTGCGACCAGAATCCGCTTGTTGATCACAAATGTGTGAAAAATCTGATTGTAATAATTGGGGACTGAATTTAGTTGTCAAGTCGAGTGAAGTAATGCTAACATTTGGGTGCACTAGTTGGTGACTAAATGTTGATCATGACACATGTTCTAGTTGCTACATTTGATCCCCGAGTCTGGAGTCTCGATTACACTAATTGGTGACTGAATTCCAATTGCAATTGCAAAGTATAGTTGCATAATGCTCAAATATGGTCACATTAAACGCCAAACAAATTCTGCTCACTACATGATTCAGTCACCAAGTACTAGGCTGAGTAATGACCGTATTTTAATTGCCATAATAAACATGATTATTAAGTTATGAAATTCATGCACTCAAGTTGGTGAGTGTATTGTGATTGCAACTTAATTTATTTGAGATATTTCTTTCATCACTTGTAGTTCTTTTTAACCCTGGGTTCAGTGTTTTTTTTTTTTTTTTTTGGTGAATTATTGCCAGAGTTTTTTTTTTTTTTTAGGCCCGCTACTAGTTTAAAGGGAAAAAAAAGGGGGGAATTTTTTTAAACCAGAAAGCATTCAAGAGTGACTATGATTGGTCAAAAATGCCCAGGGATGACGACATAGAACCATTAGTCAAAACCCTAAACCCTATATGAACATCATCAAATTTTGCGTATGAGAGTCGTTGGTGTTGTCAGATTGCCACATTTGGGCCATCTGAATGGCACATTTGCAAAAAACCCTAAACCTTGTCATCGCCAATTTTGCATAGTATGCATAGGATGTCACCATTAATGAAGCCCTTGGTTGTTTGTGCTCCTCGCCAATCAACTTCCTCTTGCAATGCAATGTCATCACACAATTGTAGAGATTTGTTTGTACTTGTCAAAGTTGGTCTTCAATGCAACTTTTAAGTTATACATTTGGTATGTTGTAGTATGAGCCTTAAGGTGATGATCAATCAAGATTCAAGGGGCTTCACAATTAGATTTTTCTTGTTCAAGAGTTGAGAATCAACGTTCAAGCTTGAACAAACATCC